>Ga0098059_1001813_pt1 | contig 10452 bp, 12 predicted proteins | sample 20_taG_FD_92580 | JGI IMG/M metagenome (GOLD analysis project Ga0098059, IMG submission 92580) | Marine viral communities from the Subarctic Pacific Ocean - 20_ETSP_OMZ_AT15318 metaG | ecosystem: Environmental > Aquatic > Marine > Oceanic | place: Subarctic Pacific Ocean | collected 2015-01-19
AACAGGGTGGAGATCACACGGGGCTTGGAGACTTTGAGGATTGGGATACTTATATCCCCGGTGAAGGTCAGATGCCGGTGGGGTTTCTGCCGATGTGGGGGGAGGACGATGCAACCGTAGGTGACTGGTTGGATAAGTGGGTTAAAAGATATAACGATAATAACAAACGAGATATACCATATAGCGACGATGTTATGGATCGTGATTATCTTTGGGATCCCACTGATGGGTTGTACGCTCAGGGGTGGTGGACCGAGAAGACTACCGATTTCACAAATATGATAGATATGTGGTATACGCATGGAGGGCCGGGTGCTGGTTTGACTGGGACTCCTCCGCCCGAATTGGTGCCCGAGGAGGATGTTGATGAGGACGGTTGGAATCTAACCTTTCCATCACATAATCTGCGTGGTGAGGGTGATTGGAAGTATATTTGGGATGGATCAATCGATGTCATTAGGGCGACCATTGAGGATTTGGGAATAGATCCTGATATTCTGGGTAATAGTTTTGTTAATGAAATGGCTCTTGATCTGATGGCAAGGGGAGGAGCCACCGCTCGTCTTTCTCCGCAGAGTCGTCCAAATTGGGATAATGAAGCGGTGCAACTAATTGAGAGTAGAGTAATTAGTCAATGGTTTGATGAAGATGGCAACTTTATGCCCGATGAAACTTATGGGGCTGGTACTGTTAAGGATGTTGAGGATGAGTTGCGTGCATTTGCTCGTAGTCAGATGCTTTATGATATTGACGATGACGAGTTCAGAGAATGGGCGTTGGCTATTAAGAGCGAACGGGGGTTGAGTCAAAGTCAGGTAGAGGCAGAGATTGCTGATCGGGCATATGGCTTTTGGGGACTTGATTCAGCCACGAAACATCAGATGCTTGATTCGGGTTTGACAATTGGGAACAAGATCAGTCCATTGTATGCTGCTGCGACGGACGTATGGGGCGATACGACGGTAACACCCAATGATTCTTGGCTGATGGATAATTATCAGGTAACGGGTGATGATGGGGTTACGAGGTTCAGGTCGGGACCTGAGATGAGGCGTGCTGCGCGTGGCAATCTTGAACGGTTCCAGTATTCGGATGACTATCAGGATCCGTTGAATAGGTTTATTACGGGTGCGACTCGGATGTTTAGGAGTGATTACTGATGCCTTATTATGAGGATTGGTCGCCAGAACATATAGCACAGTTGGAGGCAGCCGGGGCACAGTTTACTGGCGATCCGGGTGATGAGGGGCGTGTGCCTCTCTCTGGTTTGAACGTCGCAATGCAAACAGTAGATCCGGAGGCTGGGTTTACTGAAACGGGTACCGGATCTTATCTGGCTACTGTTAACCCGAGATACCAAGCCCAATCGGAAGCAGTTGAATCAGAGGAGTACCAGCGTTTCGTAGAATATCTTGAACTCAGATACCCCGAAGCACTTGCTACGCATGGGGCATTAGAACTGTGGAATCAGAACCAGCGTGGACTTGTTAGTGGAACGCCCCTATTCGCAGATCAACAAGGTTTAATCGCCGGTGGTACTGGTGGGTTTGATGAAGGCAGTGGTGGTGGTGGTGATACCGCAAGCATCCGAGCAGAAATGCAAGACGCATTCTATATGGCGCTAAGACTTTCAGGCATACCAAAGGCTGATATTGATTCTTTGTGGGCGTGGGCTGAAGGCGAACTGGTTAACGATCCGTCGTTTACGGCAGAACGTGCGCTGATCGGCATGTATGACAGTGACGCATTTAAGAAACGGTTCCCGGCTATTCGCGCATTAAATGATTTGGTGGAAGCAGGTGGGACTCAACGTAGCGTCCCGACTCCCGGCGAATATATAGCCTTTGAGAAGGATGTTATGAATGAACTCAGCCGGTTCGGTGTTGAGATTAGCGAGGCAGTGCAAGATTCGGGACAAGGGTTCGATGATCTAATTGAAAGCCTGTATATGAATAGTGTGGGCTTTACAGAGGTTACGGAACGTCTGACGACAGCGGAAAAAGCAATGCATAATATGCCTCCCGAGGTAAGGGATGCGCTTATTGAGTGGTTTGGTTCGGATTGGGCTAGTTCTATATCGATGAAAACTTTCCTTGATCCGAAGGATGATTGGAGTAAGGTACAAGACGATATTAGAACCGCTGAGACTGGTGGTTGGGGCCGGATGAGAGCCGGGTTAGATGCGGGTTGGAATAAAGATTTGGCTCGTCAAGTATCTGATCTTGGATTATCGCAGCGGGATCAATGGCTTACGTTTGTTGACTTGAAAGAAGAAGAACTGCTTTACAGTGAGAAGTTGACAGAAGATGAGGATCTTGATTATGGAACCCACGGAGTTCGGGCTGCTTTCGATTTGAAAGCAGACGACGGATTCGCTAGTGGATTAGAATTGTCTGACCTTATAACGAAACGTGAGGAAACACGGAAGGCAGAATTCCGAGGCGGTGGTGGTGCTATGATTACTCAATCAACTACAGGATTTGGAGCGGCTAATGTTTAATCGTGACAATTTAGAGAGGGCTATTGCGACATTTGTGCAGGCGTTTCTTGCTGTGTATGTCGTTGGTAGTGTCGATTCGCTTAAGGCTGCGTCGGTGGCTGGTGCGTCGGCCTTGCTGAGTCTTGCCAAGTCAATTGTTGCCAGCCAGTTTGGTGACGGATCTGCATCAGTAGTGTCGTAATGGAATGGATCGGCTTCGCAGGGCTGATAGCCGCCGCTCTCATAAGCGGCGTCTTTGCGGTAGTCGCATCCAAGTACCGTCGTGAGAACACGGCGCAGCACGCAGCGAATCAGGTTCGCCTTGACGCTATCGGCACTGACATATCTGAGATCAGCAAAGATGTCCGTTCGGTGCGTGAATGGCAGCATCGTCATTTAGAGTGGCACGCCGAGCAGAAAGTATGATATAGTAATAACCACATAGGCCGTCGTGTGCTCTTTCGGGCCGATGAGTGCTTATCCATTGGGATCGCCCACGCCCCCAGTGAGTATTAAGTGGAGACTGACCCGGCTGACGCCCGGTAATGTTGAACAAGTCACCCCGCATAATCCCTCCGATTATGTGCGAACGGTTTAGGAGAGACATCATGGCAACTCAAGAACCCGGAAGCATTAAGGAACTGCGTGATGCAGCCGACCGAGGTCGGAAGGCATCGCAGGAACTTGATGAAGTGAAACGCGAAATGGCGTTTCTCAAAGCCGGTGTAGATACAGAATCCAAGGCAGGCCAGTTATTGTTTAAGGCTTACGATGGGGAACTGGACACAGAATCCATCCAAGTCGAATGGCAGGAACTGGTACCTTCATCGGCACCGCCGGTAGAGGAAGAGGTTGTAGATGCTACTGATACACAGGTAGCGGAGCAGCGTCGGGAACTTGCTGGAGATACTGTGCCACCTGAGAACCAGACAGAAAGCCCATACGATGCAGGTCATCGTGAGTTTAAAGAGATGATGGATGCGGGTCGTCCGAAGGAAGATTCCGCAGCCAGATTTATTCACACGGTACTGGAAGCAGCGGGTGGGACACCTGATCCACGGGTAGTTTCTGGACGGTAATGCCTACATATGTTTATAGGTGTTCTGATTGCTTGGTTCAGTACGAGCGAACACAGTCTGTAACTGAGGATCCTGACGAGGTTTGTCAGGATTGCGAAGGGGTTGTGAAGCGGATACTGCAAGCGCCAGCCTTAACGGCTGCTGCTACTCCAAACAGAAGGAACAAGATTCCACCTGCTAAAGCCAATCCGGCTTGGGAGAGGGGAATCTCAGGCGAGCATAGACGGGACGGATCGTTTGTTCCGTACTTGAAGCCTGACGGTACACATATTGGTGTCAAAGAATTTGCCGATAATCGCACTAAGTACGAGCGGATTTTACGGGAGAAGAAAAACTAATCCACTTAACTTAGGAGCGTGACACGATGACTATCGTCGGTTACTCAGGCAGCGTCACTAGTTATGACCTTGCCGTCGGCGTTAAGATCAACATGGACGAACTCATTTACATGATTTCGCCTGTTGATTCGCCGTTTATTAATGGTATTGGAACTGATGGAAGGCAACTTCTAACCAGTTCTCCTACCGATCAGACAGAATTCAAATGGATGGACGAGGAACTTTTGCTTCCTCGTGCACAAGCCGCAGGTACAGGAGCAGCGGGAGCAGGCGATACGGACATTACAGTCTCGGCAGCCGATTCCTACAAGTTCCAAGTAGGCGATCTTCTCAATGTTGGAGAAGAGGGTGCCACTGTTAATGGTGCGGTCAAACGAATTACTGCTATTAATAACACCACGGGTGTTATTGATGTATCTGATTGGACCAATGGTTCAGCATGGCCCGCAACGACTGCCGCAGACGAAGACACGATTATCTGTCTTGGTACTGCACTGGTTGAGGGTTCTGATCCGGGTACCGCCCGGTCGGCTGACCGGACGATCCGCTCAAACTATACGCAGATCTTTGGACCTACCCCGGTTCATATGACTCGTACAGAGCAGCAGATCACCCGGTATGGCGTGAGCGACGAGTTTGCCAAGCAGTTGTATGGCCGCTCAGTTGAGAACGTCATCACCCGTGAACAGGCTTACCTCTATGGTAAGAAGAACGATGATTCGTCTAACAAGCGCCGGTCAACTGGTGGCTTGATGGACTTCATCACATCCAACACTGATAGCAGCAGCACAACGCTGACTATCGCTGCGTTGGAGTCGTTGATGCAGAAGTGCTACAACGCAGGTGGTATTCCCGATCTTTTGATTGCGAATCCTGCCTCGTTTGCTACTCTCAACGACACCACTAACACCAGCACGGTGCGTCATGTTATCGATGACCCACGCCGTGGTCGGGTACCTGTCATGTCTGTCTTCACCGAGTTCGGTGAGACACAGTGTGTCAGGAATCGTTGGATGCACTCTGAGAGTGCGTTTGTTGTCCAGAAGGATGGCGTCAGCCGTCGGGTTATGCAGCCTCTCGTAGTTGAGCCGCTTGCAAAGACTGGCGACAGCGACAAGGTGCAGATTGTCTGTGAGGAAGGCCTTCAGGTTAAGGGCGAGGCTCACATGGCGAGATTCACTAACCTCACTGGTTACACGGATACTCCGTAGTCCGGCTAGAGTAATGTAGTGTGGGGGTGGGGCCTAGCCCTGCCCCCCCACTACCAACTAGGATTGGCGCATGGCAGCAAAAACGGCTACGATGGCAGATATAGTCCGACGGACTAAGCGTCTTTTAAATAGTAATACTCGCACGGAATTGGATGCGATTCATACAGCGTTGGATTCTGATACGACTTCGACTGTCCGATTGAAGTACCAGACTGAGGGTATCCGGGCAGGTTCTTACATTTCTATTAGTAATAGCACTACTGCTCCTGAAACTATGTATGTTCATTCACGTAACGGTGAGTACATAACAGTGAGTAGGGGTGTCGATGGTAGTCCTGCTACGAATTGGCAGGCTGATTCTGTGATAGAGGTGGAGCCACGGTTCTCAGGGTTCCAGATATTTGAGGCGATTAAGGATGCGATCCTTGCATTGCCTGATAATTTGTATGCGGTGAGTACCACGACTGCTGCGTTCAGCACCACGGAACAGTCGGTTACTTCGTCTGATCTTGCGACTACTGGATTCAATCAGATTCTATCTGCTACTCGCACGGCTCGTTCCAGCGAGGACAGGCTTCTAAATTTCAATGTGAAGGTACAGGAATATGGTGGGGCTTACGAGATTATTAGACAGGAGGGCATAGAGAAAGCGGTAACGGTTTATCTAACTTATGCCCATCCGTTTACTACCTCCACTCTAAGTCTGGATACTGATCTTGTAGGTACTGTTGGAATGACGGTTGAAATGACAGATATTCCAGCACTAGGCGCAGCAGCAGCCCTTCTTCTAGGGGAAGAAAGTCTTCGTCTGGATCTTCACAGTCAGGGCAGCAGTCGGATTGATGTAGCCGTTGCTGCCGGAGATCGTGCAAGGTACTCATTGGTATTACAGGCGCAATATGATCGTCGGGTAAGTCAGGAGGCGCGTCGTTTGATGGCGAAGTATGGGGTGCGGACGGGTGCCGTAGTCTCGTCAACGTTTCCGACGACCATTCGGTAGTCATGCCCCTCCATCAGACTGTTCGTGATGCCCTCCCAGTAAGACTGGGTGACCGTAAATACAATATAGATCTTACACGTTTGGTGCGTGCAACTGTAGATCCTATCCGTCAGGGTTTTGATACGCAGGGTACACCGGGTGAGCAGTCGTTGAATCAGGCTGGTGTGTGGAAGCGTAGTCGTGATGATTGGGAGTTGGGTGCTGGTCAGCGTGAGGCTGATACACCTGAGTCTGGGTTACGCAGGTTCCATGAGTCTACTGGTATCAACCCTTGGGTTAAGAATGAAGTGTCTTTGCTGAAGGATACGGAACTTGCTTGGTCTGATACTTCTACGAATCTGTACATGGCTACGGCTACTAGTGGCGGTACGGATTACGTTTATATGTGCGACGGTCCTAATATGCAGGCTTCTAGCAATTCATTTGGATCTGCAAATCTAATTACAGATCCTTGTGGCGATGACATACTTGGCATAGCAAGTGACGGTACTAATATTTATGTAGTAGGAAACACAACTACTAATGCAAAGATAGTTAAAGTAACTGGTACTTCGTTTACTACTTCTACTGATGGTACTGACCATTGGATGTTAAATAGTGCTGACGGTGTATGGGTAGCCAACGGTTATCTCATAGCCTCTGTAGGCGACAGACTCACCGTTCTGTCCGTTGGTTCAGTAGCCAGTGCGAATGCTGATATTGCTTCTGATTCTTTCAATCAGGTTGATTCATGGACCTCAGTGGTTGGCACACCAGTAGGGATTTATGCTGCTGGCAACCAAGGACAGCAGGGCCGTATCTATTACATCGGTATCAATGATTCAACGTCAGCACTTAACGTGCCTGTTATCGCAGCCGAACTACCAATGGGTGAAACAGTTAATGTTATATCTGAATACGGTGGACTGGTTGTTATCGGTACCAATAAGGGTATCCGGTTGGCGCAGATCACAGGTGAGGGCTACCTGACGTATGGGCCGCGTGTCGATATAACTAATGGTGTGTCATATCTCCTATCCCAAGGAGAGTTTATTTACTTTAATTGGAATGACTATGTGTCTCCCTTTGGTGGCGGCGACCGAAGCGGATTGGGGCGACTAAGCCTGAAAGAATTAACAGGTCCGCTGGTTCCGGCGTATGCAAGTGACCTCATGTATGCCACAGATGAGGATATTCAAGGCATTGTAATAGATGACGGGACCTTATTGTTTAGTGCTAGTGGTGTGGGCGTAATTAAAGAATCAACTAGTTACGAAACAACAGGAAGCATCAACGAGGGCAGGTTCAGGTGGGGTGTTACCGAACTAAAGGCTGCCGTATCGGTAGACCTGAGACATGCCACGCTTGCCGCAAGCGAATCTGTTGCGATCACGCTAACCGACGACACTACAGGTACTACAACGATTACATCTGATACGGATGCTACCTACACTCCCGGCATTAAGTCCGTAAGCGGTGTAGTCGGAGAGTATATAAGCCCCAAGGTTACCTTGGTTGGGCCGGGAACATCCACGCCTACGCTACACAGGTGGACGACACGCGCTATCCCAATGCCATTCGTGGCAGAAGTAATCCAACTACCTATCATCCTTACAGAGCAGACACAGTTCGACAACAGGGATGTGTATCAGGATACTTACAATGACTATGCGTACATACGTTCGCTGTTGGAGGGGCGTGCGTTGGTCACGTTCGAGATGGGCGATGAGTCTAAGACAGTGTATGTGGCTGGGGTCAACTATGAGCAGGGTTCTGTTCAACAGTGGTCTGATAGGGGTTCATGGTTTGAGGGTGTGGTTACTGTGTCGTTGGTGACGGTGCAAGGTGCCTAGGTTCTTTCCTTCTTACGGTCTGATTGATCCTCCTCCTCGGCAACATCAACGTATTGGGCAAGGTGGAACTCTTGAAATTCATGGTGCTGGTGATCCGTTCATACGGATGTTGGCGTTAACAACTGGTTCGGTTATACGTTTCTTCACTGGGCATGACGATGAAGTTGTTAACGGGTACTTACATGGCATTAGTGGTACAGATAGTGGAGATGATTTTGCGAATATTTCTATGCGGCCACCACAATTTTCTAGTGACGACATTCGCCCGTACATAGCGCAAACAACCTATGATACTGGTGAGTCCTTTTCGGCTGTCGGACTACGAGATGAATCCGTGTCTCCCTCCGTAGTAGAGTGCGCTACCTATTGGAAGGAACAAGCAGATAATACGGATTATATAATTCATTACGCAAATACAAACTATTGGTATGACCCTACCGGAGCAACTGCTCAGATGACTTTGGATTCTTCAGGTGATCTATCGGTTGTCGGTGCATTGTCTAAAGGATCAGGATCGTTTGATATTGAACATCCAACCTTGGAGGGCTACCGGTTGCGGCATTCATTTATAGAGGGACCGCAGGCCGATTTGATTTACCGGGGGACTGTTACTCTCGCTGATAGTTCAACAGTAATCGACTTGGATGAAGAGGCTGGCATGACCGACGGCACATGGGAAGCGTTGTGTCGTGACCCGTGGAGTCTCGTATCAACACCCGGCGGCGTGGTTGACTGGTCGTTAGAGAGTAAGTACTTAACGATTACTGGTGACGTTGGGGCTACGTGTTCGTGGATCGTCATGGCCGAACGAACCGATCCGCATATTCATCAATCATCATTGACCGATGATAACGGCAGTATTGTGGTAGAATATATTTCCGAGGAAGTTCCTCCTAAACCTCGGAGATCCTATGATTCCAACAACAAGCAAATGGGTTGACCTAAAACTCCTGCACCCACAGTTCGTGACACGGCTCGAAGCATTCTTTGCCGACGGTCGTATCACAGACAAGGTAAAGGTAGTGAGTGCGTGCAGATCATATGCCGCACAGAAGAAACTGTACGACAAGTACAAGGCAGGCAGAGGCAACCTTGCAGCCAACCCTGATTGGCTCAGACCAGACGGTTACTTCCGTGGGTCGTTTCATCAGGAGCAACCAGACGGATACTGCTACGCCGTGGACCTACGCATCATTGCCAGATCGATAAGTGAACGCACGGTTACTGACATCGCCGCACGGTACGGTATGCAGCCAACGGTGAAGGGCGAATGGTGGCATTTCCAACCACGTAACGCTGCTGGTTGGTTCGATGCTATCGCAGCACCAGCGTTGGAACACAAGGCAGAGCCACCTGTTGATTGGGATCGGATCCTAATGTTGGTGGCTGACATTGGATACCGAATCAATCTGTGTCCTCTGCGGAGGGGCGCACGCAACGGTGACGTTGAGATCGTGCAACGGAAACTCAATGCTTTAGGGTTTGATGCAGGTAGACCTGATGGTGTGTTCGGACGTAAGACTGTGCGTGCTGTTAAAGGATTCCAGCGTGCGACCCTTCTTACTGTCGATGGGGTAGTGGGGCACAACACATGGAAAACGATGCTGTCACCGGAGGTACCCAATGGACTCTAGTCTCATGGAATTTGCGAAGACCCGTGATCGTGGCGGGTGGGCGTGGCACAACACTTTAGATGATGACTTGTTCAATGAGATATGGGATGCGATACATGCCGGTACTGGTATAGGTGAGCAAACGATACTGGCTTGGCTGCGTACTAAAGGTTACGAAAATGTTACAGAGGGCAAGATAAAAGGGTTCCGGTTTGCCGAACGACGATAAGACTCTTAACGAGTTCGCTGAAGAAGGGGCCGTGATCCAAGAGGTTACGGCTTTGTCGCGTCAGTTGGGTAAGGCGCGTACTGAACGTGATGTCTTCAAGGCGCAGGTCAAGGAACTTGAATCGCACTTAGATGAAGCGGAAACTAGAGGCCAACTATTTACACGGCTGGCCGGGCACACCTATAAGCCACCTACATGGTTGACAAAGAAACCTAAACGTGGTGCTGCTGTTGTATGCACCATGTTGTCGGATACTCATTTCGATGAGGTGGTAGATCCAGACGAGATAGGTGGCCGCAACGAATACAATAGAAAGATAGCAGTCAAACGGTTGCAGACGTACTTCCAGAAGGTGCTGCTGTTAACCAATGAATACATTACCGGGTTGGATTATCAGGGCTGCGTGTTGTTTCTTGGTGGCGACATTTTCTCCGGTGACATCCATGAGGAACTTACTGAAACTAACGAGGACACGATGCTTGGGTCAGTTATCTTCTGGACTGAGCAGGTCACGGCAGGTATCAACCTTCTAGCCGAACACTTTGATTATGTGCATGTGCCTTGTGTGGTGGGTAACCACGGTCGTCGGTCGCATAAGCCTCGCCATAAGTTAAGAGTCAGAGATAACTTTGATTGGTTTTTATATAAGACATTGGAGCAACGGTTCATAG
>Ga0098059_1001814_pt1 | contig 10451 bp, 12 predicted proteins | sample 20_taG_FD_92580 | JGI IMG/M metagenome (GOLD analysis project Ga0098059, IMG submission 92580) | Marine viral communities from the Subarctic Pacific Ocean - 20_ETSP_OMZ_AT15318 metaG | ecosystem: Environmental > Aquatic > Marine > Oceanic | place: Subarctic Pacific Ocean | collected 2015-01-19
AATGGTAGAGTGGTTTGAGGAAAATAGACCTAAAGACGAAGATAATGGTCCTGGTGTAGTTTAATTTGATTTAATACCCATAATATTTTATATTTGAATTATGGATAAATCACAAATACCCCTATTTAAAGTTTTCATGTCAGATGACACCCCTACAGAAGTGGGTAAGATTTTGATGTCTGGATTTGTGGGGGAAGGACCACAAGTCAAAAAATTCGAAGAAAAACTAAAAAACTATTTTGATAATAATAATTTAGTCAGTTTAAACTCAGCCACCTCAGCACTACATTTAACTTTACATCTCCTTAAAAACCCAGTAAATACTATCGAAACCTCTTCAGACTACGCACCCCAACTCGGTGAATGGCCTGGTTTAAAAGATGGAGATGAGGTATTAAGCTGTCCACTTACTTGTACCGCGACTAATTGGCCTGTATTAGCCAATAATCTTAATATAAAATGGGTGGACGTAGACCCAAAAACATGTAATATGTGTTTAGATGATTTGGAAAAACAATTATCTGAAAAAACAAAAATAATAATGTTAGTTCATTGGGGTGGTAACGCTATAGATTTAGATAGGGTAGAAAAAATACAACAAAAATGTAAAGATATGTATGGTTTTAGACCTGCAGTAATACAAGACTGTGCTCATGGATTCGGTTCCGAACACAAAGGTAAAAAACTAGGAAGTACAAATCACGACACCTTCACCATATATAGTTTCCAAGCCATAAAACACTTAACTACGGTAGATGGTGGTTGTTTAATCCTACCCGACCAGAGATATTATAAAAGAGCAAAACTTTTAAGGTGGTATGGTATTGATAGAGATGACAATAGAAAGGATTTTAGGTGTGAAAATGACATTCCTGAATGGGGGTTTAAATTCCATATGAATGATATCTCAGCAACTATAGGACTCTGTAACTTTAAACATATAGAAACTATTTTAGAAAAACACAAACAGAATGCTTTATATTATAATAAAGAATTAAATGGTGTAAAAGGGATTGAGTTATTGTATAACAAAAACGAATCTTCTTATTGGATTTACACCATTAAAGTTAATAACCAAAAAAGATTTATGGATGTAATGGAGAAAAAAGGTATTATGGTTAGTAGAATACACGAACGTAATGACAAACACTCCTGTGTCAAACAGTATAAAAGAAAATTACCTAATTTAGACAAACTAGTCAACCAAATGATTTGTATACCTGTTGGGTGGTGGTTAAGTAAAGAAGATAGGGAATACATAGTTAGTACAATTAAAGAAGGATGGTAAACAATAGCATTTCTTGTGTAGTAATAACTAACGGACTCAACAATAGGTTTTTAACAGAAAGAACCTTATTTAGTATTATAAAAACTACAGATAATATAGGGTGGGATGTAGAGTTAATATTAGTTGACAATAGTCCCCAACAAAACATTAAAGATATCCTAAAAGAAGAAAGATACCTACCAGTACTCACTAAAAGAATTAAGGTTATAAAATCATTACCAAACCACTTACCCAAAGCCTTTAATAAAGGTGTAAAAAACTCAAACAGTAAGTATATAGCATTATTTCATGATGATTGTGAGATACTAGATAATCAATGGGTTGATAAACTTACAAGTGGTTTAAATGAAGAGGTTTATTTGGTTGGACCTGAAGTACATACAGACATCAAACCATTTAAAATTATAAAAACAAAAGAGTACCTAAAAGAGGTTCCTGTAGTCTTCGAAAAAGTAAAATTTTTAGAATTAGGTGGGTATAATGAAACATATTATTGGGGTTTTGAAGATGTTATATTTTGTGCAAAAATTTTAAATAAAGGGAAGTACATAAAACACATCCCTTTAACCCATTTACACTTTAATGGGATGTCCACCATCCTACTGCAAAAGAAACACCTTACAAATAAAAAAGAATTTATAGATATACAGAATAAATTTGTGAACATGGTAAATAAAGAAGAGTTTAATGACTTTAAGAGAAAAGAAATGGGTCATGTTGAAGTAAATGTTAAGGATATAATAAAAAACCCTATATTCCGTACTTTATTATTACCCTTTCTTAGAGGAAACACCATAGAAACAACAAGAAATCTAGGGGTAAATCTTGGATACATAAAACTTTGCAAATATTGGAAAACAACACCCACCGAAGTCCCAACAGAAATAATAATGGAATTAATGCCTAAGACACAAGAAGAAATTGATATTTTAATTAAAGATATTAGTGAAAATAAAGATGGGGAACTTTACAATAAATTAGAAAAATATAAAGGAAAAATTTTTAGAGATTATTTTAATACTATCTAGCGTCAGGGTCACAGTATTTACCCTTTCTATTTTCCCTACTACTTGTAGGTATAGAATGTCCACCATCCATTACGTTTATAGGATTAACTTTTTTATCACCCCTCCAAATCATATAATGTAAATGTGGGCCCAAAGAATTACCAGTACCGTGGTCATGCATCCCACCTCCAGACACACCAATAGGAAATCCTTTAGGTACTTTTAAACCATACATTTCTTCATTAACAACTTTAAGATGACAATAACCAACAGAATCCCCATTATTACAATCAATTTTTATAAAACCACCACAAGCACCCCCAGTATCATCATTAGCTTTACTAACAATACCAGCACATGTAGATATAAGGGGTTGACTAGGATTTAAACCGTCAGTATCCAAATCCACACCACTGTGCATTCTATTAGTACCAGTAGCTGTTCTATATCCATAACAACTATTAATTTTTTGTTCTAAAGTGGGTATTGGGTATAAAGTTGGAGCATCCTTATTATCTTTAAATTTAGAAGGAATATAACCTAAAACTTTTTCTAATTTACTTCTAGATAATTTACGTAATGCGTTATAATCAGTAGTACTAGGTCTAGCTATTCTATTAATAATAGCTTCCGCTATTTTTTTAAGTGGGTCAGGAAGATTTTTCTTAATTTTGTCTATATTAAACTTCTGTTCCTTAACTAATTTAGTGTACTGATTTTCTGTTATTCTAATTTTCACTTCATATTGATTTATACTAATAAATATACGATATTTAAGACATGGAAATAGATAAGCTAGAAAATCCTTTTATTAAGGTTACATGGGACGATATCCCAGAAAATTTTACACAAGAAAGAATCAAAAGAGTTAGGAGTTATTTCCAAAACAAATACAATTCTAAGAATGTAACAGTCCTTACCAGAGCTATTGATAGAAAGTCCGGTAATGAGTTAGATATAGACCTAGAACAAAATGTAATGGATACTACTTACCAGAGGAATCTTATGTCACAATTTGTTATGGCAAATGATATGAGAGTTGATATAGATTTATTGAAAAGATTAGATGATAAGGTAAACGCAAAAATTGCGGATGAAGTCGAAATGGACACCAAGTATAAAAGAGTCTATATTAAAAATATAAAATTCTCTAATTTCCTATCATTTGGGGACGATAACACACTCAACGTAGAAAAACTAGGTGGAATAACAGTCATAGACTCCAACCCCCCTAATTTTGGTGGTAAATCAGTTTTAGCGGTAGACCTAATACTATTCCTATTTTTTAATACTACCACCAAAACAACCAAAGCAATTGATATTTTTAATAGATTTAGAAAAAGTAACGAAGTTTTTGTACAAGGAGAGGTAGAGATAGATGGAAAAGATTATATTATAGTTAGGAAGATTAAAAGGAGAAAAACCAAAAAAGGAGATTGGTCCGTAAGTACTAGTTTAGAATTTTTGGAGAGAAAAAAAGACGGGACATTACAAAATTTTACAGGTGAACAAAGAAGAGAAACAGAAAAGTTCATAAAGGAATCTATTGGGACTATGAATGATTTTTTATTGACAGTTTTATCTACCGCGGGGAACTTAGAATCTCTAATAGAGTCCAAACCAACAGAAAGAGGGAATGTTTTAAGTAGATTTATAGGGTTAGAGGTATTAAAAGACAAAGAAAAAAAATGTAAAGAAATGTACTCTAGTTGGTCAAAAAAGTTAATATCTAATGTTTATAATATTGAAGATTTGAAACAGGGCATTAAGAAAGAAAATGAAGAAAAAGATAATTTAATACAAAAAAATATAGATAATGAAAAGAATCTAAAAAAAGTTGAGGTTGAATTATTAAAAAATAATAAAAATAGAGATGAGTTAATCGGTAAAAAATTTACTGATATAGATAGTGAAATAGAGAAGGTGAATCCTCGACTACTAAAAGAAAGTTTAAATGAAAATAATTTAAATTTATTAAGTTTGGATTTAAAATTAAAAGCTTATGGGGATAAAGAAAGTCCTGAAGAGGTAGACTTAGAAATTTTAGGTCATAAGACAAAAGAGAGAGATAAGACCTTACATAAAAAGATACAGAATACAACTAATTTAAAAAACCTAGATAAGACATTAAAAAATCTAATAGAGGCAGAAATATGCCCTACTTGTAAACAACCTTTAAAAGATGTCGACCATACCGATGAGATTGAATCCTTAAAAAAAGAAGTAAATCAACTAACCACCACAATAAATAAGGAAGAAACAGAGCTAACCAACCTAAACGAAGAAGTAGACAATCTTATAACCAAAAAAACAGTTTTTGATGAGTATGAGAAAGAAATGTTAAAAAAAGAAAGATTAATATTAGAAATAAATAAAAAAGAATTAGACATAAGGGGAATAAAAAATAAATTGGAAGAGTGGGAGGATAATAAAAATAAACTTGAAGAAAATTCGGAAATAGATAAAAAAATACTAATGACCGACTCAACAATAGATGTTTTAAAAACAAATAAAGATTCCTTAATAAGAGATATAGAAAGTAATAATGGTAGTATAAAAGTAGCAGAAGACACCGTACATGAGCACAACATCAAAATAGGTAAAATTAAAAAAGAAAATGAGGTTGAAGAGGTTTTTAGGTCTTACCTAACTGTATTTGGTAAGAATGGAATAATAAAAACAATAGTAAAAAGTGTCGTCCCACAACTCAACAGTGAACTAATGAGGTTATTGTCGGATGTAACTAACTTTATGGTTGAAATAAGGGTTAGTGATAAAAATGAAGTGGAGTTTTGGATGGTAGATAATAATACCGGTATTGAAAAGTTATTAGTTACTGGGAGTGGTTTTGAGAAAACACTAGCTTCACTAGCTATTAGAACTGTACTAACTAAAGTATCTTGTCTCCCGAGACCAAACATCACAGTATTTGATGAGGTATTAGGTAAAGTAAGTAATGAAAATCTAGAACAAGTAGGGATATTTTTCAGTAGAGTTAAAGACTATTTTGAAAATATATTTTTAATCACTCATAATCCCTTAGTTAGGGAATGGTCAGATAATGTAATAACAATTACTAAAGAAAATAATATTTCTAAACTAAAATAAATATTTATATAGTATGGGACCAAGAGTTAGACAATATCTTTTATTCATGTTCGGTAATTGGAGTATGATTGAAAAAAATGCTGAAGTAGTTAATAATATCAGAGATGTTATGGAAACTATAGTTACCGAAGAAGAATTTACCTTTATTACTGGAGACCATGTAATAATTATGTGTGTTAAATCTAGGTTATCCTTTGAAGAGATAGAGGAGGTACTTAAAGAATTTTTATCCCCATTTATTAATACCCTATTCCTAATGCCTAAACCAAGAAAACTATACTATAGAATGGACGAAAACCTAAAGAATCACTTATTCGGAAAAGGAAAACCAAAATATAAACATATCGACCCCAAAGTCGCTGAAATACTCACCCAACAATTAAAATCGATAGTAAATGATAGGGTAAAAAAATTAAAGAAAGATATTGACAAACACAAAAATATTAGTAATTTTAAAGAAACAAAGTTAATTCCTATGACAATTGACGGACTTCTAGATAAAATATTAGATGAAGGTATAGACAGTCTAACAATAGAAGAAAAGGAATTCCTAAATAAATTTAATAAGTAAAAATAAATGAAACTAGATACTAATAATTATAAATTAACCTTATACACAGAAGAAATTTGTCCAGATTGCCACGACTTAAAAAACCTACTAAACCTGAACCAAGTACCTTTTATAAATAAATCTATAACTATTAGTAGAACTTTAAAGGAGTCTTACGACAAAATCAACTCAACCCATAGATGGGAGTTTCATGACCTTGCTGAAGAATATCCTACAAAAGTTGCCTTTTCACCTCTAATTGTTGTTGAAAATAGTGAAGGTAAAATAGAAGACGTATATAGTAGTGGACAACACGAAGGTGGTTTTGAAACCGCGGAAGAAGCTTTAAAAATACTACAAGCAAATTACTTCATCTAAAATAATCATATAAAACCTTGTTGGTTATAAATTAATTTTTTATATTTGTACTCATATAATATATCTGACAAAAAGTCAGTTAATATTACATGGTACGCTTATTGTACTATAGTATAGTAACTAATAAAAATTAATATAATGGCAAAAAATACATTTATAAATCAGGCAGAAATATCACATTACTTAAAAGATGTGAGAAAAAGAAAAGTACTAACACCAGCTAGAGAAAAAGAATTAGCAAAAATAATGTTAGACGAAAAGACACCCCTAGAAAGAAGGGAAGAAGTACATCTAGAATTATTAGAAGGTAACTTAAGATTTGTTATTAGTGTCGCAAAAGACTACCAAGGACAAGGTGTTGAATTGTCAGATTTGATTGCTGAAGGTAATTATGGTTTACTTAAAGCTATTAAAAATTTCGATTGGAATAAGGGATTTAGATTTATTTCTTATGCAGTCTGGTGGGTAAGACAATCCATATTACAATGTCTTAATGAAAATGCTAGAACAATACGACTTCCGGTAAACATAATCCAAGAACTACAAAGAGAAAAGAAAAAGATTGGTCAAGAGATAGAAAAATGGAATAGTAAGTTAGCTATGTTACCAGTAACTATTAATTACGATAGACCAATAAACGAAGACGGTGATACTTTAATAGATGTTTTAGCAAATCCAGATGCAGAAAACCCAGAAGATATTTTTGCTGATGAAGTTAATCTAAAAGACGAACTTTATAAATTGATGTCCGGATTAGATGATAGAGAAAGAAACATTATTATAGACTATTATGGTTTATGTGGAACACCGATGACTTTACAAGAAATAGGTGACGGACTAAGTCTGACCAAAGAAAGAGTAAGACAAATAAAAGAGAAAGTGTTAAGAAAGTTAAGAAATGACAGCTACCAACTGTTAGAATACCTAGGTGATTAATATTTATCTATAAAGATAAACATGAAAAAACGATTATTTCCCCTATTAATTACACTATCTGCTTTAGCGGTGTCCGCTTCAGCTGCCTTTTATTCCGTCTTTGGGTTAAGTAAATTATTTGCGGGTGCAGCTAATGAAGTAATAATAATGGCGGGTTCATTGGAATTTGCAAAATTAGTAGTTGCTTCACTCCTCTATCAATACTGGGGAACCATAAACAAATGGTTAAGGTCCTATCTTATGGTGGCATGTTTTATTCTAATGGTTATAACTTCTGGTGGTATATATGGATTCTTATCGGGAGCCTACCAATCCACAGCGACTCAATCTGAATTATTAGATAAATCATTGATGATTCTAAATCAAAAACAAGTTAGGTTTGAGGAAACCAAAGAAGATTTAACAATTGAAAAAACCCAATTAAATAAATCTATTTCAGACCTAAGAATCTCTTTATCTAACCCAACCCAAGTACAATACTACGATACAGAAGCTGAAAAGGTAATCACCACATCAAGCAGTTCAGCGAGAAGAGCATTACAAGCAGAACTAAAAACCACAATTGCGGATAGAGACAAAATAAACTTAAAGTTAGAAGCGGTAATAGACTCAATTACAACAACAGATATGGCGATATTGAATAAGGAAATATCTAATGAAGATGAGAGAGAATTAGGTCCATTAAAGTATCTAGCAGAGACTACTGGTTACCCAATGAATGAAGTGGTTAATTGGTTTTTATTGTTAATAATTTTTGTGTTCGACCCATTAGCAATTGCATTAGTAGTGGCAGCAAATATGGCATTTACGAAGATACAGAAAAAAGAACCAGAAGTGGTAATGTCAGTACCAGATGGCTTAGAGTTTGATACACCATATACCATGGAAGAAGTATCCGAAGCTTTTGGTAGACAAGATAAAAAAGAGAAAGGGTTAACCGAAGAACACATAGTAGACCAAGAAGAAGTAAACGAAGAATATTTCCGAGACCTAGAAGAGTATCTTAACTATACACAAGAAAATGAACCTATAGACGATTTGACATACCCTAAGTTTGTGGAAAAACACTACCCTAAAAAAGAAAATCTAGATATTGATGAAGATAGAATGAATATCATCGGTCAAAATGGTAATGATGGGTTACACTATAATGAAAAAGATATTCCATTAGATAGACTAACAGACACCACACAGACATTAATAGTAGATAGACAAGAAGACACACGAATCATCAAATCAAATGAAGACTTAAAAGAAGAAGAACTTATAGAATTAAGTAAAGAAGTGGGGAAGAATGAAGTGATTGAGGATATAAAACCTATAAATCCTACAGAAAAAGACCTTGAAAAATTAGCCCAAGCACTTAACATTAGTAAAAAAGAAGAGGATGACGACAAGAGAACACTTAGATATAAGGGAAGATAAGGTAAATCAAATACTATTATGCAATACTAATAGAGACATTAAAAACTATCTTACTGGACTAAAGTTTAGAAATAACGGTAAATACGAAAAGACACCCAACTACATCATAGATAAGAAAGGTAAAATACACACACCAACTACTAAAGATGTGTCAAAACATTATTTACGGGGGTATAGAAAAGAAGGTGTTGTCGTGGTATGTTTAGAAAATAGAGGATGGTTAAGTAGAAGAAGTACTGATGGTAAGTATGTTGATTGGTTAGGGGATATTTATAATAGTAAAGCATTCTCTAAAAAGTGGAGAAATAAATTATTTTGGGACAAATATACAGACAAACAAATAGAGACAACTAAAAAACTAATAGATAAGATATGTAAAAATAAAGATATACCTAATGAGTTTATTGGCCATAATGTTTTAGTAGATGGTATAGAAAATTTTAAAGGTGTAGTATCTAGAAGTAATTATAATGAATATTGGACCGACATAAACCCATCGTTTAATTTTGAAATATTATGAAAAAAATAAATAGAGTTAAAGATTATACAGAGTACAGCAATAGTAGGTACGATGAAATGAAATCTTTATTAAATAAATCAAGAAGACTTACTGAACAAGTAACTGCTATTGAAGATATTACTTTAGATAGAGAAGAAGAAAAAACTAAAGAGTATGATGTGTCTAGTGGTAGAATTATTGTCCACGGATATACTACCCCAGATATAACTTTAACCGATGAAGAGAAAAACGTATACCAAGAGACAATGGACGATTTTATAGAACAGGTTTCTGATTTAGTAGACTATAACGCATTAAATATATATGACAATAATGTAGAGTGGTCGGGTGTGTTAGTTAAATTTGACACTGAATTCTTTTATAGTGTTGGAGAAGAAAATGGAGTATATGTAACCGGGAGCATGATTAAGATAGACGCAGAAGCATTAGAAATGTTTAATAAATTAAAAGATTATTATCAGATATTCTCCGCAAAATGGGCAAAAGTATTAGCTGATAGGAAGTCTACTAAAAAAATGGAAGAAGAAAACGAGTAATATGGAATTTTTAAAAAAATCATGGAAATGGGTAGTTGGAATTATAGGATTCTTTATTGGTCTTGTATGGATGATGAATGCAAATAGCAGTAAAAAAGTTAAAAAGATTAAAAAGAATATTAAATCTAACGAGAAGAAAACAAAAGAAGTTGATAAAAAAATAGAAAACGTAAAAAAGAAAAAGAAAGTTACGAAGAAAAAAATTGCTGATACAGATAAGGAATTAAAAGAACTTAAAACAAAAAAACCTAAAGTAAAAAAGAAAACAGGAAAACAGGCAACTAACTCTCTAAAAAATAGACTTAAAAAAAGTAATTAATATGAAAAAATTAGTATTAATACTATTATTGCTTACCCCAGTATGGGCCTTTACTCAGACACACACTTTTACTGAAAAAGAAGTAGTTGAAATGGACTCACTATTTCAAGTATACGAACAAACCGATAGTTTACAAAAATTAGAGATTAATTTACTTAGGACCCAACTAACAAATTATAGAACACTACACACTCAAGATAGTCTACATATAGCTTTTATGAATGAAAAGACAGACCTATTAAACCAAAGAATAGATTTGTATATAGATTTGACAAAAGAATTGAGACCTAAGTGGTACAATAAACCTGTAGTTCACTTCTTTTTAGGTGCAGCAACAATTGTTACGGCTTCTTGGGTCGTATCTAACGTTAAGTAGTATTTATA
>Ga0098059_1001818_pt1 | contig 10432 bp, 6 predicted proteins | sample 20_taG_FD_92580 | JGI IMG/M metagenome (GOLD analysis project Ga0098059, IMG submission 92580) | Marine viral communities from the Subarctic Pacific Ocean - 20_ETSP_OMZ_AT15318 metaG | ecosystem: Environmental > Aquatic > Marine > Oceanic | place: Subarctic Pacific Ocean | collected 2015-01-19
GGACTCTGCAATTGCATCGATAAGTTCGGACTTGTTCACACTAAACCCCTTCGATTTCAGGTTGAAGATGTTATAGGTTGGTTTGTTTTTTCTCGGACGTTCTCGACTATCGCATAAGCGGTCAGAGAATTCCATTCTTCAGTTTTCTTATTCCTTTCGGCTTTATACCGGCATTCGGAATAGGCACTAACTGCGCGGGAGCCCTTGGTATTGGCTGCTTCACGGCGAAACAGTTATACCAATGGGCTCTCAGGCATGTCAACAACTCATCAAGGCTTTAATGTGTATTTATGCGTTCTGACGCGTCACCTTCTTCATCACGCGGCTTACCAGACCCGGTTTCCGGGGATGAATCTTCCGCCCTGGGCTCGGGCGGATAAGCCAGCGCAATATCCAGCACTTCGTCAATCCACTTCACCGGGCGAATCTCCAGCGATTCCTTGATATTCTCCGGTATCTCCTTGAGATCCCGGACATTTTCATCCGGAATAATCACCGTCTTGATGCCACCCCGGTGCGCCGCCAGCAGCTTTTCCTTCAAGCCGCCGATGGCCAGTACACGCCCGCGCAGGGTAATCTCACCGGTCATTGCCACGTCGGCGCGAACCGGAATCTTGGTCAGTGAAGAAACCAGCGCCGTGCACATGCCGATACCGGCACTCGGGCCGTCTTTCGGTGTTGCACCTTCCGGTACGTGGACGTGCAGATCGTGTTTCTCGTGGAAATCATCCGCAATACCCAGTCCGGGTGCACGACTGCGTACCACTGTCAGGGCCGTCTGGATGGACTCCTGCATCACATCACCCAGGGAACCGGTTTTGACTACCCGGCCCTTGCCCGGTGTGAGTGCACATTCAATGTGCAGCAGTTCGCCGCCAACCTGGGTCCAGGCCAGACCCGTAACCTGACCGATCTCGTTCTTTTCCTCGGCGAGGCCGTACTTGAATTTCTTGACCCCTGAGTAGTCTTCAAGCATGTCCTGACTCAGGGTCACAGACGCCTTCTCGCCACTCTCCACGTGGTCGCGTACCACCTTACGGCAGATCTTCGCAATCTCGCGCTCCAGGCCACGCACACCGGCTTCACGGGTGTAGTATCGGATCAGGTCCCGGAGGGTATCCTCGGGCAGCTTCAATTCGTCCTTGCGCAGCCCGTTTGCCTTGATCTGCTTGGGCAACAGATACCGCAGGGCAATGTTGACCTTCTCGTCCTCCGTGTACCCGGGAATCCGGATAATTTCCATCCGGTCCAGCAGCGCCGGCGGAATGTCCATGGAGTTCGAGGTGCACACGAACATCACATCGGAGAGATCGTAATCCACTTCCAGGTAGTGATCGTTGAATGTGTGATTCTGCTCCGGATCCAGAACCTCAAGCAGCGCTGATGCCGGATCACCGCGGTGATCCATACCCATCTTGTCGATTTCATCGAACAGGAACAGCGGGTTTTTCACGCCCACCTTGGACAACTTCTGCAGAAGCTTGCCCGGCAGCGCACCGATGTAGGTTTTCCGGTGACCACGGATCTCGGCTTCATCCCGAACGCCACCCAGGGCCATGCGGGTGTACTTCCGGTTGGTGGCACGGGCGATGGACTGCCCGAGCGACGTTTTACCAACGCCAGGAGGCCCAACCAGGCAAAGCACCGGACCCTTGACCTTCTTCACACGGCTCTGAACCGCAAGGTATTCCAGAATGCGCTTCTTGACCTCATCCAGGCCGTAATGATCCCTGTCGAGGATTTCGCGGGCTTTCTCGATGTCGTGACGGACACGGCTGCGCTTCTTCCAGGGAATCGCCAGCATCCAGTCGATGTAGCCACGCACTACGGTAGCTTCCGCAGACATCGGCGACATCATCTTGAGCTTGTTCAGTTCGGTTTCGGTCTTCTTGCGGGCTTCTTCCGGCAGACCAGCTTCCTCAAGCTTCTGCTCAAGTTCCTCGAAGTCGTTGTTGCCTTCGCCCAGGTTACCCATCTCCTTCTGGATAGCCTTCATCTGCTCATTCAGATAGTACTCGCGCTGGCTACGCTCCATCTGCTTCTTAACGCGGCCACGAATACGCTTCTCGACCTCGATCAGGTCGATCTCGCCATCGAGCTTGCCCAGCAGCAGGTCCACGCGCTTGCGGATATCCAGCGCTTCAAGAAGCTCCTGCTTTTCGGGAATGCGCATTTCCAGATGCGCGGCCATGGTATCGGCCAGACGTTCCAGCTCCTCAATACCCGTGAGAGCATTGGAAACTTCGGAGGGCACCTTCTTGGACAGCTTTACGTACTTCTCGAACTCGTCCATCAAGGTCTTGACGAGCACTTCCTGCTCACGCTCAGGCAGCCCCTCTTCATCCATAAGGACAGCGCTACCGGACAGGTATTCGCCCTCAGTGATATCGCTGATAGTGGCGCGGGCATTACCTTCCACGAGCACCTTGACGGTGCCGTCGGGCAGGCGGAGCATTTGCAGGACCGTGGCCAGAGTGCCCATCTCGAACACATCCTTGGGACCAGGTTCATCGGTGGAAGCATCTTTCTGGGCTACCAGGAGGATTTCCTTGCTTCCTTCCATCGCGGCTTCAAGAGCCTGAATGGATTTTTCACGGCCCACGAACAGCGGGACCACCATGTGCGGAAACACCACCACGTCACGCAGCGGGAGCAGCGGGTATTCTTGCACGGCATTCTCGGGTATACGGGTCATTGGGAATCCTCTGACGGTATTTACTTCAGCATATCACCCTTCATTGGGGCGCCCGCAAAAATTGCAATATTTTTACCAAACGAAACAGGGCAGGAATATCGGGATACAAAACGCGAAAAGGGGCGTCACCGCCCCTTTTCATTTTAACCACTGAACAGCCTTCAATCCTCGGGCACAGCCTTGGCGTGATCACTGCTCGCGTAGATCTTGAAGGGCTCGGAGTCCCCGCTGATTACACTCTCGTCGATCACAACCTTGGTCACGTCATGCTCAGAAGGAATCTGGTACATGGTGTCCAGCAGCGTGGCTTCCATAATGGAACGCAAGCCCCGGGCGCCGGTCTTGCGCTCCATGGCCTTCCGGGCAACAGCCCGCAATGCGTCTTCCCGGAAATCAAGCTCAACCCCTTCCATATCGAACAGTTTCTGGTACTGCTTGGTCAGGGAGTTCTTGGGCTCGGTCAGAATCTGCACCAGCGCTTCCTCGTCCAGCTCGTTGAGAGTGGCAACTACCGGCAAACGACCCACGAACTCGGGGATCAGACCGTATTTCACCAGATCCTCGGTCTCCACGTCCTTGATGACATCGCCGGTGTTCTTGGCGTCGTCCTGACTGGCTACCGAAGCGGAGAAACCGATGCTGTTCTTTTCGGTACGCTCGCGAATGACCTTGTCGAGCCCGGCAAAGGCACCACCGCAGATGAACAGCATATTGCCGGTATCAACCTGCAGGAACTCCTGCTGCGGATGTTTGCGGCCACCCTGCGGCGGGACCGACGCAACGGTACCTTCAATCAGCTTCAACAACGCCTGCTGAACACCCTCACCGGAAACATCCCGGGTAATGGACGGGTTGTCTGACTTGCGGGAAATCTTGTCAATCTCGTCAATGTAAACAATTCCCCGCTGGGCCTTGTCGACATCGTAATCGCACTTCTGCAGAAGCTTCTGGATGATGTTCTCGACATCCTCACCCACGTAACCGGCTTCGGTCAGCGTGGTGGCATCGGCAATGGTGAAGGGCACATTCAGCATCCGCGCCAGGGTCTCTGCAAGCAGCGTCTTACCGCTACCCGTAGGACCGATCAGCAGGATGTTACTCTTGCCGAGTTCAACATCACCCTTGCCTTCACCATAACGAAGACGCTTGTAGTGGTTATAGACCGCAACCGACAACACCACCTTGGCGCGATCCTGACCAATGACGTATTCATCGAGAGTAGTGCGGATCTCGGCCGGTGTAGGAAGGCGATCGCTCGGCTCTTCCTGCGCATTCTCCTGGATTTCTTCCCGGATAATGTCGTTGCACAGGTCGACGCACTCGTCGCAGATGAACACCGAGGGCCCTGCAATGAGCTTTCGGACTTCATGCTGGCTCTTTCCACAAAACGAGCAGTAGAGCAACTTGCCGTTATCGTCGCCCCTGCCGTTTCTTTCATCTGCCATTGAAATACCTCTGATCTCGTTTTGCCGGCGTCACTGCCTGATACGCCGGCCAAGTATGATGCGATTACTTCCAGTATTATTTATTCGGTACGCGCTTATCAAGTATTGAATCAATCAGTCCATACTCTTTCGCCTGGCCCGGATCCATGAAGTAGTCACGGTCGGTATCCTTGGCGATCGTCTCCAGATCCTGCCCGGTGTGATGGGCCAGGATGGAGTTCAGCGTGTGCCGGATCTTCAGGATTTCCCGGGTGTGAATCTCGATGTCCGTTGCCTGCCCCTGGTAACCACCCAGCGGCTGATGAATCATCACGCGGGAGTTGGGCAGACAGGCCCGCTTTCCAGCGGCACCGCCGGCGAGCAGAAACGCGCCCATGCTGGCCGCCTGGCCGACGCACAGGGTCGCAACGTCCGGTTTGATGAACTGCATGGTGTCGTAGATGGACATGCCAGCAGTTACCGAGCCACCCGGGCTGTTGATGTACAAGTGAATATCCTTGTCCGGATTTTCAGACTCCAGGAACAGGAGCTGGGCCACGATCAGATTCGCCATGTGGTCCTCGACCGGGCCCACCATGAAGATCACCCGCTCTTTGAGCAGACGAGAATAAATGTCGAACGACCGTTCGCCGCGAGCTGTCTGCTCGATAACAATCGGTACCAGTCCGGAATTGGTAACCATTGCGGGACCATCGATTGGTTTCTGCGTCATGATGCGCCTGAACTCCTTATGGACAATGGGTCGTGGACTCGCGCCACGGCAGTTTCAGTAATGTTGCACCCCATACTTTGCCAGCAGCAGCCCCAGATGAAAACAGCCGGGCATGCCGGCTGTTCTCGGGGTCGGCCTTCGGGACCGGCTTTTACGCCGGACCCGGGCAAAATCAGCGCTGGGGCTGACCGGCCTGAACGGCCTCTTCGTACTTGACCTTCTTCTCTTTGACCTTGGCCTGCTCCAGCACATGGTCAACAACCGCATCTTCCAGGACAGAAGACTCAATCTGGGACTTCTGCTCCGGGTTGCTGTTGAAGTGCGCAACAACCTCTTCCGGCTGTTCATACGTAGACGCGATTTCCTGGATCTTTTCGTCTACCTTCGCCGGGTCGGCCTTCAGGTCGTTCTTCTTGACCACTTCCTGGAACAGCAGCCCGGTCTTCACGCGACGCTCAGCCTGCTCCTGGAAGATTTCTTTCGGCAGCTGCTGGAAATCAACCTGGCCACCGAAACGCTGAACGGCATCCTGACGCAGGCGATCGATTTCCTGGTCAACCAGGGCAGCCGGAATATCCAGCTCGGTGGTTTCCAGCAGTCCGTCAACAACGTCGTTCTTGACCTTGTTGGAAACCGCCTGCTTGAGCTCGCGCTCCATGTTCTTTTTGACTTCTTCGCGGAAAGTCGCTTCGTCTTCGGCATCGATACCGAACTTCTTGAAGAATTCGGTGTCGAGTTCCGGCAACTGCGGCTCTTCAACCTTGTGAATCTTGATCTCGAACTTGGCCGGCTTACCTGCCAGATCTTCGTTGTGGTAATCCTCCGGGAAGGTAACCTCGATTTCCATGTCTTCGCCGGCCTTACCACCAACGATAGCCTTCTCAAAGCCCGGAATCATCTGGCCGGAGCCCAGAGTCAGACGGTGGCCTTCAGCGGCTCCGCCTTCGAATTCTTCATCGTCGATGAAACCTTTGAAGTCAATGGTCAGCACGTCCTTGTTCTTCGACTTGCGCTTGACTTCTTTCATGGTGGCCTGCTGACGACGCAGGTTGTCGATCATGTTGTCGACGTCTTTGTCGGTGATCTCGGAGGTCAGCTTTTCGACTGAAATCTTGCTCAGATCGCCCAATTCGATTTCCGGCAGCACTTCGAAGATAGCAACGAATTCCAGGTCTTTGCCCTCTTCCATGGTCTTCGGCTCAAACTTCGGCCAACCTGCCGGGTTGATATCCTGTTCCTGCAGTGCCTTGATGTAGTTGTCGCGCATAACCTCGCCAACGATTTCCTGGCGGACGCTGTCACCGAAACGACGTTTGACGACGCTCATGGGCACCTTACCCGGACGGAAACCGTTCAGGCGCACGGTACGCGCGGTTTCCTGCAGGCGTTTCTGGACCGCCTGGTCGATTTCCTGGGCGGGCACACCAATCGTCATGCGACGCTCGATGTTGGAGGTCGTTTCAACAGACACTTGCATGGAAGATCCTCAAATTACAGGTTCGGTATGTGAATGAAATTAAACCCAAAAGTCCGATTCCGGGGGAATTCCCGCAAAAGGACCGAAAATTAAAAGCCGGTAGTTTATCATGCTTTGCACCGCCGAGAGAATCACCCTGCTGTGCAGTTTGATATCACTTAAAAACACGGCTGGTAAATCGGGTAAAAAAAGAGATGGGGACGAAACAGAAAAAAGAAAGGGGTGGTGCGCGAGGAGAGACTCGAACTCTCACGGGTTGCCCCACTGGAACCTAAATCCAGCGCGTCTACCAGTTCCGCCACTCGCGCACAACAGAATGAAGAATGCCCGATGGCCAGAGTGCCATCAATCTATTCAACAAACGCGGAATCAACTCTTAAAGAAAAGTGGGGTGGACGAAGGGGTTCGAACCCTCGACCGCAGGAGTCACAATCCTGAGCTCTACCAACTGAGCTACGTCCACCACATCAGGGAGGTGCCATCCGGCACGCTACTGCCAACTTCAACTTTGCTGGTTCGGCGAGTCCGGTACCAATCTGCGATTAACGAGATGGCGCGCCCGGCAGGACTCGAACCTGCGACCATCCGCTTAGAAGGCGGATGCTCTATCCAGCTGAGCTACGGGCGCTTGACCGTTCGCCCACCTGAATATCCAGAAAGTGGTCGGGGTAGAGAGATTCGAACTCCCGACATCCTGCTCCCAAAGCAGGCGCGCTACCAGACTGCGCTATACCCCGTTAACTGAACAACAAGTGCCTCAGCAAAGTTGGCGCGCATATTACCGGCGCCGGAGGGTTCCGTCAACACGGATTTCCAAATTCCCTGAAACAACAGGCTCTTCAGTGACAAAGCACATTGACGAAAGTTCCGCTGAGCCCCCACCCAATTGGAGTTCCGGCGGAAGCATGAGACAATGCCCGGCCTCCAATTTACCGATGCCCAACCGACAAGACGAGACATGACCGCCAAACTGATCAACGGAAAAGAAATTGCCGGCGAAGTAAGACAGCAGGTCGCCGCCGGGGTAGAAGCACGCACACAGCAGGGGCTCCGGGCTCCGGGACTGGCCGTGGTGCTGGTCGGCAACGACCCCGCGTCCCATGTATACGTAGGCAACAAGCGGAAAGCCTGCGATGAAGCCGGAATCCTCTCCCTCTCATATGATCTGCCGGAAGACACCTCCCAGGAAGCGCTTGAGGCACTGATTGATGAGCTGAACGAAAACCCCACCGTGGACGGGATACTGGTGCAGCTTCCCTTGCCGGCTCACCTGGATGCAGATCCGATTCTGGTGAAAATCCGGCCAGATAAAGACGTTGATGGCTTCCACCCATACAACATCGGTCGCCTGATGCAGCGCAAACCCACCCTGCGCCCCTGCACACCGGCTGGCATCATTACCCTGCTCGACAGCATTGACACGCCCTACAAGGGCCAGCATGCCGTGATTGTCGGCGCATCCAACATTGTCGGGCGCCCCATGAGCATGGAATTGCTGCTCAAGGGCGCCACCATTACCGTCTGTCATCGATTCACACCGGATCTGGAGAAGTTTGTCCGGGAAGCCGACATCCTGGTCGCTGCCGTCGGAAAGCCCGGCCTGATCAAGGGCGATTGGGTAAAGCCGGGGGCAACCGTGATTGACGTGGGCATCAACCGGATGGAGGACGGGAAACTGCATGGCGATGTGGACTTCGCAGCCGCTTCTGAACGCGCCGCCTACATCACGCCGGTTCCCGGCGGTGTGGGGCCAATGACCATCGCGACCCTGCTGCAGAATACCCTGTACGCCGCAGACGTACTGCACAAGGACTGAGCTCAGGTGTTGGATTACGGCTTCGCCTAATCCAACCTACGGAAGGGAGCAGTCTGTCAGGTAGGTCGGATTAGGCGAAGCCGTAATCCGACAAGCCACAAAAAACCCCGCCGAAGCGGGGTTTTTTGTGCGCAGCGCTTACTGCCCGTACTTGGCTTTCGCCTTCAGACGGTAGGCGTGCAGCAGCGGCTCGGTGTAGCCGTTCGGCTGCTCCCGCCCCTTGAGAACCAGATCCAGCGCTGCCTGGAAGGCGACGCTGTCATCAAAGTTCCCGGCCATCGGGCGATACGCCGAATCGCCGGCGTTCTGCTTGTCGACCACCGCTGCCATACGCTTCATGGTCTCCATGATCTGATCTTCAGAGCAGATACCATGGTGCAGCCAGTTGGCCAGCAGCTGGGAGGCGATACGCAGAGTCGCACGGTCTTCCATCAGGCCGACATCATTAATGTCCGGTACCTTGGAGCAGCCAACGCCCTGGTCGATCCAGCGCACAACGTAACCGAGGATACCCTGGGCGTTGTTGTCCAACTCCTGCTGGATATCTTCGGCACTCAAGGAGGCCGGATCATCCATCACCGGCACCGTCAGGATATCTTCCAGCGCGGCACGGGTGCGGCTTTCCAGCTGCTTCTGGACGTCAGCCACGTTCACCTGATGGTAATGAGTGGCATGCAGCGTGGCCGCCGTGGGAGAAGGAACCCACGCAGTGTTGGCGCCCGCCTTCGGATGGCCGATTTTCGCCTCCAGCATGCCGGCCATCAGGTCAGGCATGGCCCACATACCCTTGCCGATCTGGGCAACACCACGGAAACCGGTTTCCAGGCCGATGTCCACGTTCCACTGTTCGTAGGCATTGATCCAGGTCGCCTGCTTCATCGGGCCTTTGCGGATGAACGGACCCAGCTCCATGGAGGTGTGGATCTCGTCGCCGGTGCGGTCCAGGAAGCCGGTGTTGATGAACACAGCGCGCTCTTTGGCAGCATGGATACAGGACTTCAGGTTAACCGTGGTGCGGCGCTCCTCGTCCATGATGCCCACTTTCAGGGTGAAGCGCGGCAGACCAAGCGCATCTTCAACACGACCAAAGAATTCATTGGTGAACGCCACTTCTTCCGGACCGTGCATCTTGGGCTTCACAATGTACATGGAGCCTTTGGTGCTGTTCTGGAACTGGCCGTTGCCCTTCATATCGTGAATGGCGATCAGCGAGGTGATCAGGCCGTCCATCAGGCCTTCCGGCACTTCGTTGCCGTCTTTCAGCAGGATGGCCGGGTTGGTCATCAGGTGGCCCACGTTACGGATAAACATCAGGCTGCGGCCTTTCAGGCTGAGTTCGCTGCCATCGGCTGCCGTGTACGTGCGGTCAGCGTTCATCTTGCGGGTCAGCTGCTCGCCACCCTTTTCAAAGGTTTCCTGCAGATCGCCCTTCATCAGGCCCAGCCAGTTGCGGTAAGCCAGTGCCTTGTCGTCGGCGTCCACGGCCGCTACCGAGTCTTCGCAGTCCATGATGGTGGTCAGTGCAGACTCCATCAGTACGTCTTTAACGTTAGCGCCGTCGTCTTTGCCAATCGGGTGGCTGGCGTCAATCTGGATCTCGAAGTGCATGCCGTTCTTGACCAGCAGCACGCCGGTAGGTTCATCAGCAGCACCGGTGTAGCCAACAAAGCCGGCTTCGTCTTTCAGGCCGGTGGACTCACCGTTCTGCAGCTTGACGACCAGCTTGCCACCTTCAACCAGATACCCGGCAGCATCTTTATGGCTGCCAGAGGCCAATGGCGCTGAGCTGTCGAGCAGGTTCCGGGCCCATTCGATAACTTTGGCACCGCGAACCGGGTTGTATCCACGGCCTTTTTCAGCGCCGTCTTCCTCGGAAATGGCATCGGTACCGTACAGCGCGTCGTAAAGGCTGCCCCAGCGCGCGTTCGCCGCGTTGAGAGCAAAACGGGCATTCATGATCGGAACCACCAGCTGAGGGCCGGCCATGGTTGCCACTTCCGGGTCAACATTGGAGGTGGAGATCTTGAACTCGGAAGGCTCGTCAACCAGGTAACCGATGTCTTTCAGGAAAGACTTGTACTCGGCCATGTCCAGCTTCTGGCCCTTGTGGTCGCGGTTCCAGCTGTCCATTTTTTCCTGGATAGCATCACGCTTGGCCAGCAACTCACGGTTGCGTGGCGCCAGCTCGTTCACGATCTTGTCAAATTCTGCCCAGAATTTATCGGCATCGATTCCGGTGCCCGGGATCGCTTCGTTGTTCACGAAATCATACAGATTCTTTGCGACC
>Ga0098059_1001820_pt1 | contig 10421 bp, 5 predicted proteins | sample 20_taG_FD_92580 | JGI IMG/M metagenome (GOLD analysis project Ga0098059, IMG submission 92580) | Marine viral communities from the Subarctic Pacific Ocean - 20_ETSP_OMZ_AT15318 metaG | ecosystem: Environmental > Aquatic > Marine > Oceanic | place: Subarctic Pacific Ocean | collected 2015-01-19
ACCGAGTTTATTGAGAAAGAAGGTAAATGGTTTAACTACATTAAAGGAGGTGATATCGAAGACAACTCCTTACAGCAAACGTCTAAGTTTTCTGTTCAAGGATTAGGTATAGTTAAAAACGAAAAGTAATATGTTAATTAATTCATTAAATATATCTTTATCTAATCTACCTAAAGAAGGTGGAAGTAGGGGTTTTTCAGTTATTGGTGAAAGAGGTGCCTCTTTTATAATGCAAGTTATTAGATTAGGTGACGGTCACTTTTATAATTTTAAAAGCAAAACCTTTGCTGCTGGTTTTACTAACAATAACAACCTAAAGGCTGTATTAGCAAGTAGCAGGTATAGCGGTAGTATATTATTCCCTTCAAACGCCGCGAGAGATTTAGCGGATCAAGACGAAATATACAACATAATCTTACTTCCAAATCCAGCTACTGAAACCTCTATTAGCGGATCAAAAAATATAATACGTAAGTCTATTGTTCAAGCGGTAGATCGTGAATTAAAGTTTACAGCAAAGGCTGGTGTTGCCGCCACGTACACTAGTGCTCCGCCTGACACATCGGTTACAGTAACGGGTAATCCTAGTGGTACGTATAAAAGAACGCTGTCTTTAGATTGGACTTTTTCAAACACACAAAACGACACTAACGGATTTGGGTTAAGGCTTATTAGGCAGCCTAATGAAAATGATTTCCGCTACAAGGTATCGGACACTGTAAACGGGGCTGTGTCCCCAGCTTCCACACTAGTGGTTTTAGATGATGTTACTGATTTAGCTGTTGGCATGGCTTTGGTGTCAGGCGCATCTTCAGGTACGCCTGTTATAAAAGCTATAGATACTATAAGTAAAACTGTTACGTTGTCCTCTAGTTCTACCTTTTCAGACGGAGCCTCGGTAACTTTTGATGCTATAGGCATGAGTGCTATAAGTAAAGCTACTGGTATTAGCGTTAAGTTTAACGAGCTTACAGCTACAGCAACTGAGTTAACTAAAACAGTTAGAGATGGTGGTGTTCATGTCACTGACGCAGTAGACGGTAATAACACAACTATAAGTTTAAACGGAACCTACGGTATAGCCGGTGGCAATCACGTGGGTATAAGAGGTCTTAACGTCAATAACAGTAGCGCTAATAAAGTTACTTCTGTTAGCCCTCACACTTCACAAGGTAGTATAGTTGTTCAAGCGAATCAAACCTTAACAGCTGGCACTAAGTTATATTTTGATGGATGCGCTCAGGAGATAAAAATAAAAGGATCTATAGAAGTTACAGGTTTTCCAAGTTCTAATGTAGAGATATTTTTTATGACGGATAATTTTATAACACCAGGAGCAGCATCGTAATGAAAGTATATTTAACAACAAACATAGCTAACTCCTCTTTGCAAATTGGGGACAACGCGTTTTACTGCGATGTAGCTGTTTTAAACGGTTCACAGCCGATAAACTCAGACGATGCAGTAGTATTAGGGAATATAACTGAGATAGGTCCAGATTGGATAGAGGTGCAGAATAACGTTGAAATTCAGGACGGTGCTTTTCTTTTGTTTCAAAAATCAGCTATCGTTAACGACGTTGGTCTAAGAGGACACTACATGGCTGTAACCATGAGTAATGACACAACTGAAAAAGCTGAGTTATTTGCTATAAGTTCCGAAGTAACTGAAAGTAGTAAATAAACACTAAAAAATGTAACTATATATCAGTACTATACAGTTAAATTTAATTATGGATAACAAAGTTACATTCAGAACATTTAAAGAGGGTGACTACGAGATGTGTTGTGATTGGTGGAGATGGTGGTGGAAGGGTAAGATACCAGTTAAAAAAGCGTTTCTACCTAGAGATAACAGGTGCTTTATGATAGAGAGTAACGGTATACCTGTTGCTGCTAGTTTTCTCTACACAGACGAGTTAATGGGTTATTTAACATGGACTGTTTCAAACCCTAAATACAGAAATCCTGATAGAAGACAGTTGTTAGAATTTTTGATTACAAAAATAGAGGAGGAGGCGAAAGACGTATGGGGAGTAAAGTTTTTACTCACTGTATGCGGTAATAAACATTTAGAAAAAATGCACAGAAAATTAAATTGGTTCGTAGAGGACTCCGCTCCGTCGTACGAATGTTTTAAATACTTATAAAATGGGTAGAGCAGCACAAAGACAAAACGAAACTGACATAACAAACGCTACAGGCGCTCAGCTAGAGGCGGCTAGAGAAGCGTTAGCTTCACAGCAATCTACACTAAGCGCGCAGAAGCAGCAGTACAGAGAGTTTGAGTTTACTAATCCGTTTTCAGATATGGAAAATCCATTTGAAGATCTAACAGTAAGTCAAGAGTCCGCTAGATTCCAGATGGAGCAAGGTACACAGCAGAGGGCTAATATAATGGATCGAATGAGTGGCGCGGCTGGATCTTCTGGAATAGCTGGTTTAGCTCAAAGTTTAGCTAATCAAGGTACATTTCAAGCAAGACAAGTTTCAGCTGATATAGCTCAGCAAGAAGCTACTAATCAACAATTTGCGGCTAAAGGCGCTATGCAAAACCAACAAATGGAAAGACAAGGCGCTGCGGCTGTACAACAAGCTGAATTTGGTAGAGAATCTACTATGTATGCAGCTGAGTTGGCTGAATTAGCCGGCACTCGAGGTGCTATGCAAGGTGCCTATGGAAATCAGATGGCTGGGTTAGGCGCTATATCGCAAATGAATGCAGCTAGAATGGGTATGTGGGGAGACATCATAAGCGGTGTTGCGCAGGGTGCTGGCTCGGCGGCGGGGGCTTCTGACAGAAGGTTAAAGAAAAACATTAAGTTAGTGTCTAGGTCTTATAGTGGATTGCCAGTATATACGTTTGAATATACAGATACTAGATTTGGCGAGGGTGTCTACCAAGGTGTAATGTCCGATGAGATACCTCAAGAAGCTGTTATGGTTTACGCTGATGGGTATGACAGGGTTGATTATAGCAAGATTGACGTGGAATTTAAAAAGTTAAATTAAAATGGCAGTAAATTTATATCAAGGGGCTGATCCTTCTATATCCGCGGCGGCGGGTAGAGCTGGCGCGGCTTTGGAGCCTGCGGATCTTGGGAAAACCTTTCAAGGTGTTGCCTCAGGATATACGCGTGGAATGATGCACGTTGGAGCAGCGGCGGGTCAAGTTGCTAAAGCAGCCACTCAAGCAACGACTGCTATGGTAGAGGAGATTAAATCTATAAGGAGCGATGATGAATATGGTAAAGAGCATACCAGCGCTGTGTTTAATGATTTAAAAGGACTAGCAAACACATACTTTAAAAGATTTAAAGAAAAGAAAGGTGAGGATAGAAAAAAGGTTAGAGAGGAGTTTAAAGACCAATGGAGACGATCCACTAAAGGATTAAAGGCTATGATGAACGGTACGTTCATGAATGAAATGCTAGTCAAAGAAGATCAGATCAATCAAAATTTAAGTATAGATAAAGCTATTACGCAAAGGCTTATATCAGCAAAAGGTAAACCTTTAAACGCGCCTGGTAAGTCATTCGATGGAGCTTACGCTAGATTAGAAACAAACGAAGACGGGGAATACGTACAGAGGTTTTACAGTAAAGATGGTAAACCGATACATGGCTTTGATTCTAATGGTGAGATAATATATGCGCGTAAAGCGACTAGAAAACTCTACACAGACGATAAAGAAGGCGGGATTAAAGGAGAACCTACCTATGGGATGGTCACAACATCTGAAATAGCGCCACTAACTATGACCGCAAAGGATATAAGCAATTTGTTAGTTACAAAAGAACCAGAGGCGTTAGCTAATATTCAAGCTCAAGAACTTGCGGCAATGAAGCTTGGTTCCGCTGGTTTAGATTTTAGAAAAGGTGATTACACCAGGGTTGTAAAAGAGCAGGTTAATACCCGTAATAGATTTAACGATTTAACCCATACACCTATAGGTAATGAGCAGTCAACCTACGCAGAGCATTTGAGTAGCCCCAACAACGCTTGGAGTGAGAATATGTGGGCTTCTATAAGAAACCTAGATGGCGTAAAAGATACTGATAACAACGATGTTATCGATGAAAATGATTTCGACGAAAGCGATATTGAAAATATGCGAATCTTGCGTGAGCAAATGCTTAACTACGAGAACCTAGAAGCTAGAGATCTTTTCACAGAATGGTTAGTAGCGGCTGGAAAGAAGAGTTATGATGAAAGAAGATCTATCTATGACGCTAAAATAGCAGCCGGTAAGAAAGCCACTGGGGGAAAGGGGGAGACAGTAAGTGATGACTTACTTTTTACTCGAGTGATAGATGGTTCTTCTGTATATGTTCGACCTAGTACTCTAAAAAACAACGCTTCAGTCTTTAAAAACATCGAAGATGGAAATTACAACACTAATTCGTTCACTGGGTGGAATCAGGAAACTTATTCGTTTAAAGATAATCAGTGGTATGTTAAAAGACAAGACGATAACGGAGAAATAATACAACAACGGATACCACGAAAAACAATACTTAACGCTTTAGGTCTAACTAGTAGACCTGACATAATGAAGGGTATAGGCGGTTCCCTAGAGGATCAACAGTTTGGGTATATAGGCAACGGCGACATTGGCTTCCAAAGCCAAACAGGTGCTGGGTCAAAGAATATGGGCACTAGGAGCTCGTACACTAAAAATAAAGACGGAAATTGGGTTAAAGGGGGAAAAAGAGTGCTATATAAAAATAAAAACGGAGAATGGATGGGGATTTCAGTAAAAGGCATGCCAGAAGCCGCGGCGTCTAAAAAACTAGCAGAATTCTTAGAGTCAACGATTATTGACCCACTTAGTCCAGAGCTAAACTAATAAATAAAATTATATGTACGAATTAGACGGTGTAGAGTACAGTTTAGAAACTCTACAGAATAAAGCACAAGAGTACGGAATGGAATTTGACGCGTATATGCAGAGAATGACAGAGAAGGGTCTCGTGGAAAAGACAAAAGGTGCTGTGGGAGTCGATGCGACTGCAGTACCTCAACCAGTATCCGCAGGTATGGAGCTAGCATCGGAAAATGGTTCTTTGGGTTTACCAAAGATAGCTAACCATATAGGTGTTGGAGCCTTTGATAATGTATCAGCGCTTTACCACGAGCGTGAAGCTGTAAGCAAGCTAAACGATCATTACGGCTCAACACTTGTTGATGATGACGGTAATCCTTTGTATGAATTCTCGGAAGCTAAAGTTGGTACTGATATGGTACTAGTTACTAGCAAAAAGACAGGGAAGAAAAAGAAGCTTCTTCTGCCAAGCGCTTGGAATAAAGCAACTGTGTCAAACTATAGCTTAGCGAATAACTACGAAACTAGCTTCTTACCAGCTTTAACAGAGTGGATGGATACGGATATGAAGATCACGGCGGATCCGGGTTTTGTAACCGCAAGAGATAAAGCTAAGAGTGAGTTTAAAAAAAGCGTAGATATAAACACGCAAGCTGGTAGAGATTTTTTACAGCAGAATCTTGGAGATGACATAAATTGGAAGTGGATACTACCCAAAGATAAAGGTGGTGACGGTGGAGATGGAGAAGAGGATGACTACGTAGAGCTAGCGAAGGGCTTAAAGAGCTTGATCATGGATCAAGGTTTGTTTTCTAGCGAGATGAAGGAAGGGTATCAAGATTTGAGTGAGACGGACGTAGACTACATCATAAAAGATATTGTACAAGCTAAATATGATAAAGCTATAGAGGCGGAGCACGCTCAACACAGAATAGATTTAGGTAAAGCCCAAGACAGAGCTGGGGTATCTTGGGGTGAGGTTGAAGGGTTACACGTGAAAGCGAAAGTAGCTCAAATGAGCAGAGATGAGAGGGTTCATTATGAGGCGAGAGAAAAGCTTAGGGGAATGCAAGCGGAGGGCTCTGGGGCTAGTCAAGCGGAAATAGACGAGCAAGTAGAGATTGTTAAAGAGGCTTTTGAAACATATCAAGGGTTTTTTAATAAAAAAGAACAACAAGTTGATATTAGAACTGGAGCCTCAATAAGTCCTGAGGCTGCTAAGGAATTAGGCGCGTACGCCGTTGACGTATCTGACGGAGCTGAGCAAGAAGAGTTCATCAACGATAAACTAAAAGCCAATGAAGACCCTGAGCTGACATATGAGGATAAGTTGGAAAACATATTTAATAGAAACGCAAGAAGTTTATGGCTTAGCGATAGGCAAGGTGAAGAGATGTTTCAAGTCGTAATAAACGACCCTGTTGCTTACAAAAGACTACTTGTAAGTGGGAATAAACCCATAGGTGAAACAAAAAACGGTTGGATTTTCGATGTTAAGAAGATCGATCTAGCGATGAGTTACACAGACATCGTGAAAAGTGATGGGTCGTCTCTACAAGAGTCTTTATCGGGGACGTCATTCGCAGGTCAAGATAAGGTTTTTGATTCTCCAAGAGGATATTTCGGGTTGTTAGAGAAAGATGAAGAGCAGGAGTTTGGACGCTTAGAAAGAGCTAAAGACTTTGTATTTGGTCAAGATGAGTTTGCGGACGATGATAAGTCTAAAGCTTTCAAAAGATCTCTTAAAGACTACAGAGATGACAGAAGAGACTATCTATCAAGAGACAGGGTTTTAACCAGAATGTATCTGCATAACGAAGATGTAACAACTGGAAGTGATATAGTTGACGTAGTAGAACAAGGTGCTACACTTCTTTATGAAGGATTTGGTGGTATACTAGGTAGAGATATACGCGCAGATGAGTCTGCGTGGTACGACGATGGCAGTGGTAGACGACAGAAGGATATCCTTGAAACTATAGTAAACTTAACAGAGACTGTTGAAGACCCTAAGACTGGTGAAAAGAAAACTGTTGATTTATTACCAACTACGGAAAGACAAAAAGAAGAGTTTAGCAGAAGTGGTGCCTACAAAACCTTTGAAGGTGTTACGGGTTTTGTACCGGCTATAGCTGAGTTTGCAGTTCTAGATGTTGCTATAAAGAAGATTGGTGCTGTGACGGGTATACCTAGACTTATAGCTAACGTCGGCAAGACGTATAAAAATGCTAAAGGCGTAAGATATACTAAACCCCAATTAGCAAAAATAGCTAAAGGAAGTAGAAAATCCGCCACACCCGCGAATAGAGGTAAGGTAACTATTGGATCTCCAGCGTTTGAAAGAAGGATATTAGATCAAGGTGGTGAAGCGATTGCTTCAAATACAAGTTGGCTTTTAGGTCACACGTATGGGGTTTTTAAAGAGGAGATTAAGATGCAAGCGGCGTTTGACGAACATTATCACATGGGTGGTGGTGCTGGTTTCTACGCCGTAGGAGCTATGTTACCCTCGTGGACAACAAAGTATAACCAACTCAACCAGTTAATAAAGGTTGGTAAATCTGGTACAGCGGGTATGATATCTACGCAGGTGGCTAAAGTATTTGAAGCGGCTGTAAGAGACGCTTATGGTGATGAAACTTTAACTACATTTGTAAACGAAAACTACACTAGCCTTAGCGATTTAGGTCAAGAGGCGATAATTGACTTCGCTGTATTCGCTATAGTTGGAGGTAAAGGGTTTATAACAGATGCAGTCAAAGGGGTTCAAGGTAGAGGCGGTTCATCGTTTAGAACTACTGAAAAGCTTGACAAGTTAGAAACCGAGTTAGGTGTAAAAATAATTCCGGAACTAAAGAAAAAACTTGCTTCAGACCCCGAAAACAAAGAGTTGCAAAAAGAGCTTGAAAAATATAAAGAGTTATTTACTGATGTAAGCAACACGTTAAACGGTATTGATAAGGTAGCTGACTGGACGGATCCAGCTAAAGCTCAAAAAATGGTTGAAAGGGCTGGTAGGAATTTTACAAACACATTTAAAGCATTAGGTGTTGACGTACAGTTTGAAGCTACCAGAGATAGATCTAAGTTTGACGGTAACGAGGCTGCAACTTGGAATCCGAAAACTGGGAAGATACTTATAGACACAAGTATGGTAGAAGCGGGTAAAATGCCTCACGAGGTGTTTCACGTGGCTATGATGCATCTATTTAAAAGCAATCCTGTCGTGTTGAATAAGTTCAAGGCGGCTATCGAAGAGAACTTCAAGGATGTTAAGTATAGCGGTGTACAAGTTAAAGATGCTTCAGGTAAACTAACAGGTGAGGTAAAAGAGATGGGTCTTGAGGAGATGATTAAGAATGAGTATGGCGAGAGAGCTAATTTTGACAAAATAAGTTCTAACGAATATTTAGCTTACGTTTCAGAGGCATTAGCTAATCCTAAGTTTTACAGGCAGCACGTTGGAGCCGGTACTTGGAAAAATCTAAAGAACGATCTTAATAGGTTTACTCAGAGGCATATGGGTGCCACTGTTTTTGAAAATGGAACTAAGCAAGATATTGTAGATTTTATGGCTAACTTCGCTGTGTCCGTTAGAGAAGGTAACTTAACTAGGAAGCAAGTCAACGCATTTAAGAAAGTTAAAGTTGGTGGGGTTTTTGCTGAAGATATACATGCTGACAATAGAATATCTGATTTAACTATAGAGGAAACAATGGCGTCTAAGAACTTAGAGGCGCTTAAAGATCCTGATAAATCAAGAGAGTTATTTATTAAGGACAAAGAGATATATGATCGTACTAAAGAAGAGACACCTCTATATGCCTTGGATAAATATGTTAAAAATCCAGACGGCACTAGGAAGTTTAAAAACAAAGCGCAGTGGCAAAGATCAAGTGAGTTTTTAGAGTTTTTTAATGAGGTATCTAGAACCGCACCTAGGTCCAAGGAAAATTGGAATGTTATAGAAAACACTATCAAACAAGCGGGGACAAAAGCCGGTGTTACTGAACTTGAAATGGAGTCGTATGTAAGTAAAGTAAAAGACAACCTAATAGTGAGTGCTAATAGATTTGATCCACAAGAAGCAGGTGGTAGTTTATTCGGTTACTTTAAAAATATAGCTATACCTTATGAAGGTCTTAGAATTAGGACTGAGTTTTTTGAGAAAGTAGAGACTGGTGAAATAGGTAAAACCGTAGAACTTGATAGAGAGGTTAGAGAAGGTTCTTCTAAGATAGAGGTGGAAGCTGAGAAAAGTTACTTTGAGAAAGATTTTGAAAATCAAGATCTTTCCATGGGAGCTAAAGAAAGATACTTAAGTGACTTAAGAGAAAGCGGATTATCAGAAGCTGAGGCTGAGTCGTATATGCCTACAGGGAAAGGTATTAATGTAGCTAAAAATCTAAAGTTTGAAGCACCTGAAGTAGACCTACAGGAAACAAGTTTAGCTGAAATGCTAGAGATTAAAGCTGATCCTAAGAAATCTGTTTCATACAAGAATCTTAGAAAGGCTGTTAACGATCAAGTCTCTGACCCAATAGCTATTGATTACTTTGGGTTAAAGCCAGCTCTTTGGGATATAATGAAGACCACTCCTTCAAAGAATCTAAATAACCCAGCTAGAGAATCTATACAAAAAGTACTTAAGAAAAACATAGAAACACACCTTAAGTTACTACCTAAAGGCGTGCAAGATTTAATAAACCAAGAAGGAGAAAATATAACTCCAGAGTTTTTAAAGAACAAGTCTACTGGCACTAAGAAAGTTTTGCTGCAAATACCAATGCTTTATACTAAGACATCAAGGTCTGGTAAAAACCTACCTGAGTATATTAAAACACCTGAGTTTATAAAGTACGAAAAGACAGGAACTGTAAAGGAGACGTCTCCTGAGTATGAGTTTAAAAAGTCATTTGAAGAAAGAGCTCTTGCTGAGTTTGGTATTGGTGAAAATGCTTTTAAAGGAAGAAACTTAGATCAAAGGTTAAAGGCTATAGTATCTGAGACGATAGCCGCCGCGCATAACCAGTCTGTTACCACGGCTATAAATTCTAATCCACGACTTAAAAATCTAGAGGGATATAAACAGCTTGTAAACCAAATTTCTGCCGGTAAGTCTGGGGCTTTAGCTTCTAAGAAGGACATAAAAATTCTTGGTAAGTTTGCTGAAAAACTAGGGGAGTATGACTATAACAAAGAGCCTTTTCCTGGGTTTTACGTTAGAAATGAAATAGAAAATGACCCTGAATTGAAGAGGGTGTTTGAGAAACATGGAGGTGTTGAAAAGTATTTAAAAGATTCAACCTTCAAGCTTTCAGATGTTAACTCAAAAGTGTTTCAAGAGTATAGCGAGGCATCGAGAAACTTAGAGCTTGTTGAAACTAAAGCGCTATTTGTTCCTGAGATATTTGAAGCCGGGTACAGCGGGACGAAAGCTAGAAGAGGTGTTGATCAAGCTATAGTTGATTTTGTTAAAAGCGTAAAAGGTGGTGGTAAGCTTGCTAAACTACTTAATGTAACTGAGAAGTTTTCCACAAAACTGAAGGATAAAGTTTTTTCTGAAGAACACTATGGAGAAGATGGTGTTATGGAGG
>Ga0098059_1001822_pt1 | contig 10411 bp, 7 predicted proteins | sample 20_taG_FD_92580 | JGI IMG/M metagenome (GOLD analysis project Ga0098059, IMG submission 92580) | Marine viral communities from the Subarctic Pacific Ocean - 20_ETSP_OMZ_AT15318 metaG | ecosystem: Environmental > Aquatic > Marine > Oceanic | place: Subarctic Pacific Ocean | collected 2015-01-19
CTACATACCAATCACTATTCTGGAAAACCGTAACCACAGGGTCGTTCCCTATCACTACGAAGTCAGGATATAACTCAGTGACTCTCAGTGTGCAATTCCCGAGATGGTCCCCGGCAAGACGCGGTTCTGCGATAGTCAGGATATCACCTACTGCGTGGTTCTTACTCATCGCAGTCCCGGTAGTATTGACAGTGGCACTCTGCACAGCACCCCCAGACACTACCAAGTCGAAGGTCTTCTGACCACCAGAGCCCCCATAGCCCACCTTCCCTGTCGCACCACTGCCTGTCGTGGAGTGAATGAAGCCAGCCACACCAGAGCCATTCGTGTAGTTAGCGCCAGCAGTCACTACAGCGACAGTCTTTATCCCTCCTGTTATCACTGAGTTCTTCGGGAAATAAGTATCAGTACTTGCACTATCAGCCACATGCACGTAGCGCTTCGCAGTACCAGCAGAGTCTGTGATATCGAACCCTAGAAGATGCCAGTCTTGAGGAGCCTGTTGCCATACCTCACTGATGCCTCCCCAATCACCCACGTATCTCATATCAATAGAACCAACTGGAGCCTTCGCCCCTTCGACCTTGTTGATACGCATGGCGACGACCGAGTCCCCGTCCTGCAATCGCTTGTGATATGGCCCTTCGACATCCCTGTCAGGAGGGTAGAACTCAGTAGGCCTCCTACCAACAGGGTTAGGTGCCCATGTATGAGCCGTCATGGTGGCGTCCAAGTGCAACTTCATGCTGTTGCCGGGAGATGGGAAGGTGCCAGCGCTGGAATCACTGAAGAACTGGTTGGAGAACACCGGGACCTCCACCATGGCACGTGTGCTGGAGTATTGAGTCCCTAGTTGGTAGTCGTGGGAGACACCACCCATCTGTTGGAACAGCCTGTCATTCAACGTAGTCCCATCAGGGATGATACTGTCATCATCGAACTTGTTGTCAGGGTATATCGTAATCCCATTGTCAAAACCAGTAGCACTCTGCCATGCAGCAAACCCTACTTGCTCACCACCCTCAGCGTCTAGGAACCTACCTGTCCCTGCATTACTCGTACCCGAGTGGAAGTAGAACTTGTTCTGATACAGTTTGTAGTACTCGAAACTAGCACCTGAGGCGAGATACACCCTACCTCTAGGAGGGAAGGAGATAGCAGCATTCATGCTATTGGCGTCGTTGTTCTTGCCTACCATGTTATTGAGAGGACCACACTCCACGTAGTAGGAGGAGGAGTTCTCTATGACCTCAGTGGTAGCAGCACCGTCCCTTCTGGAAGACCATCCCATGCGACTCAGGACGCTCTTGTCCCATGTGGGTTGAGTCAGCACTGCCCCTTGGCCTGCACCACCTAGCGTGACGCTAACCACAGGGGCGTCAGGACTGACCTCCTTGACGATGGTGGAGTCAGGAGCACCTGTCCCACTGTACTGTGCTTCCATGGAGGCGATGTCATCCATGAGCCCTCTGGCTTGCATGTCCAGCGTGATACCACTTTGCCCCTTCGTCTCCTCGAATGAGACTACTCTCCCTCTACTTATTAAGAACTCACTAGAGAGGAAGAGAGGGTCATTAGAGGTGTTGGTGATGTTACCAAGCACTAGGCTACGAGCCCGGTCTGAAGGCTGCACTACCAACATAGCCCTAGACCCTTCTATGTAGTTCGTGATGATATCGAAACTCTCATAGATACGATTGACAAACAAACCATTGCCTTCATTACCGCTCACTGCACTCAGCATGAACTCATTAGCGTCATCAATGGAGGACTCTGTGGACTTCAACATGCTATTATTGGGTCTCATTATCATCTTATGGTACACTGACGGGTGGTCAGTGTTGTCAACATGGTTTGATGGGATTCCTAACGGGGGGCTCTGCGGGTCATCAGTAGCCAACCTAGGAGTGTAATTAGAAGGGATATGCCTCTTATCCAATTCTATCTCATGCATAGTCCCCCCTGTATTATCACCCACGAGTGAATAATCAGTGAAATTAAGAGGTAGTTCTCTCATCATATCCATGCTGAATGAGACTAGTGCACCGGGAGCATGCAGACTCTTCCCTCCAGAGATAGCAGAGGCTATCGTAGCCGCAACTCTCTTGCTATTGATGACAGTACCACCAGAAGGGACAGTCTTCTCCACCAACAGACAAGGGCCGGATGTCCCCATGGTATCACCTGTCAAATCAACACCATTGTAATGAATCTCAACCATGGGGAAGTCAGAGTCCCCTGTCTCAAGCACTGCGACTCTGGATGTCTTCTCCGGCGCCAGATGGAGAGCATACACATCATCGTTCTGAGTCACACCATCTATCGCATGGCCCTTGAGTAAGAAGGGTCTAATGTCAAAACCAGACCCCCCTATTGCAATGATAGAATCCCTGTCAGGGTCTAAGGATGACAGCCCATTGCGGATTACTTGCTTGACCGTACTCTTAGTAATGACAAGCGATGGGCGTAAGTTACCCCCTCTCTTGTAGACTGAGATAGGGGTACCAGCAGGTACTTGCTGCTTCAGCCCCATGTTCTGCCCGTCATACATACCAGAGATGCTATCAGCGAGACCATCTATCGTCTGTGTCACTACTTCCCTACCATCAGGGAACATACGAAGATAATCATGTCCCGACACATGATTGAACGAGTGTCTACCAGTATGTCCCATGGCGAACTTGGTAGCCACCCCCCAATTTCCACTGGAGATTGTAAAAGGATTACTCGAATCATTGATACTCATCTCCCGATTGAGCAAATAACCATGCAAACCGAAAGGACCCTCATCCTGAACTATGATACCAGTAGTATCAATGGCTTGGGAACCCAGACCATGTGTCTGCACATCATCATCACTCCCCACATCCACCAGATAATCGGACTTGAGGGCTACACACGTACTGTCATGTGCTAAGTTATTAGTAGCATCAAAGGCCGTCCTAGCATGCAATACTCCCCTACTACCAGTATCTGCACTAGTATCGAAATCCAAATGAACACTAGTCACACTGACCCTGTAGTTACTAGCGTTCAAAGTCGATATTCTGACTCTCTCTGGAGGTTTGCTGTTAGGCTTGCACGTCTTAATATCCGTCGATGTCGGGTTGATGAGGAGATTCCATGCACTGTGAGCCACGTCAATGACCTGTGCACCACCACTGTGTTTGTTATTAGCCACTTTGTAAGAACCGAGTGAAGGGACTGAGTAAGTCCCAGTGAAAGTGTCTGACTTCCCACTAATCAATCGGTATAGTGTCTGTATCTGAGTACTATCCAATGTGATGTAAGTATCACCTGCAGCCACGTTGCTCTTGATGTGGAATACATCATCGGGGATATCCACTTCCTCCTCGAACCTCCAAAGCGCCACTGTAGTAGTGTCTCTCATGAGAGGGACTGTTTGGATAGCCGATTGGTCTATCCCTTTCCTCCAGTGCACACTCTCGATAAAACCACGGAACTCGCCACCCTTCCCTCCTATGAGGAACTCTGAAGATGAGTTGTTACAGGCCAAGGCGGTAGGCATCCGACGACTAGCGACTGTCTGTCCATTGACGAGAATCGAAACACGCTTGCTGGTAAATACACCAGCGACGTGTATCAAAGGAGAACTAGAACGTGACAAGTCATCACTAGTAAGAGAGGTGTGGCTCTTAACAGGGAAGGTGACTCCCTCATACCCACTAGTAGTCTTCTGAGCAGACGAGATAGAGTGTACCTGACGAACCCCCGAATGGGTCTGCGCTGTCACAGTGAAAGTAGCAGGCCCTGCACCCCCTACAGTCCCAAGAGAAAGGGAGAACAAATCATCCTTGCTAGCAATTACCCCACCATAATCAGGACGTACCCACGCCTCTATGGTGAAATCATTCATGACATCTAGGCCCGGAAAACTAGCCTTCCTACCAGTCTCATGATTTATCCCCATTAGGGGTTGAGAAGAACGACCATACTGGTCGCCACCTTTGGACTTGATGCCGGTAGAGCGGAAGTCTACCATAGGGCAAGTGATAGAATCACTGACACCATTGAAATAGAAGGCACTACTGCTCTTCCCTATGACTGTCATTCATAACCCCACAATCATATCTATCGGTTGGAATGTGACACTGCCCTCATAGACGGACGAGCCAGCCAGATACTTGAATTCGGCTGCGGTCACAGTCCCCCTGATACCTGTGTATTTGTTCGTGACTTGGAAGTCATGAGATGCATCCAGCGTGTTAGCGACAGCGCCTTTGTCCTTCTCATTGTAGCCAGTGGCATAGATGAAGTTCTTGGCATTGTATGACTGGGGTGAATCACGCGCTTGGTCACCTGCTGTCACACCAGTGAATGAGTTATAGGGTAGTTGCAAACCAATGATGTAATCTGCTGCTGCACCCTTGTCATCTCCGACAACATACTCTCCAGACCCTATAATCGGTAAGTGGCTCTTCGTTTTATCCGCACCACCTATCGCACCTATCCCACCTAAGATGTGATTGTTGACAACGCAGCCTATCAGGTTCTGAACTTTGTCACCTGCAGAGAAGCAACTCTGCACTCCTCCACCATACCAAGGAGTTATGCTGGGAAGGGTGGTACTCTCACTTGCTTCGATAACGCCTTGCAACTCAAAGGAAGGTGAATCTTCTTGCCATCCCCCTGTGAAGACGTGAGTCAGACGTAGCAAACCTCTGTTTAGATAACCTGCATCATTAGTACCTGTATTCCTACTAGTAGACTCAACTGTGGCAGTCATACAAGCAGCGAAGTTCGTATTAGCGTTGATGAACCCCTTCAAGTAGGCAGCCAGATTATCACTGTCGGGGGCGGTTCCAACCGAGTCAATGGTAGGGTTACTAACATTACCAGTCTGCATATAGAGAATCATGTCATCAGTATCCTCATCATGGTCAGAGAAATCTATACCACCATGTGCATTGTTGAGGCAAGCAGTATCCTTTAGAGTGATAGTGAAGGTCTTCGAGGCCCCTAATACCGAGGACTTGGCTATGATGGTTATCTTCGCATCATGCAAATCAGCACGCTTCACCCTTGCTCCTGCATCTTCACTCTCAGCATACAACCAACGCTGGACACCGGGGAGTAATACGCTCGGTTCCGATTGGGTGAAGTCTATACTAGAAGTGGCTGTAGTCTCATCAGTGGTTATCTCACCACAGTTGTCATCCTGTAGAACAACATTGAGACGAATGGACGTACTGACCATGTTCACATCACCAGCGAAACGCTCTGCAGTAAAGGGTACGGAGATTAATTTGAGCCCCCTATTGATTTGTATCATGTAATCAGTGCAATCTAACTTTATCAATTCCCTGTCACGCCTGACTAACCGAACTGGTAATCCCGGCATCAGAACCTACCCCTAGTGGTTCCCCCACCTTGCCGTCGTATTTCCTCGTTTATCATGTTCCCAATCTCACGTGCTAGGTCACGCTTGTCACTCCTGTCCGTGACCCCACTCACATTGATGCTCATGTTGATGGTCTGTCCTCCACCCCCACCACTCATCTGGTGGTTGGGAGTAATAGAGCCTGACGCTGATGGTGTGAACATCTCTGGTCCCTTCTCACCCACTATGTAGGACCTACCTCCAGTGACAGGACCACCGTCTGCTTTGAACATGCCTTTCAAAGAGCCGAGTGTGGGGATATTGATGTCTGGCATTAAGCCGCTGACTGTATCAGCAATGTCCGAAAATATACCTACAATACCATCATACAACCATACGAAGCCATCGTAAATCTCCTTCCTGTAACGGTATATCGCTGCAACCACGAACAGAACAGCAGCGATGATTGCTGCAGGTATGGCTGCGACACCTAGGAGGAAGAGACCCAGTCCTACCATTATAGCAGAGAGCACACCCATGATGACAGCCTTCACTCCTCCCATAGAGCCTGAGGCGAAAGCCAATAGACCAGCAAGCCCTCCAATAATGAGGGCGAAGCCTGCCATTATTGTACCAGTACCCACTTGGGCAGCAGTAGCGAATATGCTAGCCTGCCCAGTTATGACATTGATAGCCAACACGACTTGACCGACCACACCAGAGGCAGTCGCACTAAATGCAATCAACCCCCCAATAGCAGCACCCATGACTGCCCCGGCACCTGCAGTGGCGCCAATGACCCCAACCACAGTGTCCTTGAGATGGTTGAACACAGCCGCAGCCAGCACGCCAGCCCCTACCAGAATCCCTATGGGGACGCTAAGTAGAAGGGCGACACCAGCGAACACAGCCATTGATGCAGCGATGACATCCCACGCAGTTCCGTCTGCTTCTGGGTCGAACGCTTCCGCTAGGCCAGTCGCTATGTTATGGAGGAAACCCATGTTCTCTGTCATCTCGACTATAGGGCTATCAGCACCTTGAAAGGCAGCGGATAACAACGCTAGAGCGATTACGAGAAGGCCGAAGACTGTCACTACCGTGACAATAGTCCCAATTATACCAGTAAGACCCATAGCCATTCTCATGAACTGCTTGTTACCCTCATCGGTGTTCCTGTTCAAGAACTCGAACCCTGCAGCAAACTTCTTGTTTAGGAAAGTGCCCTTCAATATTCTCTTATGCAGGAACTTCTGTGTTTTAGTCAACCCTTCCAGCGCCTCTTCTTGTTTATCGGCATCCCTCGCTGCCAACTGAGTAGCCATGGAGAATTTCACCAATGATTTCGCGGCTATGAGGATACCACCAGCAGTTGTGCTCCTAGCCCAATTCCCGAGTCTCGAATAAGCCAGAGCGAGTTGGTCTACTTCCCTCCCATACCCCTTCATGAGTATCATGGAGTTATCTGCCATAATCACCACCCCTCGCTACCCGGCATTGGTTTGCTCCCATCAGTGCCTGCGACTCGTTGCTTGGAATTAGATGCTTCCATCTGCTTCTTCTGCTGGTCAGCCTCGAACTTGCTAACTCCAGCAGCCCATGTGAACATCTGTGTGAACTCTTCAGGGCTCAACCTGTCCAAGTCACGAAGACTGAGAGAATAGGTCTTCATCACTAGATAAGAAGCGGATTCGAGTGCCATCCCCACATCACTGCTCCTCCCTTCTAGAAAATCTGTAATTTCATCTATCCTTCCAGTCCATCCTCTAAAGGGCCGCCCATCAACTCCGTTGGTTGGGGCAAGAGTCCTGTTATCTGATTCGCTATGTCAGGCTTCAAAGCATATAGTTGTGCATGACTGAGAGCAGGCTCAGTCTTCTCGATACAAGTGTTCAACATGTATTTCCAATAGCCAGCAATGTCAATCTCGACGTCACCATTCGGTTGCATTACGACAACCTCTTTGATGGCACCTTGTAAATCTAGGAACGAGAGTTCCTTGACCCAAACCTTGAGGATGCTATCCTCAGACACGACTATATCGTGCTGTTGGCTTATTCCGTTCACTAGTAGGCTATTTATATCTTCAACTATTTTCTTCTCCTGACTCACTTACATCGCCCTCCTCGGGCATCTCATCACTAGAGGCTGCCTCTTCCGAGGGGGCCTCTGCAGATTCGTCAGGAGCCTCTTCCGAGGGGCCTGCATCGTCTGCTTCTAGACGGGTGATAAGTTCCGCCTTGACTCCGCTAACTGTAAGTCCACGCTCTGCGAGGAGTTCTCGCAGTGTCGGGACAGTCATCGAATTGTAATCTACAGGTTCTTCCTCTACAGGCTCTTCCTCAGGGAAGGGGTTGCCATCAACGGCTGCAGCCTCAGGGTGGAAGACGGTTACTTCCTCCTCTGGAGGGTTAGGGTTCAAATATTTATCAGGTTCAGATGAGGGCTCTGGGACAGGTTCGGGTCCTCTGTAACCACCGGGATTCAAATTCCATCTCATATCAATACCTCAACAGTGTAATAGTGCGTCATATGATACCACCTTCACGTGCTTCGGTATGATGACTAACTCGCTCTTGATGGGGGACTTGTCATCGGGTATCTGCATAGGTGCGTCTGAGATGATGTAGTCGTCAATGATGACACGGACTTCCTCTCGGTTCGCACCTCTACCGTTCTTCACGAGATGCAGTGTGATGGGCTCATCATATAGATGAGTCCTGTTGGTCCTGAACTCATGCCATAGTAGTGGGTCAGTGATTATGACTTCCATGCTGCACTCGTACTCCACCTTACCCTCTACGTTCATGGAGGGGTTCCGGCTACCACCGAAGGGTATCTGCTCCAATGACTGTCCTGCATCGTTCTTGGCTTCTGCTAGAGGCTGTGCTCCTACAGTGAAGAGAGCCTGTGTGTTATTGTTCCCACTGACCTTGAACTTGGTCACTTGAGCCATGGTCGTGTTGAATGCCGTGATGGTACCGTTGTAGAAGAAGAATGGCTTCTCTGTGTTCGGGGCTATGCCTGAGTCCTTCCTACTCGCCTTGGTATGACCAGTGTTCTCGAACATCCTGTGAGCCGCATAACGGTCTCCCTTGTTGCTATCCTCCAACCTACCTGTATCCGTATAGCACATCATGGCATCGAAGTCCACCTTCAACTTGACCTCGGCGTCAGCATCAGCAGTCATCTCCCAAGACTTGACCTTGCATCCCTTGTAGATACGAGTGAGTTGCTGTGAGTCAGCAGTACCACCGGGTATGTTGGCAGTCTGCTCACCTGAGTAGGAACCGACGTTCCTCGTCCTAATGCTCGTCTCGAGCGAGAAGGAAGGCTGCCTCCACATACTGAAGAGGGCCCTCGTCTGCCTATTGGTTATCTGACCCCAATTAGCATCTGTGACATCGAAGTCAGGACTGCCATTAGCCGAAGATGCATCGACAGCCATCTTCTTGATTCGCTTCCCAGCGACATGGTCGAAGTCGAACGGGCTATCGACGTATATCCTGTAGTAGTTGTCAGTAGTGTCGACTGCTACAACTCTCCTAATCTCATTACGCTGAACAGAATGGAATTGAGTCTCGCTCGTGGGGAAAACCACTTCAGTATCGACTTCATCAGAGAAGGGTGTCAGAACCGCAGTGCTATCCTCGACTATGATGTACTGACCCACAGCAGGCATGCCACCACCTGTGACTGCCCCAGTACTACCAGCGTTCATTAAGCCGATGAAGATATCACCCATGCCGATAGCGTCGGTGTTAGTCCCATCATCCACAATACCACTATTAGCAGAGGTCAAGGCCGTTGGTAACTTCACTGCCTCATTGCCTAGGGCATAGTACATCCAACGAGCACTGTGCATCATGGTCTCTAGGCTACCACCCTCGTTAGTCATCTTCTGAGGCGCTGCCACCACGACATCCCTACCAATACCCACCACATGAGATTTGAATACCTCGACCTTGGTCTCAGGTAGCGTCACTGTTGCTGCCAGCCCTACGAACTGGTCCGTGAGGACTGACTCTTTACTAGCAGCAGCGTTGGTGGCGCTGTAGGTCATCCCCACGTCAATGGTAGGGGTACCCAGAGAATCAACCATGAAGGTATCACCTGCAGTGGAACCCTGACCAGCCGTTATTTTCATAGCGGGTGTGACCTTGATGGTAGTACCACCGTTCTCGACTATGGTGTAGATGCGCCCCTTGGTGTAATCATCATTCACGAAGTTGCCAGACGCGCTCTTGACCCTGAGTTGGGAGCCTACCAGAAGCCCCTTCGGGTACTTCAGTTGGTGAGTGCTATCGAACATATAATACGAATTGTGACTAGTTGTCCCAGCAAACGTAAGAGTAGTCACATCACCACTCGTTGCTGAGGCTGTTACAGTTAGGCCTCCCCATGCCCCTGCCGTGATGACTAGACCAGTCTCCCGACCCATTGTTACTTCTGCTAAATCTCCACGATATACTGTTGACGGCATGTCGGCTCACCCTATGCGATTAACTCACTGAAAATAACTATTTCGACTTGGAAGGTCATTCTATGTAGATGTTTGGTTCTATCAGATAGGTCTGTACGGGTCTTGAACAGCAACCTATCGAGGTTTTGACCATCTCCCTTGCGTTTCAGGTGAATGATGCGCCGAACCTCGTCTTCCAACTTCATGAGATGACTCCTGCCCTTCACAGTTCGGACGTCTATGGTGACGTTGATACGGGTGTGGACGAAGTCATAGAAGACCTCAGGCTGCTCCTCGTTATGTGCCGTCTCGTAGAGGAAGACACCATCACTCCTATTGAGGTCGAACCTCTTCCCCCTGCCGGGGTCAAGGGTAGTGATATCCGTGATGACTGGCTTCCTCTGGTTGGTATTGGCCCTGTTCCAGTTAGTGTCCAAGATGGACTTCATCAACTCGATGGATTCCAGACCCATTAACCGAACAACTCCCTCAGTATGGTATCATCTTTGGATGCCAGTAACTTAGATTGACGAATGATTTTCTGATAAGTCTCATCCTCTGGGCTGAGCACCTTGTCATCCTTGTCCTTTATCTGGTCTCCTTCCACA
>Ga0098059_1001825_pt1 | contig 10405 bp, 16 predicted proteins | sample 20_taG_FD_92580 | JGI IMG/M metagenome (GOLD analysis project Ga0098059, IMG submission 92580) | Marine viral communities from the Subarctic Pacific Ocean - 20_ETSP_OMZ_AT15318 metaG | ecosystem: Environmental > Aquatic > Marine > Oceanic | place: Subarctic Pacific Ocean | collected 2015-01-19
AATAGAATCAATAAAAACTAACCATGAAATGAATGTTAACTGGGTTCCAGAATTAATGTCACTATTAGAAAAAGTAAAAGAATCTAAACACAAGTTTTTCTTTTACTTTACAGATGAAATTTGGCCAATGCCAAAGCCTACAGACAAGTATAAGTTTATGATTGGAGATGAAGAACTTGACTTAAACCACGAAAATGTATATTGGTTTTGGAAAGTTTGTATGGATAGTTTCTTTAAAAATAATTTGGAAAATGCTACGCCAAGAATACATGGTTATTATAGACACGAAGACCATTACCAATTCTCAAAGTACATGAGAAGAAATATAACCGAGAACAACCTAATTTAGGCTTGACAATATTACCAAATTATTGTATACTATAATATATAGAATTTAAGAGGATCGTATGAAATATCTAATAGTAGACACAGCAAACACATTTTTTAGAGCAAGGCATATTGCCTTTCGTGGTGCTTCACTTGACGAGAAAGTTGGGTTGAGTATTCATATTACTATGAATAGTGTTAACAAAGTATTCCGAAAGTTCCAAGCAGATCATGTAGTATTTTGCTTAGAAGGACGTAGTTGGCGTAAAGATTTTTACGAACCTTATAAAAAGAATAGGCAAGTTGCTAGGATGGCCCAAACAGATCAAGAAGCAGAAGAAGATAAAGTGTTTTGGGAAACATACGATGACCTCACATCTTTCTTACGTGATAAAAGTAATTGTACTGTTATCCGCAATGAAATAGCAGAAGCAGATGATCTTATTGCTAGATTTATTGCTAAACATCCAGATGATGAACATTTCATTATTAGTAGCGATACAGACTTTATACAACTAATAACACCTACAGTTAAACAGTACAACGGCATTACAGACGAGTTACATACTGTAGAAGGTATATTTAACGACAAAGGTAATAGGGTTCTTGACAAGAAGACCAAAGAGCCCAAAGCAATACCAGATCCTAAATGGTTATTATTTGAAAAGTGTATGAGAGGCGACACTAGTGATAATGTGTTTAGTGCTTATCCAGGTGTTCGTAAAAAAGGCACTAAGAATAAAATAGGATTGTTAGAGGCATTTGAGGACAAAGACCGCAAAGGCTTTAATTGGAATAACATGATGTTACAACGTTGGGTAGATCATAATGAAATAGAACACAGAGTGTTAGATGATTATCAACGTAATGTTACATTAATAGATTTAACAGAGCAACCTAAAGAAATACAAGAATATATAGATGAAACAATTGATTCTATAGAACCTAAGAACTTCCCAATGGTAGGGGCAAAGTTCTTAAAATTTTGTGGCAAATATGACTTACAAAAAATTAGTGAGCAAATAGAGAGTTATGCTCACTTCTTACAACTAGGATATAAGGAGTAATATCAATGACAGTTAAGTTAAAAACAATAGTTAAAAATAACTTTTGGATACTAGAAGAAGATGGTACCAAAGTTGGAACAGTTAGTAAGAAAGATAAAAAGAATTATCAACTTCTAAGCAACACAAATGAAAAGCCAGTTACTATGACAATGACTGATATCATTACAAAGTGGGGTGAAGATTGCTTTAAAGAACCTGTAAAAGTTAGTGCCGAAAAAAGTATAACAACTGCCGGTGAAGTTTTCTTATTGTTTGGCTATCCATGTGCTAGTAAGCCAACAAATGAAATGTATGATGTACAAAGAAAATTACCTTTGTACACAAAAAATAATAAAAGCGATAGTGTTCATTCGGCAGGATATTATATTGTAGAATATCCAAGCAACGGTTGGACTAGAAGTTTTTGTCCTAAACTAGTAACACTAGAACGTTATCCATATAGAGGGCCATTTAAAACAAAAGCCGATATGGCATTAGCATTAAAACAAAGCAGAGTTAAATGAGCCTACACATAGATAAATTTAGACAGTTAGTACAGGCAAACCAACAAAAACAGGCGTCTAGCACCGTCTTAGACACCCGTACAGCGACGGATTTATTACATAGCATCACTGAACTTCAAACAAAATTAATTAACGTACAAGACGAATTAATTAACACACAAAAAAAACTTATAGACAGTCAAACTGTTAATGTAGAATTTGACGGAGAAAATTGGTCTAGTTAAGTACTCATATAAAAAGGGTTAAATACTCACAGAATAAAGATAAATACTTATATAATAGGAGTATCAAGTGAGTAGACCAAAACCAGTTATATTATTAGAACAGACAGATAAAACATCTTACCAGACAAGTCAGGTACTAGCCAGTGACGGAATATGGGCAGTCTATTATGAGGACCGTCCAATCAACTTAAAGACATTTAATATGTTAGTAAGTTATCCAGGACCTAAATATAAGAAAGTGGCATTCTCCAATCCAGGCCATGCTATTAACCTTGCTAAGAAAATGAATGCCAGATATGAAACTGACAGATTTTCAGTAGTAAAGTTAGACCGTGGCACACCAATCGACCTCAAATAAATTAGAAATTACTCAATCATTAGTAAAGCATCTTGACGGCGTTAATGAAGCAGAAGCAATGTCTCAATGGTGGCGTAATACAAGAGTTGATTCAGGGTTAAGATTAACGGAATTTGGCTACAACACTTTTACTCAAAAATTATTTCTTAAACGTTATACAATATCAATAGAACAATCTGTTAAACATATTAAAAACAATCCTAGGGTGTTATTGGACTTAGATAGATACTTAACATGCCCTTATTGGTTTCCACCTAGAAAACAGGCTATAATACTATTTGGAGAACAAGAAGCAAATATGGTAGCATTATACAACGGCGATATCATGCTTTATATGAAAAATACGTCTGCTTGGTGCTAAAAACTAGGCCAAAATCAGGCCAAAATCAGGCCAAAATTGCTTAAAATCTAAAAAAAGATTAAAAAGTCTTATATTTCAATGACTTATGTGCTAAAAAAAGACGTCTAATAGGTTGACAAATTGGCCGAAAGAGCGTATACTGTAAGTATAGTTAATAAAAAGGAGTAAGAAAATATGTCAATAACAGAACACAGAACAGTAACTTCCGAGGGTGCTAAAAGAAGCATAACTAAAGCATTTGCTAAAAAGCGTCCTATTTTCCTTTGGGGTCCAATGGGTATTGGTAAATCCGAACTAGCACAAGGTTTGGTTGATTCTGGTGAACTTGGTAATGCTTTACTAATTGATCTTAGAATGGCACTTATGGAACCTACAGATATTAAAGGTATCCCTTTTTATAATAAAGACACAGGTACAATGGATTGGGCACCTCCAGTTGATTTACCTAGTACAGAATTAGCGAAACAATATGATACAGTTGTATTGTTTTTAGACGAACTTAACTCTGCTCCTCCAAGTACACAGGCGGCGGCATACCAGTTAGTTCTTAACAGACGTGTTGGTAATTATGTATTACCTGAAAACGTTGTTATGATTGCGGCGGGTAATAGAGAAACTGATAAAGGTGTTGTTTACAGAATGCCTGCTCCGTTGGCAAACAGATTTTTACATTTAGAAATGAGAGTTGATTACGACAGTTGGTTGAACTGGGCCGTTAACAACGATATTCATTCTGATGTTATTGGACACATTACAGTTCATAAACAAGACTTGTTCGACTTTGATCCTAAAGGTTCAAGTCGTTCTTTTGCTACACCTCGTTCTTGGACATTTGTTTCAGAACTAATTACAGATGATGATTTAGATGATGAAACATTTACTGATTTAGTATCTGGTGCGATTGGTGAAGGCATTGCTGTTAAGTTTATGGCAACTAGGAAGGCTAGAAACAAACTTCCTAACCCAACTGAAATTTTAGAAGGTAAGATTAAAACACTTGACAAAGATGTTGAAATGTCAGGTCGTTATTCACTTACAATGTCTATGTGTTATGAGTTACGTGAAAGAGCTCAAAAATCAGGAGCAAGTACTCAAAAATATATTGAGAACTTCTTAAGGTTTATGATGGACAACTTCGATGCCGAACTTACTGTAATGGGAGCTCAGACTGCCATTGTAAGATACGGTATTAATGTTAAGCCTAAAGAACTTCCGAGCTTTAACGAGTTCCACGAAAGGTTCGGTAAGTATATTAGAAAAGCTCGTTCAATGGATGAGAAATAGGAGGCTTTGATGTCAAATATTAATCCTACCGCAAAAGAAGATATCAAACCTGGCTGTGAAGTTGGGTTTGAAACTGACCCTAAGTTAGATCTTAAGGTACGTGAGCAACTAGTTCAAGCAAGAATTGGTTTGCTTATACTTCATCCTTTTTATGGTAACCTTGCTTTAAGACTTAAACTTGTTAATGCTGATGCTTGGTGTCCAACTGCCGCAACTGATGGCAGACACTTTTTTTACAATACTAAGTTTATTGAAAAACTAGCAGACGGTGAAATACTATTTTTAATGGGACATGAAATACTTCATGTAGTTTACGACCATATGGGGAGGAACCAAGGACGTAACCCACAGTTATCAAATATTGCCGCTGACTATTGTGTTAACGGTGACTTGGTACAAAACAAAGTTGGTACTCCTATTAAAGTAGTTCCTATTTTACACGAAACAAAATATTACGGTTGGTCATTTGAAAAAGTATATGACGACCTTTATGAGAATGCTGATAAAATTGACATGGACGACTTGCTTGAAAAAATGTTAGATGAACATTTAGATGGTGATAACGGCGATGGCGATTCAAACGGTAATCAAGAAACTGACGAAAACGGTAACCCTGTTAGTAAGAGCAAACCTAAACTATCTGAAAAAGATCGTAGAGCAATTAAAGATGAAATGAAGGAGGCAGTATTAAATGCGGCCGCGGCGGCTGGTAATAGTGCTGGTAACATTCCACAAGGTGTTAAAAGACTTATTGAACAATGGACCGCTCCTAAATTAGATTGGAGAGAAATACTTCAACAACAAATACAATCAACTATTAAGAACGACTTTACTTTCCAAAAGATTAACAGACGTTCTTGGCACATGGATGCCATTCTTCCAGGAATGGACAATGATGAAAAAATTGATATTTGTCTTTGTGTTGATATGTCAGGATCTGTTTCAAGTACAATGATAAAAGATTTCTTTAGTGAAGTTAAAGGTATTACTGATATGTACGAAGACTTTAACATTCAACTATGGTGCTTTGATACTGAAGTATATGGATATAAGAAATTTGATCCAACTAACATTGATGAACTGTTAGACTATACTCCGTTAGGTGGAGGTGGTACAGAGTTTGATGTTAACTGGACATTTATGAAAGAAAACGACATTGTACCTAAGAAATTAATTATGTTCACAGACGGTTACCCGTGGGGTAGTTGGGGTGATGAAAACTACTGTGATACAGTTTTTATTATCCACGGTGCTAAAGAAGTTACTGCTCCGTTTGGTGTTACTTGTCATTACGAGGAGGCTTAATGACATTACTATTTTGGGCAGGATTATATTTTGTTGTTTATATAGCATTATGGCTTTTGGCTAATATGCTACCAATACTAGGAACCATAATTAAAGGGTTGCTTCTTATAGCATCTTTTATATTTTGGTTCTTTTGGATTATGGCATTAATTATGACGGTATTTGGATAATGGAAGATGTTAACCCACTTAACGTTTTAGGTAAACGAGTAGTACCTAATTTACCCCTACATTTTACTAAAATTAGTATTCCATGTGATTCTTGGAGAGTTGGAGATAGAATAAAAGAAATTAAATATTGGATATACACTACACTAGAAGGTAGGTTTTGGCTAGGAGAAAACGAAGCAGACTACAGTTTTACAGGCGATAATAGTATTACAGTAGCATTTGAAGACTCAGCAGAAGCAACATATTTTAGTTTAGCATACCCTCAAGACGACGATAAAGATAGATTCTAATAATTTCAAACCAGAAATTCATTTAATTAATTCTTTTTTAAGTAAATAATAACAGCATATAATGATAAAGATTTATATGTTTAACAATGGAGATAATAATGACAGAAGAAACTAATACAGAAAATACAGAAGCAGAAGCAAAGACAGAGACTACTGCTCCTACTTCTCCAGAAGCACCAGCAGGTGGTCCTGGATTAACTCTAGGCGATCTACGTTTAGTTGCTAGAATCATTCAGATTTCAAGCGAACGTGGAGCCATTAGAGCAGACGAAATGGCAACTGTTGGAGATCTATATAATAGATTAGTACAATGGTTAAACTCAATTCAGCCAGCACCTAAGCCAGAAGGCGACGGAACTACACCAGTACCAGGTACTGCTGAATTACCAAACGATGAAAAACCTACTGAAGAATCAACCGATTCAGATTCCAAGGAAGGAAACACAGGAGAATAACATGGCCTCATCAATTAAACATACAGGCACTCACAATAATAAAAAAGTTGTAGTCCTGTTTAGGCAGACTCCAAACGAAGATCACATGGCTCTAGTAGTTTATAGTGATAGTATGCCATCATTAATTCACGATGCCGTTATGGAGTGTGTTCAAAGTGACGTAGGGCAACAAGCAGATAATTTTGCCGATGCTCTACAAAGAAAAACTATGACCGATGGGAGAGTTGCTTTAACAGTACTTCACCAAGAAGGTTATATTAAAAAGGTCCAAACTAACCAAGTTATAATGACACCAAATGCTAAATCTACAGTAAGATTAGATGAGCTAAATGATGTTGTTAACAAACTAAAAGAAGGTGGTGAAGCCGCTGAGAGAATGAAAGAGCTAGACCAAAATGCTGGTATGGTATCTCCAAAACCTCGTGGTAGAGACGTAGGCGAACCTATGGTTGCTGAACGTACTCAACAAAATAATTCCGCCCTCGGTGATGAAGACCTTGCTAATAACTTGTTAAATCAGGCTAAAGGATTTGAAGACGAAGCCGTTAAGTTAAGGGAACAAGCATATGACTTGAATCCTGAACTAAGACCTCGTCGTGGTCGACCTGCTAAGAAGACCACAGCCGATGCCAAAGCATAATGACAAGGAAATTGATTACGATAAAATAATACAATCACAATGGAATGATCTGTTATCAGAGATTCCAATGAAGGATGTACCATTAGAAGTAATTAACCAAGTTTTAATCCATTTTAAAAATGGTAAAATAAAATCTGTCGATATCTCTGAAATAGCAGATTCTGATTTAGATTATAGAAAATTAGAATCTGCTTTACAGCGACAACTAGACCGACTAGCCGACGAAATTAAAACTGTGGATTGGGTAATTAATAGTAAAAAAATTATTGATACAGTCGAGGATGCTAAGACTGAATTGTTTAAGGATAAAAAGTAACTCTGGGGCGGGAGAAACGGTGCTACTAAATGACAGAAACAATACGAATACAAAATCCAACTCACTTAACTGACTTCATCAAACTATGTAAGCACATGGGATTCGCTAACAACGAAAGCCTTACTGCCTTAAAGTGGCAGTGGTTAATTGATAATAAAGGCTCATGGTGGGCTACATTACTAAGAGGAAATATAATTGCTTTAAGTGGAGTCCATCCATTTAAAGATGGTTACAGAACACTTTTTAGAGGTGTACAAACATTTCAAAGGCCAGCAGGATTAAATAAATACCATATGTCCAGTTATCCTTTCGCTGAACATTTACCATTACAAATTGAATGGGCTCAAGTTATGTCTAATGAAACAGACGTGCCAATTTATATTACTACAAACGTTGACAACGATGCTAGTGGCAAAATGCTCAGGGTTAATAAGATATTTCAACTACTAGAAAAACAAAAAATAGTTGACTTTATAGGCCAAGAGGATGTATACTATACTAAACAAAACACATGGAAGGTGAACAATGAAGAATATTATAGACATCGATACAAAGCATCTAAGAAAAATTAAAGCAGGATATTTTAAGCATTTTGCTTATGCTACCTATTATAATTTTTTAGCACTATTAGTTTTTATTACAGGAACTATTCATAGTATTTTTCCATTTGTATTCGCTTTTACACCATACAATTTAGCAAAGAAAATAGTAGATGGAACTGAAAAACACCTTATCAAAAATCCTAAAGGAAGGAACTGACCTTCTAACTAGTGGAACAACTGGCGACCCTAAAACAATATTTCAATCGCCGGAGAAACTATATCATGCCAACCTAACGGCATTACAATCTCAAGACATAACAAAAGAATCTAATATCTATACTGTATGTAAGATGTCACATGCTGGCGGATTACTTGCTCAAACATTACCTGCTTTCTCTATAGGTGCTAATATAACTGTTGAAACGTTTAATCCTTACAGGTTTAATAAAGAGATAACAAAGTATACCCATACACATTTAACACCGACACACGGGCGTATTTTAGCCCTTACAAAAGGTTTTAAACACCTAGACTTAACTGGTATACACGTTACCTGTGGTAGCGATCCTGTACATTGGGATATGATAGAATCATTTGTTTCTAAAGGTGCTACATTTACTGCTAACTGGGGTATGAGCGAAGTAGGACCTTGTGCTATTAACACTACCTTTACAAGTTTAGAACAAGTAAAAGATTACAAGTCTAGAAGTATAGACGGTGCTACACTATTAGGAGATAAAACCTATTGCTCTGTTGATATCCGAGATAATGAATTATATGTTAAAGGTGATATAAGTGTACACGGTGACAAATGGTTTGCTACAGGAGACATGGTTACAGTAAACAGGAACGGGGAGTTTTATTACCTTGGACGTAAGTAGATTAATATTTGTTAGTTTTGAAAAAGGTTCAGGTGGTCACGGTATTGCTAGAACCTTGTGTTCACTTCCAAATGTTTACTGGTACGCTCATCCAGATAATGGCAAAAATCCATGGAATATTTCTAAGTCCAAATCAAGCAATATTAGACAAAGACATATTGCTCCTAGGCACTTTGATAGGTGGGTTGAGGGCTTCAAATTACCCCCTACGCCCGACTATTTAAACGACTATAATATAGATACCCAGGGGTATTTAAATGACGTATTTTTAAAAGGGGTGGAAAAAGCACTTCGTTTGACGTCTAAAAGGCTGGTTTTCCCCACACATTTAACCCCTTTTCAGTTAAAGGGCTACTTTGGTACTACGATAGCTCTAAACGTGCTGTATGACGCTAAAAAGACGGTTAAAAGGCACCTTTTAACTACTTCTAAGTTCCCTGCTTATGTAAAATTCGCTGATATACTGCCTAGCGACAATGAATACTTAAAATTTCTTAAAACCATACATACCATAAAACCAAAGTTCACAGTAGCAGATGTTTGGGCAATGAGAAAGCATAATAAACTATACGATAAAGGTTTGAAGAAGAATACTATAACGAAACTTTAAGTTATTTAGAAGGCCAATTAGCCATTAGAAAAGAAGCCGAAAAGGATAATACTATCTGTACTATCCATCAAGATAAAGTAGATTGGAAAAAAGTTAAGACTTATTTGAATTCGTTGTAGAATTTAATACTAGCAAGATTCTTCATTTTGCTTTCACACATAATATCAAAATCTTCAGTAAATGTCCAAGCCCATTCGTTAACAGGTTTGTTCCAGTAGTAATCAGAATGGCCACGTAACTTGCCTTTCTTGTAACCGCTTTCTAGTAGTTTAGTATAATCGGGTTTTACATCGATCGGATGATCGACAATATAGTTTTCACGGCTAATGCTATAATGACAAGCAGGGCGGACACCCCGCCAACTATCAATAACACGTTTAATTCGGTCGTCGCTTGGAGTAATATATTCTCCGGCACTATGAACCCAGTGGTGGTGTATGTCGACAACTAATGCTACCTCCTTTTCAAGTTCGAGTGAGGCGTCAATGCCCCACGAGTTTTCATCGTTTTCAATAGTAAGTGTGTTTCGTGCTTCTGTAGACAATCTTGGAAGGACTGCTTTGATACCGGCTGGACCTTGTCTGCCCGAGATGTGGACGTTACATTTGAAGTCTTGCCAGTTTTTACCGTAACCCATGTACCTGATGAGATCCGCATGATATTCAAACTCCTCTATACTTCTATTTACTATATCTTCATTGTCGCTGGCTAGTACTGTAAACTGACCAGGGTGCATTGATAATCTAATGTTATGGCTACGAGCTAAGTCACCTACCTTAATAAGATGTTGTTGACAATAAGCAATTACATCTGGCTTCTGCCAAAAGTAAGACCATTCAGGGTGTGTATAAACAGGAAGACAGTCAGATCCTAAACGTACCATTTGTAGTTCTGTTGGAAGTGTACTTACATATTGTACAAGGTTATAATAAGATTGAATATTATGTACCATAATATCCCACAGACGTTCTTCAGCAACATCTCGTGTTTGTCTATTAAGCCATTGTACTGTTGTAGATCTTGTATTCAACGGACGTTGAATATCTTCTAGTAGTTTTTTCTTTTGTGTTTG
>Ga0098059_1001829_pt1 | contig 10400 bp, 17 predicted proteins | sample 20_taG_FD_92580 | JGI IMG/M metagenome (GOLD analysis project Ga0098059, IMG submission 92580) | Marine viral communities from the Subarctic Pacific Ocean - 20_ETSP_OMZ_AT15318 metaG | ecosystem: Environmental > Aquatic > Marine > Oceanic | place: Subarctic Pacific Ocean | collected 2015-01-19
TGTATTATTAAATCGCTTTTGTTTGGTATGCAAGCAGGACATTAGCGAGCCTATCTATTACTCTTTATAACATACAGAATAGAATGAGTAAAATTAACTTCATAATACTTGTTGTCGTAAAATCAGGTTGAGATTCCGTCTCGATTCTATTCTATAATTAATAATAATAAGCACATCGTAGATATATGATGTAAAATAAGGTAGTTGTCTGGACGAAAGAGAGTAATTCTAACTAATTAACGGATGTAACCTGTATTAGAGCAAAATTACACAGACAATGTAATCCATAAACAAGGAACTAACTTGAGTTTATAAGTCCACAACGATGATATGTCCAAGTGATATGTTTGAGTGGCTTACGTAGTAATTACATTAATCCTACACAAAATGACTTAGTAAAAGATACAATAGCGTATCTTCCGTCCTTATGCTTATTTATAAAACACAAGTATTACGCACATTAACTAGAATATTAACCATCTAAAAATTAAACAAATGATGATTAAATTAAGAGGTGTCTGTGTAGACATCAACAAACCTAGATCTCAAAAGGATCTAAACAGACTGTTAAGTGTGTGTAAGTCAGAAGTCTCGACAACTTCTGGGTCAAAGAAGGCATTTATTAACATGATTATACAGGTAATTGACAACAAACTCACGAAAGAGTATTGTACAATTAACCAAACATATAATTATGAAAAAGAAAATGTTAAATTTGCGTGATTCCTTTAAGGGATCATTATCCAAGGGTGATAGTTTATTACAAGCTATCATCAAAACCAATTCAGAAGCTGGACTAGTTCAGATTAGGTTACTAGAAATAGTAGCACCTGATCCTGAACAGTCTAGAGATCTGAAACAATTGTTCCAATCTATTACAAGAGCTGATGATGATGATAGAAAACCAAGACACGCATACATGCCAATAGGTTATGCAGAGTTAGAAGCATTCTTTGGAATTAAAGTGTCAGAAAGAGATAAATGGTTTACCAATGAAAGAGGTAAAGAAGAATTAACATTAAATATAATTAACCCAACTTTTATTAAATCATTTAATAAAGGTAAAGTATTAAGAGTCCAAGTTAGGGAGTCTATTTATCCTAAAGACGAGTGGCAAGCAGATCATGCTGATTCAGAAGCTAAAAAGAATCCATCAAATGATCAAAAAATATATCATGAAGGACAGTATATATTTGCTAATACATTTGTTGTTGCAGGTAAACCTAAACATACTTGGCTAGCAGCAGATACAGATTATAAAGAAGCAGGTACATTTAACATTAAAACTAAAATAAACAAAATAGATGATTTTAAAGATCTTTCATGGACTCCACCCTCTAATATTGTTATACCTAAAAAGGGAACATTCGATGAATTAAGAGAAAGTTTAAAATTATCTTAGAAAATGTATTATTATATCAAAAATGTTTGTATATTTGCACATCATTATAACAAAGTTTTACATACATCTGCTAAAGAATTGATTTTAAACGGTTTACATAGACTACGGCTGTTTAACGCAATAGAAGCCGGGGACAAAGAGTCTCCGGTTTTCTTTACTTCTACCTATTAAATGGAAGAAATAAGGGATATAATAGTATTTGTTATAATAATATTAGTACCTCTAAGTATTATAATAGATAAAATACGTAAATAATAATAATATGATATATTTTGTAGGACCTGACTCAGCATTGTCATGTTGTGAGAGCGCAACTATGGCTGATGTTGTTAAGTATTGTGAAGTTAAAAAATACTTAGGTGTAGATACAGAAACTGAGGGCTTAGACTTTACCTGTGATAAGATGATAATGTTTCAAATAGGTGATGAGACCAATCAGTTTGTAATAGATACACGACATGTTAGTATAGAACCATTAAGGTCAGTTCTAGAAGATACTAACATTCAAAAGATCTTTCATAATGCAAAATTTGACTACAAATTCATCAAGAAATGGTCTGATATTACTTGTCAAGGGGTATGGGATACATTTCTTGTTGAAGTAGTCTTAAATTGTGGTAAAAGAATAGGTTTTGGATTAAAAGATTTAGTTAAGAGATATTGCAATGAAGAACTAGATAAAGAAGTAAGAAGCAAATTTATTGGAACAAGTAAGCAACCATTTACAGAAGATCAGATAGTTTATGGCGCTAAAGATGTATCATACTTAAGTAGTATTAAATGGGAACAAGTACATAAATTAACTCAGAATCAATTGGGAAAAGTTGCATTACTTGAGAATGAAGCAGTACTTGCATTTGCTGATATTGAATATAATGGATTAGATTTAGATATAGATAAATGGAAATCATTAGAATCAGAGTCTACATTAAAAGCAAATGCATTAGCTATTAACTTAGATGAAATGGTAATTGAAGATGTTAAATTAAATAAATTTGTTAAAGACTATATTCAAGCAGATATGTTCACACCAATTGAAGAGTTAAGAAAAGTTGATATTAAATGGACATCTCCTAAACAAGTATTAGAAGTATTTAAAACTATTGTACCTGAATTAGATGATGTTAATGGTAAGAATATGTATAAATATAGATCACATGAGATTATAAATACTTATGTTGAATATAAAGAAGCTATGAAACTATGTACTTCTTATGGTAGCAAATTCTTAAATAATTTAGCATCAGATAATAAAATTCATACAAATTTTCACCAAATTCTAGATACAGGTAGAGTAAGTAGTAGCAAACCTAATATGCAACAGATACCGGCAGATAACAGTTTTAGAAACTGTTTCATTGCTCCTGAGGGATATAAATTTGTTAGTGCTGACTATTCAAGTCAAGAACTTAATGTAATTGCCTTTGGATCTAAAGACCCAGTGTGGTTAAAAGCTTTAGAAGAAGGACAAGACTTGCACTCTACCTGTGCGGAATTGGTTTATGGTGGTATATGGGACGCTGTAGCTGAACCTGACTGTCTTTATAATATGAATAAATGGAAATGTAAATGTGTTGAACATAAAAAACTTAGAACAAATGTCAAAACTATTAATTTCGGGCTTGCTTATGGGATGGGCCCTAATAAGCTTGCTGATACTCTTAATATCAGCCTTGATAGAGCTAAAGAACTCATCGAAAAATACTTCAAAGCATTCCCAGCGATTAAAGGATTCTTAGATAAATTAGGTAACTATGGTATTAGATATGGTTATATTAAAACATTTCCTCCTTATAACAGGAAGAGGTGGTTTACTAATTGGTATCCTAAAATATGGGATAGTAGAGCATCTAGTTTAGAACTTGGTAGTATTGAGAGAGCTAGTAAGAACACACCTATTCAAGGTGCTAGTGCAGATATGACTAAACGTGCTTTAGTATTAATGCGTGAACATATACAAACATTTGATTTACCTGTCAAAATAGTAATGACTGTGCATGATCAAATAGATACTATATGTTGTAATAGATATGTAGATAACTGGACTGTTGACATGAAAATGATAATGGAGTGGGCTGCTGATGAAATAATAACCAACAAATTATTGAAAGCTGAAGTAACAATAAGTGATTGTTGGGAAAAATAAATAATAGGGAGTTAAAATAATAACAAGTATTACGACGGGGTGGGCATAAAGGCAATTTTGCCAATAACGGTTAATACGCTTGCTCACCCCTGCGTAATCATTAAAACAAATAATATGGATCAAGAACTAGTAGACATTTCGTTGAGGAATGCAAACGTGACCAGGAATGGGCTGAACGTTGGGCTTCAAATCACATTGAATTTGATGACTATTTTAAATACAGTGGTAAAATTGAGAAAACTAAAGAAATAGTTGAACATTATATAAGTCAAGATAAACATGGCATGATGCTTAGAAAAAGACCTTATGTGCTTAAGGCTAAGGATCCTGTTGTACGACATTATTTTCAAAATCCTGATATGACATTAATTGAATTAGGTATCCACTTTGATATGTGTTTTAAAGAAGTAAGTAATAGAATAACTAAATATTTAAAAACAAGAACAGATGAAAAAGGTGATACAATTTTTGCTTAAAAGATTTAAATTCTTACATTACTGTGGTCTTCATAACGAAGACTGCAGACGTAGGATTTATACAACTAAGAAAGATTATTTATGTTTAATAACGGGCAAAGCCCATAAAAAATTTAATTTATGAGTTTAAGAGAAACATTAAAGAGAAATAAAACTGTACGAGGTAGAAGATGGATAATAAAAATGGATAGTAATAAGAGATTAAGAGAAGTCAAAATGATTTATTGTCCTGAAGAATATGTCAAATTTACTGGTGCAAAGAAAATGTATGGAGATAAAGCTCTCCTTAAAATATTAGAAAAAGAATTTAATAATAAAAAAGAATAAATTATGGAATATACAACTTTATGGCAGCCATTAATATTAATAGTTACATGTTTAATTATAGGCTTAACAATAGGTGCATTATATATGTATCGTAAATATAAAATGGATATAAGTTTGTTAGAAGCTGATGTAGAAATAGCTCATGATAGGCTTAAAGAATTACTTGGACAATACAATGTTGTACGTTCAAAAAAAGATAAAACTGTACCTACAAAGCTTGATGATTCATTTAAAGCTCAGCTTCAGATAAAAGATGATAATATCGACAGGCTTAATGCATTACAAGCTCAAAAAGAGCAAACTATTAAATCATTGGATGATTCTATGACTGCTGCAGCTGCACAAATATTAGTATTAGAAGATAGAATAGCTAAGAATAAAAAAATAGCTATTAAAAGAGAAGAAGATTTAAATGCAGCTTTAACTAAAATTGGAACTCAATTAGATACTATAGATGAATTAGAATCTGATACTAAAAGTGGAGGCGTACAATTAAGATCTAGCTCAGAAGAAATTGATAGACTTGTTACACAAAGTCGTTTAAAAGATGACGCAATAGAACGGTATAGTAAAAGAATTACAGAGTTAGAGAGTGAGTTAGAAGACGTTAAACCTAAAGAAGGTGAGACAGGATATTATAAACGAATGAAAAAAATTGAATAAGATATGAAAAAGAAAAAGTTAAATAGCAAGAATCCTAAATATAATAAGGATATATTACAAGATGAAAAAGTAATTAAAAAAAGAGAGTTTATGTGTAATGCTAAGGTAAGAACATCTAGTGGTAAAGATACAGGAGAAACTGCGACAGTAAATGGTATATGGTATGAATGAAGAAGAAATAGAAGAAATTTTAAATTACAATTACTGGCCATGTGTATTAATAGACACAGACAATGGTATGTTTATAGCTAGATTATATAAATATATTGAAAGAAATCAAAAGTGGAAATTAATAAAGACACATAGGTTTAAAACAGCATTAGAAGCTTGGAGTTATTTAAAAGAAACTTTACGTGATACATTAAAATTTATAACAGAATTATGATAACACAATTAAAACTTTTTAAAATGGATGTAAATGATTTAAAAGATCAGCAACAAAGAAAAGCCCTTAATAACTGGGCTGTAAATGGATTTGAAGGTAGTATAATAGCAGGAACTGGTTTTGGTAAATCTAGATGTGGTGTTATAGCAGTTGGTGAGACTATAAAACGTTTAACTAAATATAACGACCATGGAGAACGTATTGTACATGTAACTGGATTAGTTTTAGTTCCTACTACACAGCTAAAAGATCAGTTTAGAGAAGAGTTTATTAAATGGGGTTATGAAGATGTGTTAGACACAGTAGATTTTATGTGCTATCAAAGCGCTTACAAACTTATAGGTAATCACTACGACATAGTAGTATGTGATGAAATACATTTAGGTTTATCTCAAGAATATCGTAAATTCTTTGATAATAATATATGTGACCGATTACTATGTATGACTGCTACTTTACCTGAGGAATATGAGTATAAAAATTTGTTAATAGAAATGGCACCTATTATTTATGAGATTACATTAGATGAGTGTGTTGAACTTGGATTAGTGTCTCCTTATAATATTATATGTAAGCCACTAGAATTAACATATAATGAACGTACTGAATATAAAAAGATAAATAATAGATTTGTTTATTGGAAAGGGCAGTTAGGACAGTTTGATGCTTGGGAGAATGCTAGTTATATTATGAAAAATTTATCAGCATCTCCTGAAGAAAAAAGGGCTGCTACACAATTTTATAAAGCTATAAGAGAACGTAAAAAGATTATAGATTTTGCAGAAAATAAGATCGAAGCGTTTAAAGATATAGTATTAAATAATCCAGATAAAAGGATACTTGCATTTGGAGGTGCTAATGATTTTACTGATATGTTGACAGATTCAGTTATACCGTTAGCTCAATCATACCACTCAAAGAAAACTAAAAAGCAAAAAGAAGCTGCTTTAGAAAACTTTAAAGATGGTACGATTAATGTATTATGTTCAACTAAAGCTTTGAATCAAGGGTTTGATGTGCCTGACGCCAATATGGGTATTGTATGTGGTTTGACTAGTAAGTCTCTGCCTATGATACAAAGAGTTGGTAGGCTTATTAGATTTCAAGAGGATAAGACAGGTGAAATTATAATATTATATATTAAAGATAGCCAGGAAGAAAAATGGTTAAAGAATGCAGTTAAAAATTTAAATAACGTACAGTTTGAATCATGAAAATAGAAATAGATTTAGAGTTACTAGAAGAAATAGGTTTAAGACCTAATGAATACATTGTCTTACATTGTAAACATAAAGAAATTGAGATAAGTCAAGACTTAGATGAACATACTGGTTATGGTTATTTAAGAGAACAGGGCTGGTTAGACGGAAGCTGGGAGTTAACTGATAAGTGGTTAAATTTATTTGCAGCAGATTTTGATGATTTGTTTAAAGAGTTAATTGATATTTATCCTGCAATAGTAGAATCTCCGGGTAGAGGTAAGCGTGTATTACATGCTAAAGACCCGGATGCTTATACTAACATGAAAGCTAAAAATAGATATCGTAAAGTTACTGGTGAGAAAGTAGAGAAACATAAAGAGATTATAAGACTCTTAAAGATTCAGCTAGAAACAGATAAAGATAGTCTAGGCTATATGCAAAATTTAGAAACATGGTTAAATAATTATACTTGGGAAAAGTATGTAGATATTAATTTAGAAGAAAATAATGATGGAAGAATTACAAGATCCCTTTAAAGGGTTTCAGAAAATTGGTAAAGCAGTAAAACAATCATTAACGGTTGTAAAGAATGCTATGTTAGGTAACAGAGATGTTATACCTACTAAATGGCCAAGGTTAAATCGTAATTTACTAGGTGGGTTACAAAAAGGTAAATTATATGTGATAGCAGGACGGCCTGGTGTAGGTAAGTCAGCATTTAGTAATCAAATGATATTTGATGTATTAGATGCTAATCCTACAAAACCAATGGTTGTATTATATTGGACATTTGAGATGCCGGGATATCAACAGATAATGAGAAGTGCGTCTAAAGATCTTAAGAAAGGATTAGGAGAGTTATTCTCTCTAGATAGCCCTTTATCTCAAAATGATTTTGATAATTATGCTTCTAATGCTACAAGATATAATAAATATGAAATATATTTTAACAATCACCCTAGAAGTATGGAGTCTATTATAAATTCTAATGAGCGTATATTTGTAGCTTATCCAGACAAAACTATTATTAATATATTTGATCACTCAAGATTAATATCAGGTAAATCAGAGACAGAACTACAAAGATTAAATATAGTTTCTAAAGGTTGTATGTTTATGCAATCTAAAATGGGTGCTATAAATATTTTATTATCTCAGTTAAATAGAAATATAGAACAAGAGCATCGTGCTAAAAATCAATATCAGCCATTATTAACAGATTTATTTGGTGGTGATAGTATTGGTCAGGATGCACATGTTGTTATGATACTTAATAGGCCGCATGATTTATATGGAATTACAGGAACTTATTGTGATGAAGATCCTGTACAATTATTAGCATGTCATATAGAAAAGAATAGAGATGGAATGTTAGGTATGATACCATATCAAGCAGAATTATCAACATTTACTATTAATGAAAGAAAAAAATCATGAAAGAAATAGATAGTATGCTTAAACAATGGATATACAATAGTATAATCAGAGAACAATTAAGAAAATTAATAATTAAAGAGATAAATAAAAATGAGCAAAAAGAAAGCAATTGAAATTTGTAATAATTTAGTACAAACTATTAACAAAATGCAGCACAAATCAATTATTAGAAAGTCTGATAATTCAATTTTTCACATTCCTTCTGTATCTAAAGACTTTTTAATAAAGAAAAAAGATATGTTGGTACAAAAATACAATCTTAATATTAAAAAATATGCAATTACCAACAACGAAGATCAAGGCGAGTCGTAAATCGCCTAAAAACATGATAATATATGGCCCACCTAAAATAGGTAAGACTACAATATTATCAGAATTAGACAATTGTTTAATTATTGATTTAGAAGACGGTTCAGATATGGTTGACGCTTTAAAAGTTAAAGTAAATAACTTAGAAGAACTAACTGAAGTCGGAAAAGAAATAATGAAAAACAAAAGACCATATAAATATATAGCTATTGACACTATCTCTAAATTAGAAGAGTGGTGTGAAGCAGAAGCTAAAGAACTTTATATGAAAACTCCTATGGGTAAAAACTTTAATCAGAAATACCCAGGAATGTCAGTATTATCGCTACCAAATGGTGGAGGTTATTTATATTTAAGAATAGCTTTTAAGAAATGGATAGATAAATTAGTTAAACTGGCTCCACATGTAATTTTAGTAGGACATTTAAAAGATAAAATGTTAGACAAAAAAGGTCAAGAAGTAGTTGTAAAAGATCTTGATTTAACTGGAAAACTTAAGCAAATAACATGTGCAGGATCGGATGCAATTGGTTATATTAGCCGTGAAAATGGTGAGACTATAATTTCATTTGATTCTCTTCAAGATGTAACGGGCGGCACTAGATGTCCGCATTTAATAGGGAAGACCATGCCCTTAGACTGGTCAAAAATATTTGTTGATTAAAAATTAAAAAATGATTGAAATGAGAAAAAATGTAACACCAGGAGAAACTCCTGCAGAAATTACTGTTTCTATGATCGACCAAGATCTTAAAAATGGTATAAGTAAGTCAGAAATGACTGTTAAATATGGTATTAAACCATGGGAAGTAGATGAGATGTTTAAACACCCATTTCTTAAAGGTAGAAGACCTAGTAAAAAGAAACCTTTATCTTTTACTTTTGTAGATGATACTATAGCTGAACCAGATGAAGAAATCACAGAAAGAGTAAATGAAGTAGGAGGAATAGAAGTAGATCCTAATCAAATAACTTTGGAGGATGCTATAGATGAAACTCCTAAATGGACAGCTGAAGACTCAGAAACTGGAAAACCAATAGAGTTAGATCAAGATGCTCAAGATACACTTAATCATGCTTTAGATAATATGGTTAATGAAGATGGAGAAACATTAAGAGAGACTTTTGACAAAGAGATTGAAGAGGAAATAGAGGAAGAAGACCTCGAGATAGAAGTAGAAAATGATACATTCGATTTATAAATTAATAACAATTAAAAAAAAGAAAAAATGATAGAAATTAACGACAGTTCAAAAGAAGTTTTAGGTACAATCAAATTATGGGCAGGTTTAACTAATATGGAAGTTAAAGCTGTTAATCCTAATATGGCAGAATTAAATGCTATGGGTATTAATATTAAAACAGAGCCAAATTATAACTTGGAAATGAATGGTAGAGATATCTTTAAAGTTGTATTTTGGGTATCTAATCCTGATCTTACAACTAAAGTAGAGTTCTTATTAGAAAATACTCCTAAAATGAATAAAGACGGTAATAAAACTCAATGGGTAAATGATTACGGTCAATTTATGTATGCTGAGAGTACAGAAGCAATACAGAATAATCCTAAAATGGAATGGTATAAGCATGATGGTATTAGACCAGCTTTTCCTAATGAAGAAAAATTAATTGGTTTTATTAGAGCTTGGGCTAATGTTGCAAGTGGAGGTAAAGTTAGTTTAGACACTATGGATAAAATCGCTTCAGGTACAGATCTTTCAGAACTTAAACAATTAGTTACTCAGTTATCTAATAATAGAGTTAGAGTATTAGTTGGTGTTAAAGATGGTAAATATCAAAATGTATACACTAGTTACTTTGGTAGAACTCAAAAGTCAGGAGATTCTTATTTTGTTAAAGCTCTTAATGGAGAATATTCAGGATTTAATGCTGAAATTCCAGGAGACTTACAATGGGGACAATTTACACCTCAATTATCAGTAACACAGCCTGACGAAGAAAAGGCACCAGCTGAAACAGACGACTGGGTGTAATGGTTATCGAAAGTAGAGATAGTGAAGCTTACTTACATACAGATGTAATACTAAAGAAA
>Ga0098059_1001834_pt1 | contig 10386 bp, 9 predicted proteins | sample 20_taG_FD_92580 | JGI IMG/M metagenome (GOLD analysis project Ga0098059, IMG submission 92580) | Marine viral communities from the Subarctic Pacific Ocean - 20_ETSP_OMZ_AT15318 metaG | ecosystem: Environmental > Aquatic > Marine > Oceanic | place: Subarctic Pacific Ocean | collected 2015-01-19
AATGACAACCAAACTGAATTTTGAGGGCGTAACCCGCACTAACCGGAAAGATGTTGAGGCTGTCGAGGTCTGCCCGGGCATTTTTGAAACAAAGCTCTGGGCCGGGGAAAACGGTAGCTGGGCGGCAATCTATGAATTTAAGCCGGGTGCCAAATTTCCCGACATCGACAAACATGAGACAGGGCCTGAGCAAATCTATGTTATCTCGGGTGTCTTTGGTGGCGGTAAAGAAGACTATCGAGAAGGTGATTTTGTTCACCAGCCCAAAAACTCCTCTCACATTCCACAATCGGAAACCGGCTGCACACTGTTGGTGATCTACCCTGAAGGCTGACATCGACATCATCAGGTTTCTGGCAGTCAAAGTTCACCCCTGATCACTGCGCCCCACTTTGCCGATGAGCAGGCTGCAATGTAACTGACATTACCAACCAACGCATACTGGAGCTCCCATGTCACTGCTGCGCCTCCGCTACCAGACCATAGAGTTTGGTGAACTGGATATTCATGTCCGCACTCTGCGCAGCAATCTGGAATACAGCGATCCGGATGGAGACGCAGAGGCGCTGGGCATTTCCTCTGCCAGTTGGCCACTGTTCGGTGTTGTCTGGGATTCGGCAAAAGCCTTGGCTCACCACATGCTCAGTCAGGATACCAGTGGAAAACGCATCCTTGAGGTGGGCTGCGGTATTGGTCTGGCAAGCCTGGTGCTCAATCATGGTGGCGCAGACATCACCGCCACAGACTACCACCCCCGGGCAGGTGAATTCCTCGACATCAACGCTCAGCTCAATCAGGGACGACCGATTCCCTTTGTCCGAACCGGCTGGGCCGATGAGGATCTGCTGCTGGGTAAATTCGACATAATTATTGGCAGTGATGTGTTATACGAGCGTGAACACGTCGACCTGCTGGCAACCTTCATCGACAAGCACGCACAGCCCGCCTGCGAAGTGATCATCGTAGATCCGGGCAGAGGTCATCACGCGCCATTCAGTAAAAAAATGATTCAATTTGGCTACACCTGCAACCAGCAGAAAATAGCCAATACCGATTACTTGCCAGAGACCTTCTCCTGTCAGATATTGCGCTATTGCCGGTAACGGCCACTCCCCATCCCGGCTGCACCCTGAATCAAAGCCCCAGAGCCGAGAGGCCGGGATAATTGACTGGCCGGGGCCCCGGAGACCAATCAAACTTTCTTTCAGCTTCAGTGATGGGTATATCGTTGATACTGGCATAACGGGTTTTCATCAAGCCATTTTTGGCAAACTGCCAGTTTTCGTTACCGTAGGAGCGAAACCAGCTACCGTCTCTATCGTGCCATTCGTAGGCAAAACGCACCGCGATTCTGTCGTGGGCAAAGGCCCAAATCTCCTTGATCAAGCGATAGTCCAGCTCACGTAACCACTTGTTTTCCAGAAACGAGACTATCTCACTGCGACCATTGAGAAACACTGACCGGTTGCGCCAGCAGGAATCCTCCGTATAGGCCAGCGATACCAGTGCCGGATTTTTGGTATTCCATGCATCCTCGGCCTTGCGTACTTTGAGTACAGCCTCCTCAAGTGTGAATGGAGGCAACGGCGGCCTCAATGAATCATTCATGGGTTTTTCCTCACATAAAGCACTCCCGTACAACCGGGTATAACCCATTACCAGCTCTTGTAGGGCAGAAATTTGCCATTCAGTGTCAGCAACACCCGGTCACCTTTGGGATCTTCAATCTTGTCCACTTCCATGGAAAAATCGATGGCGCTCATGATCCCGTCACCGAACTTTTCCTGAATGACCTCTTTCAGAGTATCGCCGTAGACTCCAACCACCTCATACAGTCGATAGATCAACGGGTCTGTCGGCACCGACTTATCCCAATTTTTTGTGGGATAGCTCGCCAGCGCAGTGGCAACTTCCGGGCCCAGGCCGAGGTAATCGGCAATGGCTTTCGCCTTTCCCGGTGGCGCACTGTTCATGCCGAGACAGGCAGAGGTCAGCCACACCGCCGACATACCCAGGTCATCGGCCATGGTCTCCCAGCTCAATCCTTTGGCCAGCTTGATACTGATAATGGTTTCAGTCATCGAGATTTTGTTCATGGACACTCCTTCACTGTTCGTTAGATAGCGGCCTTCAGGGCTGCCGACTGTTCATTTTTTGGATTGATTTCAACGGAGGGATCTACCTCCTGTGTGGCCCCGCCAACCTGCCCCGCAGAGCCCGACAATTGCCCGGAACGCTTCACCAGAAAATTCACCAGATAATTGCGGATCTTGTAGTAGGCAGGATCCTCAATAATATTGGCGCGGTTGCGCGGGCGGGGGATATTGATCCTGACGGATTCGGCCACTCTGGCGTGAGGACCATTGGTCATCAACAGCACCCTGTCTGCCAGGAGTATGGCCTCGTCGACGTCGTGGGTAATCATGAAAACGGTCTGCTGGGTTTCACTCCATATTTTCAGCAGCTCATCCTGAATGACCCCCCGGGTCAGTGCATCAAGTGCACCAAACGGTTCATCGAGCAGTAACAGTTTGGGACTGGTGGCAAAGGCGCGGGCAATACTGACGCGCTGACACATGCCGCCGGACAATTCGGATGGCTTGCGATGAAGCGCCCCCGATAACCCGACCATTTCCAGGAAGTGACTGCTGTGAGCGTCCACTTTGGCTTTATTCCACTTCGGCCACCTTGCCCTGACCCCAAAACTGACATTCTGGAGAGCCGTTAGCCAGGGCAACAAACTGTAATTCTGAAACACCACCCCGCGATCAAGGCTCGGTCCGGAAGCCTCCTTGTTGTCCATGATCATGGTGCCTGTGGTGGGGGTCTCCAGCCCCGCCATCACATTTAAAATGGTGGACTTTCCACAGCCTGAGTGGCCGATAATGCAAACAAATTCCCCTTTGTCGATGCCGATGTTGGCACCTTCAAACACCACCAGATCCTGCTCTTTTGAAGGATAGACTTTAGAAAGCCCTTCGATACTGACGAAATGTCGACTCATGGGCTAATCCTCGTATTGCACCAGTTTCGTCACCGCTGCCAGGGTCATGTCCAGCAACATACCGACGATACCAATCATCAAAATGGAAAAAATAACACTGTTCAGATCCAGATTATTCCACTCGTTCCAGACGTAATAGCCGATACCGGTTCCACCCACCAGCATCTCGGCGGCGACAATGACCAGCCAGGCGATACCAATGGAAATGCGCATTCCGGTGAGAATAGTGGGAGCTGCCGCCGGTAGAATCACCAGAAAAGCCGTTTTCAATGGACTCAACTCATGGGTACGGGCCACCTTGATCCAGTCGGTGCGAACATTGGCCACACCAAAAGCGGTATTGATCAACATGGGCCAGATGGAACAGATAAAGATCACAAAAATGGCTGATCCCTCCGAGTCCCTGATGATGAATAGAGCCAGAGGCATCCAGGCCAGCGGCGAAATGGGACGCAGCACCTGGATAAAAGGATTGAGCGCCTTGTGCATCAGAGGCGACATACCAATAACAAAACCGAGAGGTATTGCGATCAACGCCGCCGCCAGATAGCCGGTCAGCACCCGATAGAGAGAATAGGCCAACTGAATGCCGATACCCTTGTCATTGGGACCGGCATCGTAGAAGGGGTCACTCAGCTCATCCCAGGCATGGCTGAAGACCTGGGATGGGGGTGGAACGCGGGCCTCCTGATCCGCACCACCCATCATCCGTTCATATTCCGACAACCCCGTACTGGCCGCAGGGACCTGATTCATCGCCTCCCAGATACCGAGCCCAACCAGTAACAGCAACAGCGAGAGCAGGGTTGCCTTCATATTCAGTGACGCCATGTCATACCCTCTTGATGGCAAAGCTGTTGATGTATTCCTCGGGCTCGTTGTAATCAAACGTCTTGCCCATAATGATGTGTTTCTTGTAGGTGGTCGCCGGTGGTGTGTAACCCAGCTCCTCCATGACCTTGCCGGTTTCCGAGGCAACGTAGACCTGTTCGGCGATCTTCTTGTAATCCACATCACCACTGATATAGCCCCAGCGTTTCATCTGGGTGAGAATCCATACCGCCATGGAGTGCCAGGGGAAGGGATCAAAATCAATGCGGTCGGGAACGTCGTAAATCTTCTCCTCCAACCCATCCACATAGCGACCCGTCAGAACTTGCCTGACCACCACTTCCGGCTGATTGAGGTAGTTTTTTGGCGAGATGGCCCGGGCGATCTCTTCACGGTTTTCTGCTTTGGCAGAAAAATGGGTGGCATCCACAATGGCTCGAAACAGGGCTGCGTAGGTATTGGGCATCTCCGTGGCGAACTTCTGGCTACAGGCAAAGGCACAGCAGGGGTGGCCCTCCCAGATATCCTTGGTGAGAATATGCAGAAAGCCGATCTTTTCGAACACAGCGCGCTGGTTGAACGGATCCGGCGACAGGTAGCCATCGAGGTTACCGGCCCGAAGGTTGGCCACCATTTCCGGCGGTGGCACGACCCGGATCTGGATATCCTGATCCGGATCCAACCCATGCTCCGCCACGTAATAGCGCAGCAGGAAGTTGTGCATGGAGTAATCAAAGGGCACCCCGAATTTGAAACCCTTCCACTGTTTCGGATCGCGCTTATCCTTGTGCTTGTTGTGGAGCACAATGGCCTGACCGTTGATGTTTTCCACGGCCGGCATGATGTAGGGGGTCGCGGTTGATCCCGCCCCCATGGACATGGCCAGCGGCATGGGCGTCAGCATGTGAGAGGCATCGTATTCCCCGTTCAGTGACATATCCCTGGCCACCGCCCAACCGGCTGTCTTGATCACATCCACGTCTAGGCCATACTTTGCATAGAACCCCATTGGCTGCGCCATGATGATGGGCGTGGCACAGGTAATCGGCACAAAACCCACCTTCAGTTTGGTTTTCTCCAGTGGCCCCATCGACTCCTTCACCGCCGCTTTCACTTTTTCCAGCGGGATCATGCTACCGAGCACCGTGGCCAGGGTACCGCCGCCCATCAACCGGATAAAATTTCGACGACTGGTGTCGTTGTGTCCAAAAACACCGCGGACAATGGCACTTTCCACTGCCCGGTCGAGCAAATCTTCAGAACTGTCAAAAGATAGCCCCCCTGCTTCTGCAGAATGGCTGTGGCCTTCACCCTGTTCAGCCTGTTGCTCCAACAGAACCAGGCGCTGATCGTCGTCGGCAAGACCACTGGGGTTGGCAGACTCGGCCTGACATAACCGGCAGGAACAATCATTGGTGTGCGTCAGGCTGGTATCGGCATCAAACGGGTTACCTAAACTTTTCGTCGCCATGATGTATTTCCTCTTCGCTTTGTAGCTAACGCTGTGGCAGCGCACTGTGCTGGTGCGCCGAATCCTGAGAACCGCTCGTGGACGGGCAGCGGTGTTCTATCAAATCCTGCTTGTTCGCATTGATAGCAACTGCTGCTCTACTACATCGCAACTTTGGTGCCAACCGTGCTGATAACTATCAATTGTCTGATTTAAAAAGAAAAACAACTGATAACAAGCCGTCATAGCAGACACGAAAAGTCGTAGTTCACGAAAAGTCGTAGACAAAAAAACGATTTTTCGTCGTTATTGGCCCGAAATTTGTTAGCTGTATTGATATCCCCCAGGACTTAACGGTAGGCCCTATGCAGGACGAACGGTTTTTCTACTACTCCGCCACCGCACAGCTGGTGATCGACCCGATTGAGGATCGGGTTCTGTTCGTTAACCAGGAGGCCTGCCGACTCTTGCACAGGGATGTCATTGAAATTCAGTCTGGCCGGGCCAGTCATCTGTTCGCACCCAACCTGCCGGCGTTGATCCTGTTCACCCAGGAACTGATCGAGAAGGGGCGGGGCTGGTGTGACCACCTGCTGGTGCAATCGGCCATCGGGGAAATCCGCATGGAGGTCAATGGTCGCTGCTCTGATTCTGGCGGCCAACCTCAGCTCTTCCTCGGTTTGCAAAGGACCGATGACCTGGAACTGTTGCGTGAGCGCTCCAGTGCCGAGCGACACTACCTGTCAGGTATTGGCCACTGGAACAGGGTGTCCCAGGTTTTCCAGGAGTTTGAGCGGGAAAACCAGTTGCTGCTGGATGCCGCCGGTGACGGGATCTATGGGGTGGAGGCCAATGGTATTACCACGTTCGTCAATCCTGCGGCGGAGCGGATTCTCGGCTACCGGGCGGAGGAACTGGCCGGCAGGAATATGCACAACATGGTGCACCACTCCCACGCGGATCACTCGCATTTCAATATGCAGGAATGTCCCATCTTTGAAGCATTCCGGGACGGCACGGTTCACCGGGTAGAAGACGACACGTTCTGGACGAAATCCGGCAAACCCATCGACGTGGAATACACCAGCACACCGGTCAGGGACAACGGCTTTATTGTCGGCGCGGTGGTGATCTTTCGCGATATATCCCAGAAAAAAACCGACCGCAAACGGCTCCTGGAAGCACTGGCAGAAGTCGAGAAACTGAAAAACCAACTGGAACTGGAAAACGCCTATTTGCAGGAAGAAATCAACTCTGAATTCAATCATCACCAGATCATTGGTAAAAGTGGTGCTGTACAACATATCCTGCAAAAAATTGAACTGGTGGCGCCGACAGACTCTACAGTGCTTATCAGTGGAGAGTCCGGCACCGGGAAGGAGCTGATTGCCAGGGCGATCCACGAAATGAGTCACCGCTCCAATCGCTCACTGATCCGGGTCAACTGTGCAGCCATTCCGGCAGACCTTTTCGAAAGCGAATTCTTCGGTCACACCAGGGGGGCCTTCACCGGCGCCACCAATGATCGACCCGGTCGCTTTGAACTGGCTAACGCCGGCACACTTTTCCTCGATGAGGTCGGTGAAATCCCCCTGCACCTCCAGGGCAAGTTACTGCGGGTGTTACAGGAACAGCAGTTTGAGCGGGTGGGCGAATCGAAAACCCGCCGCGTGGATGTTCGTATCATCACCGCCACCAACCGCAACCTCAAGGAACAGGTGCAGCGGGGACAATTTCGTGAAGACCTGTATTTCCGCCTCAATGTTTTCCCAATTGAATCGGTACCATTGCGAGAGAGGAGCGAAGATATCCCCCTACTGACCCAGCATTTTTTGAAAAAAAGCTGCACCAGAACCAACAAGCAGGGCCTGAAAATCTCACTCAGTGAGCTGGAAAAACTGAAGGATTACCACTGGCCGGGAAATATCCGCGAACTGGAAAACGTAATTGAACGCCAGGTCATACTCGCCCAGGGATCAACGCTGAGATTCAGCGAGCTGCTGGCCAAAGATCAACAAAACATTGCCCGGGTTGGCGAGGAACCGGACAGTAGTGTTCTGACGGCTTCTGACCTTAAACAACAGGAACGCCGCAATCTGCTGATGGCACTGGAAAAATGCCACGGCAAGGTATTTGGCCATAACGGGGCGGCCCAGCTGTTGGGCATCAAACCCACCACACTGGCATCAAGGATCAAGAAATATCAAATTGATACCAGGCTTTTTAAACAGAGCTCAGCCAAACATTAACGTCGGTTTTACAGGCTTTCTTCCCACAGGGTCCGTACTGTTAAAACTCCTTACCGGGACCCTCCCCTACATTGTGTACTGACCGGTTATACGCGAAACGCGGCCCGGAGATTCTTACCCCACCGACGCTACAGGAATATGCCATGCACTCGCTTGAACAGCACAACAAAATCAATAACCATAGGAACGCCTGATATTCACAAGCTGGGCAATGAGAGAAGGAACCATAATGAATAATCGATTGAAAGAAGCGGCGGACAGTGTATTGACGAATACGGTCGCAGAGTCCGGTGGTGCACCAGGCGTTGTGGCCATGGTCACGGACAGGCGGGCCAATATCTATGAGGGGACTGCAGGGTTGAGAGAGATGGGCAAAACTGAGCCCATCGCCACCGATTCCGTGTTCGCCATTTTTTCCTGTACCAAGGCCCTGACCGGCACAGCCTTGATGCAGCTGGTTGAAGAAGGTCTGGTAACTCTGGATGATCCCGCCAGGGACTATGTGCCCGACATTGCAGAGATCCAGGTACTCGATGGTTTTGACAGCAACGGCCAGCCGAAGTTGAGGCCGCCGAAATCAGATATCACAATCAATCAACTGATGCTGCATACCGCCGGTTTTGGTTACGAGTTTTTCAGCCACGATGACCTGGCGTTTCGTACCGCAAGGGAAACAGCTTCGGTGGTATCCAGCACCTATGACGGCATCAAATCCGTACTGCTGCACGACCCGGGAGAACGCTGGATGTATGGCGTCAACCTCGATTGGGTGGGCAAGATTGTCGAAGCAGTGCGAGGCAAGCGCCTGGGCCAGGTCATGCAGGAACGCATCTTTAACCCACTGGGCATGACAGACAGCGCCTTCACCTTGACCCCCGCTATGCGATCACGACTGGCCAGCCTGCACACCCGCGCCGAAGATGGCCAGCTGGCGCCCTGGGATCTGGTTCTCCCACAACCGCCGGAAATGGATATGGGAGGGCACGGACTGTACGGCACCGTACCGGATTACCTGAAATTTATCCGGATGATACTCAATGATGGCGAGGGGCCAGATGGCCGTGTACTGAACAAAGAAACCGTAGAAAAGATGTCCAGAAATGGGCTGGCGGGTTTACAGAGTGGCGGCTGGACAACCTCGATACCGGCGCTTTCCAACAGTGGCGAGTTCTTTCCGGGGCTGAAAAAATCCTGGGGTTATACCTTCCAGATCAACGATGAACCAACGCCCTCTGGCCGGCCCGCCGGGCAAATAATGTGGGCGGGACTGGCGAATCTGTTCTACTGGATTGACCGACAGAACGGGATCGGAGGCATGTGGGCCTCACAAATATTACCGTTTAAGGATATTTCCTCCTATCCCGGTTTTGTTGACTTCGAATCGTCTGTTTACCGCTACCTGAAATAAAAAAACCGCACCCGATATTCTCGGGTGCGGTTTTATGGACCTGCTTGTCTAGCGTGAGGCAGCGCGTCTCGGTCGCGGCGCACCCTGGCTCGGTTTTGCCCCAGCCGATCTACGACGATCACCTGAGGCATTGCCACCATTGCGATTGCCAGTGCTGCGAGCATGTTGGGGTTTACCCGGTCGACGTGCTGTAGCACCGGGACGGCCACCACCTCCACTACGGCGACCATTCTGGATAGGCTCCGGACGAATAGAGAGATCCGGCTCAAAACCTTTGATATTTCCCCTGGGAACCTCGCGTTTAAGCACTCGCTCAATATCGCGCAGCAACTTGTGCTCATCCACACAGACCAGCGAAACGGCCTCGCCTTCATTACCGGCGCGACCAGTACGACCGATACGGTGTACATAATCCTCCGGCACATTGGGCAATTCGAAGTTCACCACATGCGGCAACTGATCGATATCCAGTCCGCGGGCCGCAATATCCGTCGCCACCAGCACCCGTACCGTGCCCTTTTTGAAATCCGCCAGAGCTTTCGTCCGAGCACCCTGACTTTTGTTGCCATGAATCGCTGCTGCCCGCAGACCATCCTCAGTCAATTGATCGGCGAGCCGGTTGGCACCGTGTTTGGTCCGGGTAAAGACCAGCACCTGCTGCCAGTTGCCGTCACCAATCAGGTAAGACAGCAGCTCGCGTTTGCGGCCCTTGTCCACCAGATGAACGGTTTGGGCCACCTGTTCAGAAGCCGTATTGCGGCGAGCCACCTCGATCAGCACGGGCGCATTGAGCAAACCATCAGCCAGGCGTTTAATCTCATCGGAAAAGGTAGCGGAAAACAACAGATTCTGACGCTGCTTTGGCAACAGGGTCAGAACTTTGCGGATATCATGGATGAAGCCCATATCCAGCATGCGATCCGCTTCGTCCAGCACCAGGATTTCCACCTGTGACAGATCGAGGGTGCGCTGATTCACGTGGTCCAGTAACCGACCCGGGGTGGCAATCAGAATATCCACACCCCTGCGCAACATTGAAATCTGTGGATTGATATTGACGCCGCCAAAAATCACACCGGATTTCAGCGGCAGATGCTTACCGTAAGTGACAACACTCTCCGCTACCTGCGCAGCCAACTCCCGGGTGGGGGTTAACACCAGAGCGCGAACGGGGCGACGGTTGTTATCGGTGGGTTTATTACCGCTGAGGCGATGCAGCAGTGGCAGGGTAAAGCCGGCCGTTTTGCCGGTGCCGGTTTGAGCGCCCGCCAGGACATCAAGACCCTGGAGAATAATAGGGATGGCTTTCGCCTGAATGGGAGTGGGGTTGCTGTAGCCCTGATCAGACACAGCACGAAGCAATTCGGCCGAAAGGCCGAGGTCATTAAATGACATATAGATTTTAACTCCGGAACCGGCCTAGCCATGCATAGAGCACAGTAAC
>Ga0098059_1001839_pt1 | contig 10380 bp, 16 predicted proteins | sample 20_taG_FD_92580 | JGI IMG/M metagenome (GOLD analysis project Ga0098059, IMG submission 92580) | Marine viral communities from the Subarctic Pacific Ocean - 20_ETSP_OMZ_AT15318 metaG | ecosystem: Environmental > Aquatic > Marine > Oceanic | place: Subarctic Pacific Ocean | collected 2015-01-19
ACAATCCAAACGCATATGCAATTCAACGTGCACACCATCATGATGTAAGTGTATCAGTGAGCTCACCAGAGAGCTGCATGGAATTTTGGAAACTTCTCTCAATAGAGCCAAGACTAATATTACTCGCTGGATATATGAGAATACTGCCACCAGAATTCGTTGATAGATTTCGTAATCGTATAATCAACATTCATCCTTCACTGCTTCCATCCTTTAAGGGATTAAATGCTATAGAACAAGCCTATGACGCTGGAGTGAGGTACACTGGTGTCACTATTCACTATGTGGATGAAGGAATTGACACGGGTACTATCATTGCACAAGCTCCCGTATACATTTCGCCAACTGATTCGCTTGATGATTTAAAAGAAAATATTCATCGAGAGGAGCATAGACTATACCCGCTAGTGGTAAAAGGATTGCTTGCGGACGATTGTGGTAAGAAAACAACAATCTGGTGAAAAAGTGTGTAGTTTTAAAAAAGGTTAAAAAAAACATAGCTATGCTGTGGATAAATGTGTGGATAAGTGGAGAATAGTGGGATAAAGGTAGAAAAGGTGCTGAGGATATGCTAAAAGGTGCTGAGGTAGTGTGATCTTAGTCTCCCATATATCGCTCGTCCAGTCGAGAGGTTACCCAGACAAAAAAAGTTTAACTAATTCCAAATTATTTCACCAAAAGACCTTGACGTGCTGCTGAGAATCCTGTATCATTACTATGTTGGTTGGGTATGAATAGATTCTGTAGTGCATATATCGATAGTATTCACCTCCAAGACAAAAAAAGTATTGGACAACCTCACCAAATTCCTGTAAAATACAACGTATGAACACTGAGAAAAGAGACACAGAAATGGAAAAATCAGGTTACGAAATTATGGGTGAATTCACTGATGCTGCCACCGAGCGGTATAAGAGTCACGCATATGCAGCTGGCTACCTGGAGCAACTCATGGGATCTATTCTGAGTGCGAAAGATGCCGGGCATGCTCAATTGATTATTGAGTCTTGCAGAAAATCAATCGTTAAAGTCACTGAGGAGATGAATGCAAGTGTATAAGAGTGCTGATGGTCTTGAACACAGCCCCCTCAAAATGAGTCTGTATAAGACGGCATATAGTGTCAGACACCAAAATTATGTTGGTATTAAGCAACTGATTGAGTGTCAGACTGATGATGTCTACCTGGAATGCTCTGTGGTTGGTCTGAATCACACGGTGATGTTTAAAACTGAAGAACTTGAGAGGTTTTGCTTATGAGCACTTATAATGGTTGGACTAACTACGCGACCTGGAACACTGCGCTCTGGGTTGGCAAAGAAGAACTGTATTATTTTGCTCGTCAAAGAGCGGGAAAAGTGATCAAAGGATGGTCTGCTGATCTCGTGGAATCGTTTGTTCGCGAGGTGTTTCCTGATGGAACGCCTGACATGCAAGACGGTGTTATGATGCGAGATGGCCTGGATCACGTCAACTATGACGAGATTGCTGCAGCCTGGAATGATGAGGAGCTATAGCTAATGAGACGCTATGGACATATTTCTGTCTGGTTTGACGCTGAGGCCTATAATGGTCGTGGAGTTGAGTCAGAGCACAAGGAGCTGACTGAGGCTTCATCTGAATTACCAGTTGAGCCCTGTGAGAACTGTGCAATGATTACCAGCTGTGGTATAAAAGCAACAGAATGTAAAGCTTTTCGCAACTATGCAAGCACTGGTAAGTATGCATCAGATGATATTGGCCGACTCATGAGGGAGATTCACTAATTGCCTGAACCGATTCACATGGAAAAACGCAATAATCTTGGATATATTGAAGATGAAGACGATCTCGGCGAACTGATTGGTACTCGTGCTGGTCTTGAAGTCTGGGTTGATCATAGTGGTATAACAAAGTTTGTTAGTGTGGTGGATCGGAGTGTCACTAAGCGTGGCTTGCCCAGGGTTGCAATGGAGATTGATTTGAGCCCTTCGGGTAAGGCATGGCATGTGGACATAGCACGCGCTGACAGTCGCTACAAGGGACGCAACTTAGCAGTAAGGGTCTATGTATTGCTTATGAAAAAACTCGGGTTACAGATGCAGGCAGGCACCTCTCAGTCGATTGGTGGGCGTAAGATCTGGAACAAGCTAAACCGCCATCGTGATATACTGGTGTTTGCTCGTCCTAACTCAAGGTCCAGCAAGGTTAGTCTGGTCAAGTCAGGTAGGCGGCAGCTCTCAGCAGAATCAATCGATTTGTATGAGGAGGATTCAAATGCAGAGATTTTCGCATATGCAATCGGTTGAGGAGGTATATGAAATCTGTTTGGCCAAACACTTGACTCCTACCCCAGGATATGAGATAATATCTATGTTGGTTGAGAGAACAAAGAAGGAAATCCTGATGCCCTGACGAGAGTCACCCCATTATCCGGCCGCCTAGTGTGAAGGTTGGCAGAGCCGTAGGGGAGTAATCACACTGCGCTAGGGAAAGTCCGGCCCTAGAGTAATGCAGGAGATGCGACCTCATCAAAGCTCGGCACCCATTTTACTCCAGAGACTTCTGGATCGGGATTAACCCGATAGGCCATAGTGGCACTGCTAGTCTCTGAAGAAAAGGTTTCCAAATGAAGCTGACTGACGCTAAACTGAGTAAATCTCTATGGCAGTCAGCCTTCTCTTTTTTGACATTTTGACAGGCACCTACCCCGTCAAAACTGGATCGCATTTTGTAATCTATAAATGCAATAACGTCTCTATCAAATATTCAAGGTATTCAAATGGAAATTGCAAAAACAATTCTCTCCCAAATCAATGTATTAGATAAGATGGCCATGTGTGCTTGGGGTGCCAAGGATTTGGTTGGTATGGAAGATGGACTGATGTTCAAGTCTTCTGGTCTAGTCAGAAACAAGGGTAAGGTCATAATCAAATTGAATGGTAATGACCTATATGATGTAACTTTCGGTAAGATTCGGAAGTATGAGTATAAGGAACTGGCAAGGGTCGAGAATGTGTTCGTAGAAAACTTGGTTGAGACTGTGGATAAAATGGTAGGTTAATTTACAAAGCCCTACCCCCCAACTACCCCCCAACTACCCCCCAAAACTGAGCGGCTTTCGCTTTACCTTCCCTGGAATATAAAAACCGTAGGATTTATAAGGTTTGAATCTGTCTCCCATATGAAATCTGTTTGACTATGAGTGGAACGGCGATGATGGATATTCTGCCGGACATTCGCAAAGAGTTTCCTATAGAAAAAGGCTACAAGGTAGATTAGTAAACATGCAAACTTTAAATGAATATATGAATAGTCTTTGGACTTCGGCAGGTCGTAGAATCTTCACCAGAGAATACACTGGTGTTATTGAATCTGTGCGAGCCAAGTATGGTAAGGATCTGCAAGTAACAATTCGGTTACCGAGTGGCGATATCAAACTTCGCGATGGTACAGACTTGTTTGCAGAGCGCGCCGGTATTCAAAGCGAATTAGGAGAGTTAATATAATGACTGTACGTGTGACAAAAAGCGCGAAAACGATTGAAGATGGTATTCTGCATATGAAGAATGCAATGATTTTTGACTATCAAGGTTTCATTCGGTTTCAGTTGATGAAACGACGGCGAGAAATGTTTGATGATTATGTGAGTAACTTGACTGAGACATACGGAAGCAAGTACATCAAGGTGATCTCGAAAAGAGACGGAGTTAAAGCCTTCATTGTGAATACCGAGCACGATAAAAAGTTTCGGTATGGTGATATTCTGAAAGCTGCGAGTTATAATGCTCCTGCACGTAATGCGGCTCGTGGTAATGTGCTGGATGGTAGTTACAATATAGAATGGACATACGCTCAGCTCTACTCCGCTCAAGGTGCGTGCTACTTATGATTATAGCCAAAGAAATTACAGAAGATTGGGATTGTAATCATACATACTTATTATCGAACTGCAAAACAAAGGCTCATGGTTACTGGGCAAATCATGAAAAATGGGTCCAGTTTTCTGTGCCACTGACATTTGACAAGCGAAAGCGAAAGTTTAAGTATAAGAAAAATGAATATTGAGGATTTGAGAACTTATGAAATCATTGCTATGACCTTGCAGAGCGTCTCGGATTCTGTTCGTGATGCACGTCTCGGTCGCGCGAACCAAATGAAATCGCATTGTGACCCAGATATAGAGTATATGCGAGGTAAACCAAAAAAGTTTGACCGAAAGTGTTGACATTCTGTTCGGGTTCCTGTATACTATACGTGTTGGTTAATTTTGAGTAAGTGTGAAATGAAAACCGCTGTTATGTATCTGACTGTGTATGTAGTTTTTCCTATTGTCTTTGCTTGTGCTCTTGTAGGTGTTCAGCCTTGGAATCTGTTATGATGTTTCGAAAGATTATGATTGGCGACATTGTAGAATTGTTGCCGATTAATAACCGTGCGCGTCAATTACGCAAACAACACGGTTTTATTGAGTGGGAAGTGGTCGGCATTCGCGAAAAGGTTATATGCCTGGACGGTCAGCGAGGATTTGATATTAAGGCCCTGGGTTCTTCTAAATCACGCTGGGTTACAGAAGATGAGATTGAAATTGTAACCTTTCGAGAAAATCGTGACCGAAATTAAATTCATAAGTATCGTACTAGTATTTTTTCTAATGTGTTTGGTTTGGTAAAATGAATAAGAGAACATCAAAACTTAAAAAGGCTGTTCGGAATCCGAATGGTCTGTTTCGTATGCGAGTGGTTCGTGATAAAACAAAATACACTCGTAAGACTAAACACAAATGCGTTCGTAGCTCAGATGGATAGAGCAACAGCCTTCTAAGCTGTGGGTCGTAGGTTCGAATCCTACCGAGCGTGCCAATTTACAACGATGTATTGCAGAATAAATAATTTGTAAATGAAAAATTTAGAAGATCTTCTTTTTTATTTTCCAGCAGGAATGCGTTCCATATTTGCAACTGGAGTGGTTATGGTTATAGAAATAATTTATATTCTTGTTATTGCGATTTGTTGTTGGTTGGCAATACGTTGATTATTCTAGACATATCTGGCGGCATAAAACGAGACAGGATTCTTGCTGAAAATGTAATTAATTTTTGTATCAAAGAGTTATTGCCTCGCCATCGTAACCTACTCATAATTTGTAAACTTAAAAACATACTTAAGAAGGATGGCGCATACGGTTGGTGTGTGGAAGGTTACGAAAACAAAAGTTATGAAATTGAAATAGACAGCAGGCTTTCACGAGATGGTATCATAGAAAATGTTGATGATGGTGTACATGCATTTGTTGCGACTATTTGTCATGAGATGGTACACGTTATGCAGTATGCAACTAAATCGTTAGTGCAAATTGGCCGTTCTCTTCAATACTGGAAATGTAAAGATAAAAAGTATAGAAATTATGCAAAGACTGAATATGATAAGCAACCATGGGAAACACAAGCATATAGAATGCAGGATGTATTGACAGAGAGATTTTTAAAAACTTATAATGAAACATAAAGAATGGTATACGCCAGGGTATGGCACAGAAAAAGTTGGTCCGTTTCTAATTGGGTTGATGGAAATGGCCAGACCACAAAAGGTATTAGAGATTGGGTTTGGTTATACCACGCCTTTTCTCATGGAAGGACTAAAGAATAATTTTGAATTGCATTGGGATGGTAATTGCGATCCTGAATTCATGAAAACAGAATACGATCCACGATTGGTTGTAATTGATGATCAAAGTCTAGAAACGGATGAGACTAGAGCAGACAATAGACGAAAGTTGATTACTGACAATGCAACAAACACGGTTGACTTCATTGAAGGCGACTTCATGAATCCAGATATCATGTCTCAGGTAAAAAGCACTTACTCTGAATTTGATATGTGTTGGTTTGATTGCGGCGGCCCAATCGAATTGCAATTCTTTCTTGACAATTATTTTGATATGGTCAAAGAGTATTTTATCGTTCACTTTACTTTTTTCAAAGGCAAAGAAAACAAGAACGGCGAGACTATATCAAAGTTTCTAGAAAGCAATCCACATATACAGCGGTTAGATATAATTGAACCACATAAGTATCGACAGGGCAGTATTACTATATTGAGAAGAACTTGATTATGAATTTTTCGCTAGAGTATTGTCTTAGTCTAGAAGAAAAAATAGAAACCTTAGAGAAGAGATGTGATATGCAACAAGAAATTATAGATGATGTTAATTTCTTGTTGAGATATTATATGAATAATGTTGAAAGGAAAATGAAAGATCATGAGCAGTTTGTCAAATCTTGCGAAGACATTGGAGAGAAAGAACAAGCCATCATCGATGTTTGAGAGAACACCGCTCTCAAAAAATTTTATAGAAAAGTTTCCTGTTATCAGTGTGGACTTGATGCCTTTGGCTTCAAAAGAAATTCCTGATCAGGACTTAACATTAAATGAGAATCTTGAAAGACAGATTCGCGAATACGGTGATACTCAACACAAGAGAACCAATGTCAAAGCACATATGACTGATTGGTTCATGCATGATAACTCTAAAGGTTTTCAGTGGGTTTGCAATAGAGCAATTGATATTGCAACAGAGAACAATCCACACCAATTAGATATGATTGCTTATGATTGTTGGGGTGCCATATACAAAGATGGTGATTATACAATAATGCATAATCATTGGCCGCATCTTTGGAGTTTCGTTTACTACGTGAACTGCCCTGAAGGTTCGGCACCATTGAACTTTGACAAGGCTGAGAAACCTTTGCGAGTTATGCCAAAGACAGGTATGATGGTTATGTTTCCTGGCTGGGTCAATCATTCGGTTCCCGCACATATCGGTGATGATAGAATTGTCATTGCTGGTAACCTCACAATAAATCCCTTCTCACATATTCAGACACTAGAGAATCGCGGATTAGGCCAATGGCGTTCTGTCTACGGCAACAGGGGCAACGTCAACAGGTTGTAGTTCACTTATAAATACTTCAATAATAGGAGTGTTTGTAATTGTGAAACTTCAAGATGTTTCAAACTTTGCTGGACTTGATGGTTTTTGCTGGTTTGTTGGCCAAGTAGAAGCTCGTGTATTAACATATGATGCAGGAACAAGAACTGTAACACGATCTGTATACGATGAGGATAGTGAACTAATTGGAACTGAGCAAGTCCAAGTTTCCGATGGTGCAACAACAATTCCCGATCCTTTACGATTGGGTAGAGTCAAGGTTCGCTGCATAGGTTATCATACTCAAGATAGAAATCAGTTGCCCACTGAGGATTTACCGTGGGCGACTGTGCTACATCCAATAACATCCCCTGGCATTAGCGGTGTCGGAACAAACCCAAATCTTTTAGAAGGAACCACAGTGTTTGGTTTCTTTATTGATGCGCATGATAAACAGCATCCTGTTATTTTAGGTTGTTTTGCTGGACGTGATGCACCAGGCGCATCAACTGATTATCGTGTATCATTATTACCAATAGACGATGTAGACTCTATTCCTGAAGTTGTGGGAGAAGATATAGAAGATTGTTTATATAATAAAGGTATATATGGTCCGTATGATCCGAACACGCAATCATGGCCAGGCATGAAAGAACATCCCGGCGGCAAGAACGCTACAACTCACAACGGTAGACTTCGTAGCATGTTTAATCAAATTGGGTTCAAAGGCAGAACAGGTGAAGGCACGCATTGGTGTGCAGCGTTTGTTACTCATGCTTTACAGTGTGCCGGTATGGTGCCGTTAAAAGGAAATAGATTAGGTGCTAGAGCTTATGAAAATTATCCAGGCGAAGTTATATGGGATGGCACAGGCGAGATACCCTATGATAAATTAAATAAAAATGATATTATGGTATTTGAAAGGCCTGGCATCGGCACTGGCCATGTTGGTTTTTATCATAGTACCAATAACGGTAAGATTAAATTGACCAATGGTAATGCTGGCCGTGGGCAATTAAAAATAGATAGAAATGGCAGAAATCCTAACAGGACTGGCCGTAAACTTCTTAAAGTTATAAGACCAGTTAAGGCATAAGGGATAGAGTAAATAAAATGGCAGATGCAGGTAAAGTAACTGTTCCCGATTTTGATTTAGAATTAAATGCTCTCGGGGAAACAATAATAAAACTAGGCCAGGCGGCGCCAGTTACGCCACTTCTCAATGATGTTGCAGTCGATCAGGTTGCAAAAAGTTTACAAAGTGCGGCAAAAGGTCTTGAAGGTTTATCTATACCAACAAGTCTTGCAGATATGCCGGATATCGCAAAAGAACTTTCTGGCGAAATCAATTTAACAAAACAAAAATTTGATGACGTGATTAATCAGTCACTTGGCGGACTAACAACCAGTGCGGCTACTCTTGCTCCATTAATGGAGAGTAAATCTGTTGAAGTGCTCGGGCAACTTCGCAAAGCCATTCCACAAATACCAGAACTACCTAACATAAATTTGCAAGACCAACTTGGTGAATTGCTTTCCGGTAAACTCGGTGGGTCAGATGTTGCATCGCAATTGTCGTCCATAAAGGATACTTTTGGATCTGCACTAACTGACAAAGGATTAGACTTAGATAATCTAGTTGATACTTTGACATTTGCTGCAAACCCTGATGTGTTAACACAATTGGGTGATATGGATACTTTGATTGATAATATGAAATCAAAGGTAGAGAATCTGGGTAAACCAACAAGCGAAGTTATTGAACCCATAGCAGAGATTTTTAATCTTCCAGCTCCTGATAACGAAGAAGACTTTGAACATTACGGTGGAGAGATGACAGAATTTGTTTTTAATCTTGAAGCTAGTACAAATTTTTTAGATAATATAGAAATCCCATCAATAAACAAAGAGGCATTAAAAAGTTTGAAGAACAACCTTACTTCTCAAGTTGGCCAACTAGAAGGACTTAAAAACAAACTGAGCGGTTTAGTTGGTAAAGGTGGTGGCGATATAACTGATATGATATCCAAGGTTGTTCCAAATCTTCAAGTGTTGCCTAATGGTGATATTGTTGAAAAGGCAAAGAAATCTCTTTTGGCCGCTGTTGATTCCATACAAGAAGAGGCCACAGAATTAACATTGAATCCTAACATAACATTGATAACCAAGAAACTAGAAAACAATATTGCAGCATTTCCTGCTGGGAATGGTAAAGGAAAAATTGTTTTTGATGATCTTGCTAAGAAAGTTAAAATAGAACTTTCAGATGCAACAGAACAACTTTCAAAACTTGATATACCCAAAGATTTGGATAAAGTGATGAGTCAAGTTACAGACCAAATGAAATCTGTTGATGGAGAAATATTGAAATTCTCCCAGGCGTTATCTGAAAACGATCCTAATCTAAGAAAAAATGTTCAGGAGCAAATAAACAATATTCCTGTAGAACTCAAAGGTCTGTTTTCTGCTGGTCAGAAAACTCCTTTAGACTTGAGTGCTCTTTCTGGTTTGGGTGATGCAAGTAAACTTCTAGAAGGTGCCATTGGTAAACTTCAACCACAAATAGATCAGGGCCTGACAGGGTTGAAGAAAGGGATTATATAAAAGAGAAATACTATGGCAGATACATTCACCTATCGCGGACCAAACCCTACAACCGTAGGAGAAGGCGGGCATTCAGACCAAGGCACACCTGAAGGTTCAAAGGGCACTTTACCTGATGGAACTCAAGGTCAGGAACTTGAACCTAGCACTAAAAGAGCCAGGTCATTAGAACACAGAAAAGAAAATGGAACTGGTATACCTGTAGCGACTAAACCAAACTTATCATCTGTATCAGACGATCCAAAGGTTTCCGGTACACCAGAAGATCCTGAACAATTGCGAATGAATGAGCCACATTATGCTGGTGTTGATCCTAATGATGAAACTTATGTAAGTGCTCAGTATCCTTATGTTCACGTTGAAAAAAGTGAGGCCGGGCACCTTAGAGTTGTGGATGATACTCTTGGCGGTGAGAGATTGCTCACTCAACATAAGATAGGAACACTTGATGAGTATTTACCAAATGGTGACAAAAGAGTAAGAATTATAGGCGATGGATATGAAATCATTGCTGGACAAAAAAATATATTCATTGGAGCAGGAGGTAGAGCCAGTAGAGAGGATGCTCTGAACCTTACTGTTAACGGCAATGTTCGTCAATTAGTAAAAGGCGATTATATTTTAGAGGTTGAAGGCGATTACTATGAAAAGATTCATGGTAGTAGATACACAAAGATTGGTGCCAAAGGCGGCGGTGGTAATTATGAGGTAGAAATACGAGGCAACTATTCTGCACAGATTAACGAAGACTATAAATTACACGTTACAGAAGACTATGACTTAGTGGTTGATAAGAATAGAACAAGTATCATAAACGGTAAGGATACGCTTGGTGTTACAGAAGGACTTTCACTTATATCAACCAC
>Ga0098059_1001842_pt1 | contig 10376 bp, 13 predicted proteins | sample 20_taG_FD_92580 | JGI IMG/M metagenome (GOLD analysis project Ga0098059, IMG submission 92580) | Marine viral communities from the Subarctic Pacific Ocean - 20_ETSP_OMZ_AT15318 metaG | ecosystem: Environmental > Aquatic > Marine > Oceanic | place: Subarctic Pacific Ocean | collected 2015-01-19
CAAACACCACCCTGACTTATTAGTGCCGGGGTCTATTGCTAGTATTGCCATCTTAGTCCTCTTCAACAGACGCTTTGAGGTCGTCAAGGGTCATACCGTGCAGGATTCCATCGGATCTTTTGTTCCTCCCTGAATTTTCAGGGTGTGCAGTAAAGCCGTGGTGTTCCCCAATATATTTCCCCTGACAAATCTTGTTGCAGAACCATTGCTCTTGAGGCTTTGTTCTAACTTTGTTAGGTCTGTCACCTTGCTTTACAACATAGCTTTCACGCTCCGTTACCTTGCCACAGAAGGCGCATGTAATAAGCACTACATCTCTACCGTGGTCAACGCATCGTCCGGTAGCTGAATAGCCTATCCGACTGCTGCCATGAACGGTAACTATTTTCACAGGATTATTACAGTGGGGGATAAGGCAGTCAGGAGCGCTGTCTCTAATACGTTGCTGCTCTTGATGCCACACTTGTGTTCGGGAAGGAAGCCCTGCCTTGCTCCCAATCTGCCTAACCCTTTCACGGGTTATACCAAACCTATCGCCAACATCTTCCAGCGTCCAGTAAAACCCCCCTTCAGGCTTAGTCCTTCTCAGCATGTCAACAATCTTCCGGTTACGTTCCTTTGTCTGTGCTTTGTTTAGCATTAGACTTCTCCTTCTTAGTTCTTGCACTCTCTAGTGTTCGTGGTAGGTCGGGCATCTCCCTGCCATCAGCAAGAGTTTTCTTTGTAAGTTGTTCTTTGCTCATGCCATGCCCCTTACCACCATTAGCCTTGCTAAAGCTACTGTTCCAAGTGTTGATTCGTTCGGGACTATTACGGAACTTTGTTTCCTCCTTGCAATGCTTACATACAGCAACAGAGAACTCTCCGTTTGGTGGCTCGCATAGCCAGTAGTGAACATGTTTTTTAGTTGTCATTCTCACCTTCCTGAGTTGCAAGCCAAGCCTCTAAGTCTTCGGCTACATCTTCATAGGTTGCAGCGCGTACTGCCATCACGTTGAGTGCTGGCTCTGCTACCCCTTCACGGGACATAGCAGATCTAATCCCAACAGCTTTCTTGCGGTAATGTTTTATTAGGCTAGCCATATCGTCCATTAGTTATGCCTTTCTCTCTTAGTCCTGCCTGTTGCAGGGTCGGTGAAGTATTCCCAATCAGCTTTGTAGGCTGTTTGAAGCCCGCCAGCTAATGGCATCCAATTAGTGCAAGATTTACAAGGCTTTGCCTTTAGGTAAACATTGGCATTGAGTACCGTGGCTTGACCCGACGCACCACCCCTACCACATCTAGGGTAAAAAGATTTACTGTATTTACTGTATGTCATTACGTGGATTGTTGAACCTTTCGGGCTTCTCCCCCATCGAATACCGTAGGGGGCTGCCCCGTTAGCATCAAGGTTCTCCTTCCATGATGTAGCACGTATCTTTGTTACATCTGTAGGATTTCGGTGTATTCTGTTACGCATTTCTCCTTCTTTCTATAACAGCCCCTGCCCGAAAGCAGGGGCTATTAGTTAGACTCTTCTTGCCCTACGGCAATAGAAGCAAGCTTGTATAAGGGGTGCTTTACCACGCCCATACAAGTCAAACATCTTTTCAATTTTCCCAACCAGCAATGCATAGTCGTTGCTAGTCAACCACTTGTCATTCTTCAGCTTGAAGTGGGCACATTTATTTCCGTGAATTGTCACGGGAACTTTAGTTCCCTTCAGCTGCTGACTGATAACGGTCAAGCTTGCACCGTAAATTGCTGATGGTGCTGACTGTTTCGTTCGCAACCTGTACCTGATTGGCTTCTCTGATGTGTCACGTTCAAAGGACTTCATCACTTCATAAAACGTAGAGTTAGGTATCCCTTTTATGGGGCTAGTTCTCATCGTTTGCATCTGCTCTTTAGTCAGGTACTTGTTGTTACGCCTAACAAACCAATCAGTAAGTTCTTTCTTAGCTGTCGAAACCTTGAACTTGTTCTTAGTAACAACACGCTTTTGCTTAGGCGCTTCTTTAGTGACGGGGGTTTCTGCCCCTAACGCCCCTAACACTTTCCATTCTTCTCTAGCTATCAGCCCGCCAAGTTCTGTAACCTGTTTCTTTAGCAAGCTAATAGCTATATCTAATTCGTCGAGTTCTTTCTGATCTGAATTAGATTGTTTGTTCTTCGGCTGTCGCCGTAGTATCCGTAATAAACCCATCACTTGTCTCCTTCATGGGTGTTTCTGCTCCACAAGCACGGCATACCCATTCCTTGTTCACACCGTGAACTTGGTTACGCATGTATCCGTTCTTTGCGTCGCAATTAGAGCAACGTATTCTGCTCTGCTTCATTCGTAACCGACTCGGCATTGCTTCCTCCTGTATCTTGCCAGTCGTAATCAGCGATAGCTCTCCAATCAGCTATACGGTAGGCGGTTAGTGGGATATCAATGAGGTCGTCAAAGACTGCCTCAACAATAGATCTCATCTCTCCTCCATCTGCATAGCCAGCTTCGGATAGCGCATCGCCAGCCTCTTGCTTGATGTCGTCTGCAACTGTTTGCCAACTACACCACGGGGCTCTTGCTTCTCTCGGTCCAGTAGGGTGAGCATGACTTCTCATCGCACCCTTCTTGAAGAACGAAACAGGTCGTCCTCTTGCTTCACTCATACTTGCTGGGTGATTCAAGTGAACAGGGCAAGGTTCATTCTTCAAGTCGTCACCACTAATACCAACAGGGTACAAAGTTCTCTCCTGAGGGAGAGCGTCAATGCTTGTTGCAGCTGGTTGACTGCCCCAACCCTGCTCTAAGGGCTGTGCGCTGGACACAGCACTAGTAACAGGCGGACTGGACTGGCTTGAAGGTGTCACTTCAACAGGCTTGAGTTCTTCTGGTGTGTAAACAGCACCATCAAACGCATCAGGACAGTGCCACCTAGCACCATTGGTCAACGCTCTAGCGAACAGCATGTTACGTGGATACTTAGTCCACCCACTACCCTGTCGATAGATACCAGCTTTCTTAGCATCTTCAATCGTGAATTTAGACTTGCCAATAGAGAACTCGCCTTCAAAGAATTCAAGTTCACACATATCGTTGTCCATCGTCGTGATGCGATAGTCATACTTAGGGTGGTTGCGTACCATGCTGGCAATCAAGCCTGACGACATAGCAACCTTCCCTTCTATAACATAGAGGTCACGGAGTGCAGTCATAGGCTGCAACCCTAGTTCTCTACCCGCCATGATGCGAACGATAGCTTGTTCGTTGTTGCGTAGGTCTGGGAAATTCCCCGACGCTAGTGCAATAGCCCCAAGCTGCATCACATCAGACAAAGACATGGTTTCCTTCACGGCAACTGCTGTTGTCTCGATGATCTCGGTGCTTAGCTTCTCATCTGCTGCAATCTCAGCCTGTACTGTGGCTTCGATCTCGTCCTCAGGAGATTGCTCTAATGCTTCAGCACTAAGTTCAGCCTCTTCAGCCGAACCCATTACTGCATCTTCGTAGTTATTGGTCATTGCTTACTCGTAATCCTCAACTCAGGCAAGCTTTTACCCTTAGCCGAGCTGACTATTTTGCCAATGTCGCCACCATATTTAGCTAGCTGTGCTAGTTTTCGCTTGTTGAAGGTTGGTTCTTTTGCCTTGTTCTTCAACTCTTTGATTTCCTCCGGTGAATAATGCTCACGTAGTGCCATCAATGCACCTTCGTCCCATTCAACCTTGCCTTCCCATGTAACCTTCCACTTAGGGTGGTCAATATTCAAGCTTGCATCGTCCTCAATCATCAAGTCTCGAATCTCCATTTCAAGAGTCCCAATTTTAGAATTGAGTTCTCGCTGTTCTTGTTTCAAGCCTTCCCATGTATCAAGGTGTGCCGTTAGGTCTACCAATTGATATCCCCTTTTGCTGACCTGCCTTTTTCGACAGTGAATTTGCCTAGTTCTTGGGTGCTTTCATCAATCATCGCAACTTCTAAAGTTGACGGTTTATTACGGTGATGCACGTTCAAAACTATGGCTTGCTTTTTGTCAGGGTATTCACTGAGGTTGGCATGATCTTTGTACCATGCCGCAGCAGTTTCATTCCCTTCTTCGTTATCGTCTGGAAACACACCAATGTCTGTGACGTTGGTAAATATCAAAGCGGTAGCGTCAATATCAGCAGCGACAGAGGACATTAGCCCATGCCACAGCTGAACAGGTACGCTAGCTAGATAGAAACCAATTAGTACCGGTCCAGTACCTGTTGTTAGCTGCTCCATTTTCAAGGGCAGCCCGCCAACATCAGTAAGTTCCTCCAGCTTCTCCGGTTGCTTGCTGCCAATAGCAGCAAAGAATGGAGGTGCTTCTCCGAACTGTTTGAACTGTTCAACTGCCATGCCACGAACCATTTCGTGTACAAGGCATATATCCTGCTCAGTTACTTCCAATAGGGTTCTCCTTCCTACTTATGTGTACTGTATCACACAATCCACACAAAATATTTTAGCGAAGTCACTAGGGGTGTGGATATTGTGTGAGATTATGCTAGACCTCGCTCTTGAATGAGGGACATTAGCTTCGGGATTGCTTTGTCTATATCTTCTTTGGAGTTTACTGATACTGAAATAGCGGAACTGTAATAGTCCTCGTCATATTTGTAAAAGCCTCCGCCGCAAAGCACTATTCCGAACTGAACACCAGCTGCAACAAGCTGTTCTGACATAGCTTTGCAAGCTACTCTGTCGTCAGGCTGCCCATCAACAATCAATATAACTGTTGTCGAACTCAAGTCCCCTGAACTTTGAGCCTTGTCGTTTATGTAGTGAAGCATTGCCAATTCAGGAGTACCACCCCCATGCTCTGGAACAATCTTTGCATTGCGTGAGTAGAAGTCAGCTCGACCACCTATCTCAGAATTACATACAGGGCGCTTCCCTGTTGGCACTTCAATAGTTGTCAAGAACCCTGAGCCTGTGCTGTGGTAAGCGTATTGCTTAGTGTTAGCTTCTGATGCTGCACTAGATATAGTTGCTGCTACTTCCCACATCAAGCTGCCAACATCTTGATACCCGTCTTTACCGGCATTACAAATGCACCCAGTAGAACCAGAGGAATCAACAGCTAACAGTAATTGAGGGCTGAACGTATCCTCTTGTCTGAATACTTTCAAGTTGCCAAAGTTCAATTCAACTAAGCGGTCAGTAGTGTCTCCTGATTCTGCCCATGTAACACGACGTTCGTTCTCAATAGCTTCTAACATTTGCTGTGCCTTGAAGCTAAGCGGAACTTCCTTAGGGTCTACCGAAGACAATTCTTTTAGGGGGTCTTGGCTATCGAACACGCTATACCCACTACCCTCAGGGTCGTGACCATAAGCATTTGCAATGTTCTTTGCTGTTGGACTCCATTTATCTTCCCGACCCTTTCGCTTAGCAAGAAGCTCTCGCTCTTTCGCAATCTCATCGCCTAGCCCATCTATATATTGAGCCATCTTGTTTTCGTATTGCTCGTCAGAAGTTGTTGCACTTGTAGTTCGCTTAGGTTTAGCAGTACCGTCCAATGCATCTTTGAGTCTTTTCTGAACCTTAGGCTTATCAAGTTCTTCAGATCCTTCTTCTTCAAGGATCTTACTAATAACAGGCAATAGCTTTTCTTCCATCACCGATACTCGATCTGAGCTTTTAGCTTCAGCAACTTCGGAAGCAATATCGTTTAGTGCTTCAGCTACATCAGCTTTCTTGATGCCTTGTCTAATTTTTGCAGCAATTTTGCGCCTATTAGATTCTGATTCAGGAGTGCTGTTCTCCGATGTATTCATTGACATTCCTGACCAGCGAATATCATTTGCTTCGTCTGTTCCTTCGTCACCGTATAGCGCTGCACCATACATAGGCTGTGCAAATAATCCTGCTCGCTTTTGTATAGCCGCTGCTTCTTCCGTGGTATCTCGTAAGAACCAATCGTCACCAATCTTGTGCCCAACAGCAGCCCCAAATTCACCCATCATTATTTCAATCATGCGGCGAAGGTCAGCTTGCTTGTCTTCGTTCTTGGTAGCGCGATCAAGTCGCTCTTCCTCTGTGAGCGGGGTATTATTCTCACCCTTCATGTCAGGCTTAGGTGTTCTAAGTTCTGCTTGAAGAACCCTTGCAAACAGTTCCATATCCTGAGCAACAACGTGAGCGTAAGCTTCGCTTGTGCTAGACAAGTATTCATCAGCGTCTGTAGTTACCGCAGAGTGCTGTTTAGTTACGTGTTTAGTTTGATTACGAATCCCTTCTTGCTTGTCGTTGGTAGGGCTGTTGTTTTCAGCAGCACTAATCCAGCCCTCATTTATCATTGTCGCCATATGAATACGGGACAACAAATGCTGAGACTCACTGTCAGCAACCTCAACTGATGACCTAGTTTGCTTAGCAAAAGATTTGAGGGACTGTGAATAGCTTCCCCCATACTTAGAGTGAGAGCCTTGAACAGACTTGTTTGCCTTAGCTGCTGCCTCACTAGCTGGTAGATTCCAGCTTTTGTCAGGGAACATAGTCCAGCAAACATCACACTTATCACGCTCCATGTAGCCAGAGGCATACACAGTTGCAGAGCAATCAGGGCAGATTACATGGTCAACAGTCTTGCGCTGCTCCTCACTCCATGAGGCAGGCATAAACCCAACCTTACCCTTGTTACGCTCAGGGTCTGTCGAGCCAAAGTCTTTACCCCCTATCTCCCAGTCGTCGTCGTCGTCTTGTCCTGCGCCCCAGAACTGACCCCAGTATTTAGTTTTTGGTTTACCCATTTATCTCCTTGTCCCATTTCACTAGCGGTGCAGCTAATGTCGCTGCTACCGCTTCTTTGAGTGAGCCATGCACATCGTTGTCGCCAAGATCATACTCATGCTCCTCATTGCTTACACTCAAGCAGTAAGAAGGCTTACCTAAATCTTCTTCGTGACCATCATTGATAGTCAGCTGAACACAGAAACCTTGCTCAGCCCACGCTGTTAGTTGTTCTAAATCCGTCATTTATCTCCTTAGTATTGAAGCTTGCTTGCTGGACCGTACTTGTTCCAGTCCTCAAAGAACTGTGTCTGAACAGCAGACTCGGCACGCTCTGCTCTGTCTTTCGGCATGGTGTTGAAGAAGTTCACTTGGAAAGCAGGTACTACTCCGACTCCACGTAAGATGCTCTTAGCTACCATGATTAGGGCACGGGTACTAATTGCAGTCTCCTCGCTGTCTCTGAGCGTCTTAGCAGCACGTAACAGGTGCTGTGTTGTATCTCCGAAGAACTTCTCAGGCAGCAAGCCATTCAGTATTTGTTCTTCGTCTGCAACAGGCTTGTCGATGTTGAACACTCGCATACGGTCAAGCAACGCTTTGTCTAGCGGGTTGTTGAAGTACCCACCACCGACAGGGTTTCCAGTAGCTACAACCCAGAGGTCTTTGTTTACTGAAACCTGATCTTCTGCGTTCTCGTAGATGGTCATAGTAGGGAACTCATCTTCAAGAATTTCGTGCAGTCTATTGACGAACTCAGGCGGGGCTTTAGGCAACTCATCAAGCACTAACATGCCACCAGTGCCGGACTGCCTTGCCATCTTGGTTACAACACCGTCACGCCAGTCAAGACCAATGCCTAAGAACTCGTAACCTGCCATGTTCTCACCTACGGCAGACTTAGCTATTACCTCACCATCTGGTGCGCGCCACATGCTAGTAGGGAACTTATTCCCAAGCGTCATAGCCACGTCCATCTTCGCAGTAAATGTAACTCGGTTGATTACCTGCTTGCCTGTTTCAGCACCAAGAACCTGAGCCATCAAAGACTTACCTGTTCCAGCTGCGCCTTGAAAGTAAATAGGTTCATTTATATGAGCCTTGCATACTTCCTTTAGCTTCTCAGCAAACTCGGTGTAGATGATTCGGAACTCAGACAAGTCCCGTGCAGCTTCTAACTCGTCAGGCTGCAAGACTGGTACAACAAAGTGCTTTTTCTTTGAGGCTTTAGTAGCGTCCTTTGGGTCTGACCAGTACTGAGTAGGCTCTCGATAGGTGTCAGTCCAACGCCAATCCTGAATCTTTACATCTTGTTTGTATGTTTGGCTTGCAGGATTGTTATCAACAATCTTTGCTGACACACCCTCATACAAAAGCTCCATGTGCATCTGCTTAGCAATCATCATCGCAGCATTTTGTTCCGATGAGCTGTGTAGGGCAGACCATGAAGTAGCGTTCGTTCCGTGTCGAGGGTCATACAGAATAATTGAGTCACGTAATTCGTATTCAATTTCAGCAATGGTAAACGTAGTGCTACCTATTGTTAGGTTGCACCATTCTGCATTGGTTGAATCAATTTCAACGTAAACTTTTGAGCTAATTCCCAACGCTTTATGGTCAAGGTGGTTCTTCCAGACAGGGTAATTCCCTTCTTGGCTTGAGTCCCTTGTTATTGAGTTGGTTACGTTTACTAGTTCTTGGATACGATCACCTTGCTTTGCAAAGTCAATCCAATTACTAGTTGGTGTTGATGTTGTCATAATTCTCCTTTACGACTAGTTGTTAGCACCAAAGCCAAAGCCGGTGCTGCTTCGCTTAGGTTTTGCTATCGCTTCCTCTGTCTTTTGGTAGGCAGCAGCAGGGTCATAGCCTGCTTCAGTTTCAGCAGCGGACAGTATGGTGTCGATCATGTCCATGTCCCTGTCATTTTTAGAGCCACGCTTTACTGTCTTGCGTGCTTCAAACTTAGCCTTGAGTAAAGCTTCAACAAGCTCTCTCTTACTGTCGTCGATGGTAACTTCAAGGGAAACAATAGCCATCTTGAGCATGTGCTGTCGGTTCTTGACGTCCTCATCTCGTTCCATGTGCTTGATGAGGTTGTCAGTAGCTTGAACAGCCCCATCATATTGAGCAGCAAGTAATCGCTTTCGGATATCAAAAACGTCACTATTTAGCTTGCTAAGCCTTTCATAGGAAACTTCACCTTCTGGTTCACGTTCCTCAACTGCGTCCATAATGGCAGCTAACTTCATCTGCAACTCAGGCGGCAGCTTATTTATATCTAAATCCATAAATCTCCTTCTCGGTGGTGGTGATTAGTAAGAGACAACGCTATCTCTACAAATCCACAATCTCCACACCTTCCCCGATATCTCCATCTTTTCACCTTTCCAAGTACTAGTCAAATACGAAGTATTTGACGAGTACTTGACCTCGGAGGATTCTGGGTTTATCACACGCGCACAACAAAGCTTTAGGGGGTAGCAATGTCTGAAATAAAAAGCGACCTCGGAGCAAAGTGTTGGAAGGAGAATTCTAAACACAGGGTTTTGCTACAACGAGGTCTAAGCAAAGCTTATGTAAGCGTCGGTACGTGCTTTGCCTAGTGGTAAGATACACTAATGCCTAAATTACCGAAACTCCCAAACGGTCTCACTTACAAGCAAGAACAGTTCGCCCGCGAAGTAGCAGCGGGTAGTTCTCTAATTGATGCTTACAAGTTGAGCTACGATGCTGCTGCTATGCAGAATAGAACAATATCTGCTAATGCTTATAAGTTAGTGAATCAAGCTAAGATTCAAGAACGAATTGAAGAGATAGAAGAACAAAAGCAATACCATGAACGGCTTAGTGAGGAGTTTGTTCTTGGGGAGTTAGTAAAGAATCATTACCGTGCACTAGATAACGATGAACTAGGGCACAGTAATAGAACACTTGAACTACTCGGCAGGAACTTGAACTTGTGGAAGGAGCAACCGAAAGTAGACGATCAAGTAGCTGGTCTATTCTCTTGGTTGAGAGGTGATACTGCTATGGATACTGATGAACCGATAATAGAAGTATCAGCCACTCCCATAGCAGAAAAAGAAGAAGAAAAACCTACAAAAGAAGAAGAAAAAGGGTCTAATTAGAGAGTTTTGTATACCGCAGAGGCGCGGTTAGAGGGGCTTTGCTTACGCTTGGCGGTCAATACCCCACCTGTTCCACTGTGTTTATTCCCCTTCCCTATACTTTAGCATCCTAGATCCTATTCCGTAAGTACTAATGTCATATAGCTTTCAAATAGGTAAAGCTACCTAGCTATAAAAGCTAATAAGTTAACAAGTCGCTTTAGCCGCCGGAGGGGTTTAAAAAGCTTTAAGCGTTTAGTCGAGGAGCATAGCTCCTCTCCTGCACTATTCCGGTAAGAACGTATAAAGCTAGATTGCTACGACCTGCTATGTAAGCAGGGAGCGAACAAAAAAAGGGGCACCAGCCGTAGCCAGTGCCCCTTTGGGGCTCCTATCTCCCTCTTCGGGGAGACTTGGAGCGATTATTAGGTTGTACGGAGCCTCAAGCTGCTATATCAGCTATATTGGCTATCTTCAGAGATAGCTCGTGCTATCTCGCTGAGTCCATCAGATACAGCTAAGATAGCTAGTACCTGAG
>Ga0098059_1001843_pt1 | contig 10364 bp, 7 predicted proteins | sample 20_taG_FD_92580 | JGI IMG/M metagenome (GOLD analysis project Ga0098059, IMG submission 92580) | Marine viral communities from the Subarctic Pacific Ocean - 20_ETSP_OMZ_AT15318 metaG | ecosystem: Environmental > Aquatic > Marine > Oceanic | place: Subarctic Pacific Ocean | collected 2015-01-19
TAAAGGTGTATAATACTGAACAAGATCTATATAACTTACTGAAATCATTACCACTAGATGTAAGAATATTAGGCACTGACTACAAAAACAAAGCTTTTACTGGTGATGATTTAAACATACCAATACACTTTCATCTCAGAAGCCATGATTGGTCGGCTACAGACTTAAAACATAGAATAAAAAATAGCTTAATTTAATATGGAGAAAAAAATGCTAAAACTATCAAACGAAGCCCTGGGTGCAATAATGATCGCCCTTCAACAATCTTTAATGGATCAGAGTGACATTGTTCCAGTGTTAAAAGATTTTAATTTTAAGGTAAACGAGGAAAAAGAACTTTTTGTAATGAACCCTCCTGTTTTAAAACTCAAGGAAAAGGAGTTAGATTATCCTGCCGGTTCTTTAGACTAATGCCAAAATATTTTTATATATGTGAAAATTGTAATATTGAGTTTGATACATATCATGGCATGAACGAAAAAATAACAGACTGTACTGAATGCGAGTCTAAATCTTGTTTAAGAAAGGTACCCTCTTCTTTTAATTGCGAATTAAAACAAACAACAAGCAATAAAAAAGGAGAAGTTGTTAAAAAATCAATAGAAGAGTTCAAAGAACAACTAAAAGAAGAGAAAAACAAACTAAAAAGCAACATTTATGACCCAAATAAATAAATATTTCCTATATGCATCTTTAATTTTTAATGGTACCCTTTTGATGTATTTGTTCGGACCAATACCATTTTTTTTATTTCTTAGTGCTACCGTCAACGTTGGTTTGATTTGGTATATTAAGAAGTTTATAGATAAAGATTCTAATATAGAAGACGATATAGTTGATGTTGTTGAGAAAATTGATTCTTTTTCAGGCCATATAGAAAATTTACATCAGCTAGAAATGTATTATGGCGATGAAAATTTGCAAAGTTTAATGGAACACTCCAATGAGCTGGTAAATTATTTTATTGATTTCCAAGAAAAACACTTTGATGTTGAAGTCCAAGAGATAGAAGATATTGAAGAACTGGAGATCGAAACAAATGTCGAATAAAAGAAAGCCTAAGAAAAAAAACAATTATTTTACAAAAGTACATGAAAATGCAATTATAGATTATGCAATTACAGACGACAGAGCTGTAAGAACAGAGTTGTATATAAGCTTCATAGGCCCGGCCTTTGATGAGCTGGTAGATAAAATTGTATATACTTATAAATTTAACACTTTACCAAATATTGATTATTTAAAAGACGATTGTAAACTTTGGTTAATAACAATTTTAGACAAATATGACCCAGAAAGAAAATCAAAAGCATTTTCTTATTTTAGTGTCATAACAAAAAACTGGTTTATTCATAAAGTAAAACAAAACTCTAAAAGATTAAAAAGAGATTTGCAATATGAAGATTTAAACGGCCAAGAAGTAAATGAGATTTTAGTTACTCACAACACATACGAATCAGATAGAGAATATCTAGAGTTTTGGGGTCACCTTTTTAAAGAAATAGACAAGTGGGACAACTTAAAGTTAAAAGAAAACGAAAAAAAAGTGCTAGATGCTATCAGAATACTTTTTAATAGCATTGATGAAATAGAAATTTTTAATAAAAAAGCTATTTATTTGTACATGAGAGAAATTACCGGTCTGAACACGAAGCAGATAGTTAACAATCTTAACAAGATTAGAAAAAGATATAGGAATTTTCGAAGCGAATGGGAAAAGGGAAAGATTTAAAATCAAATAATTTTATAGAAGAAGCTATTGACAATGTTAGATCTGACAGAGCCATGGCCTCCACTCTTTTAGTAGAGCTAGTAAAAATTTTAAAATCTGATGAAACAAAACATCAGTATTCCGGCCCCGTTGCTGCAAAATATCTAGAAACACTGCAAAGATCAAATGAACAATTAGTAAAGTTAGCATCATTGCTTAACAAAAAAGAAGGTGTGACATCGGGTTTATCTGCTTTAGAAAAGTCGGATATCTATGATTTGATCAAAGAAGACTAAAGGGGTTACGAACTAAAATGTCAAACTCAGAAACAGCTCCCGAGTGGGAAAGATTAAAGAATTTAGATATTGGAGAGCTAAATGATTTAAATTCTGACGTCTTTGAAGCTAGATACGACGACAGCAAAGATCTAGATACTGTTTTACATGAAATGTTCGTTAATCACTACAGTTACGACATTACTTCTGGCACAGGCCCATACGCTGCAGTAGTTTTAGATATTTTATCCGGACCTCAAGTAAAAAATCAGGCAACTAGCGGCGGAAGACCTCTTACAACTTGTTTAAATATAGATGAGTTTGAAGAACCATATATTAAAGAGTTGACAAGTGGCGCCAAACACATGCCTGTGATTGTTAAGGCAAAAATACCTGAATTTGATGTTGACATCGACTGGCCAAAAGATAACGATGACAAAGTTAGAATTGACGCTCACGGAGAATATTGGCAGTTTCGATCAGACGATACTTTATCAAACATAACTGTAGGGTCTATTATCTGGGTTTCCTATAAGAATAATAGAGATAAAGTTGCTATTGATGCAAAGCCAGCCGGAAAAATAATTGGAGTGCATTCTGTTGCTTCAGTTACTGATATAATAAAGAAAGTTTCTTCTAAGAAATCTTTAAATCCAAAATGTCAAGCAGCTCGAAACATTGCAAGGCCTTTTGGAGGCTTGTATGTCAGCAGTACTAATTCAAATCCATCTAATTTTGGCTATGGTCCGCCAATAAGAAGAATTAAAGGCCATATAAAAACAGGAATGTACGGAAATGGTACAGCTGCCACAAAGGAACATTTTGAATCTGCTCTTAGAGCATCAGAAGAATCTCCGGGTTTTTGGTATCAAAATGGAAAAAAAGGTCAATCAATACCGGGCCCCGCGCCGTCATCGCAGAACGCTTTTATATGGATAGGCACATTAAAAAACAATGGATATATGGATCTTTTAGATCGTCCAATCAGTCAAGGTAGGGAGACTATCATATATGCCCCCATGACCTTAGATTTAACCTCTCCTATAGAGATAAAGTATTACTTTCACGACAAAGCAGGCTTTGGCCATGCCCACATTAATGGACCAAGCACCACTGTTTTGCAAGCTCGAAACGCACTACAACCAGGCAATGATTTTCGAGAAAAGATAGGACCGGCTATTAAAGACCTAAATAAAGCAGGAAGAAACTACGTGCTGGTTATACCCGAAATGGCATATTCTAGAGGATATGGAACGGTTAGCAAATCACGAATAATAAAGATGTCAGAGGGTCAGCCGGTTGTAGAGGGTAAGACAGTAGGCGAAACATTTAGAACTAAAGTGCCATCTAAAGCACGCGGCGCAGTTAAAGACTATCTTAATAAGCTGCCCATAGAAATAAACAAAAACCTTTTGCATGTTACTCCGCTTAGAGAGCGAGAGTTTGCTACTTTTGATGGGTCTTTTACAGGAGGAAAGTTTGGTGATTTTCATCAAGAAGTTTTAGATGTTTTAGATGAGCACCTAGGTACCATGTCTGACAAGATAGAGTACTATTCTATTTTAGCCGACGGCGCCGGCGCAACTGCCTTAGCTTCTATTGTTACAGACATTAGCGTAAGCTCAAATCATGTTTTAGGAAAAGAATCCCTTCTTAGCGCTTTCTCCTCAAAACCGGCTGTAAGAATAGACTTTGTAACAGATGAACTATCAGATTCACCAGCTGCCTATACTAACTATTTTGGAGGGAAAAGCCCATCTTATGTTTTAAAGCAAGAGCTTTATGATTACCTTGTTAGTTCACAGGCTTTTGTAGAGTTTAATTACATAACCTCTCCAACACAAAAAAGTAATTTTCTTTTTAAAGAACTGGGTAAGGAAAAAGAGTTTACTAAGGGTGCTAAATCTGGAAATAATGTAAGAAAGTTCTATTTTAACTCGGGAGGAATAGCAGGATCATATATAAGTTTGCACGTAGGGCCAGATAACACGAAAACAAACTATGCGTTTGCAATGTTGAACGAAGGTAAGGGTGACGGAATGATGCAGCCTTCTGTCGGTGAAGGCGTATTTAAGTCTGAAGGGGCCAGTGACAAACCAACTTCTAGTGCAGTGCCAGATCACCATTATGCCTTGTCTGCAAAGCCGTCTATAGGAGACTTAGAAAAGCTTAATAAAAAGCAAAAAGAATTAAAAGAGCAACTTGGAGATTTCGAAACACTTTTAGGGCAGGTTGCAAAAGATCCTTTTCCAGATTCAGGCATAGATCCTGTATGCACTATTTCAAAATATTCAATATATTGTGACAACGGCAGTATTGTTACAAATACCGAAAGTGTTTTTTTTAATAATTACAAACAATATTTAGAGAATAAAAGAAAATACGCTGAAATAGTATTGTTAATCCAAGCAGAAACTAGCATACAAAAAATTATTAATAATAAAGATCAATTAATAAAAGAAAAGAATGCATTTGAAAAACTTTCTAATTCTAGTCCGCAAGATTTAAACAAAGCAAACCCAAATCGTGATTCTTGGAATAATATTTGGAAATCTCTAAATACAAGCTTTAAGAAAAACAACTTTACAGGAGAACAGTCTTTGCTTGGCAGCCCGGGTAAACCTGGCGAAGGTTACTTATATCAAGTAGCTGGCCTTGTCGCTGCTCCTGAAGCGTACAAGAAAATTGTAAAAAAGCTTAATCAAGCAATTGCTACATTTGAACCAGATACACTAGAAAAAGCGAAAGAGTGTGTTGAACAGCCTAGGCCAATGTCTGAAGTGATCACGTTAGATAACGAGCCGGTTTATAAACCTAAACCAGCAGTGCCTGACAACAATTGCTCTGAATTAGACATAGTTTTTCCCAACAACTTTGATGAATTATCTAAATATTTAGGATATTATCCTCAGAAAAAAGATTTTAGCTTTAGCGGTAGGACTTCTAAAACAAAAACTAAGATACACATGATTCCAGGATATAAAACTTCAACTTTTAAATATCCTAGTCGTACTGCAAATTGTGAAATTACAAACAAAGTTAGCCCCCCAATGTGGGCATGTATAGCAGATAGAATACAACAAGCATGGAAAGAAGCATGTCAAGAATCAAAATATTATCCTTTTGAAATAACCGTTGGCATACGAGGAGCAGAAGATCCTAAAACAACTGGAACTACAGCATACACAAGCGGAATGTCTTTACACAGTTACGGATTAGCTTTTGATTTAGATCCTTTCATAACAGGCTATGCCAGAGGAAGAAAAGCGCTACACAGTGTCTATACTGGCGCTTGGACACCAGGCTTTATAGAAAAACATGGGAAAGATTTGTATGATCTAGGTGTATACAAAGATAAAGTATCAAAATTATTTGATAACGCATATGAGGGTGTTAACGCACCGCGCATGGCAGAAAACTGGCAAAAAGCACCTTCTCACTATAGAGGTAAAGGCGAGTCAGGAGACGCAAAAGAAAAATATGTTAAAATTATGAACTCTGCTAAAGGTTGTCCAATTATTCCTCCGGGCGCCAACCCAACCTTGTGGCTTATACTGTTCTGTGAAAAATCAGGAATGCGTTGGGGAAATGGCCAATTTTTAAAGAAAAAACACCGCGGAGGAAGCAAGTGGAATACTATGCAACAACAGCAAATTTCTAATATTTTTGGTATTGACGATATAGTTAATAGAATACAAAAGATATCTTGGAAAGACAACAGTATCGACGATCATATGCATTTTCATTTTTGGGGTGGCAAATCTTTGATACCTTGGAAAGACATAGACAAAGCTCGTAAAGAAGCTAACGCAGAACAAACCGCAGGATAACAAAAATTGGCAAAAAAAGTAACAATAAAAAAAATAAGTTTTGGAGGCAGTCATAGGTACGATTGGAATGTCAAAGATGAAGAAGGGGCAGTATTAAAACAAGGAAAATCAACAAAAAAACCGGAAGCATCAGCAGCCATATTTAGTCTAGGAATGCAATATCGAAGTAGTGCTGCTTTTATAAACGAGACTGGAGACAATGATTTTGACAATGCTTGGAAAGGTCAAGTAGATCTTTACGGCGACCACGACGAGCCGCCAGCGGCTCCCACTCCAGAACCTGATCCTCCACCTCCGACCCCGACTCCAAAAACACAATCAACAGCAGCGCCAACTTCTATTGACACAATAAAAAGCATAGCTGCTCCCGGTTATGATGCTAAAAAAGCTGATCCAGGTAGTTTCGAAGCAGCGCCAACTTCTAAAACTGTTACATCCGCACGAAATACAAAACACATGAAGAAGTCACGTCGAGAATCTTACGAGGCTTTATCTGAATCTGAAAAGTGTAAAAGAAAAATTAATGGTGCTTTTAACACAAACACTATAGAACCTTTAATAAAAAGAGAAATTGCTGAAAATGAATGCATGCTTGGTGAAGAGTGCAGCAATAATGCTTTTGTCATTATTGGTAAGGACAGGCCATCAAAATTACACACTGGCTATGGAGGAAAAGGCCACACCCAATGTGATGCAATTGATATTGTTGCTGGAATGGGGGGTCATGAGCCAAAAGAGGTCGACGTCAACGATGTTGAGATCGCAACAAATCCTAACTTCTTTGTTGATGCAGCAAGAATTTATATTTCACAAAAAACAGATGTGGATAAAAACTTTGGCATAGGAGAATACGGTCGAGCGCATGCAGACTCACAAAACAAAGATGATAAAGATGACGACAATATAGGAAAATATGGAGCAAAGTCTGCGATCGCTGTAAAAGCAGATCAGATAAGAATAATCAGTAGAGAAAGCATGCGTTTAGTTACTGGCACTGATTCTGAAAACTCTCAAGGTGGCAAGTGTTTACAAAAAACAGGAATAGAAATTGTTGCAATGAATGACATAACTACTTTACAGCCAATGGTGTTGGGAGAAAACTTAACTAATTTGTTATCCAAAATAATAGACAACATTTCTGCTGTTGCTAAAGTAGCTCACGCCGCAGCAAAATATCAAATGAAAATGAACCAAGCAGTTCAAAATCATGTGCATATTTCTCCTTTTTTTGGACTTCCAACATTACCCTCTAAACAAGCAATTGCTGGTGGTATAAAATGTGATACTGAAATAGCTACTAAAACAGAATTATCAACAGTAAAAGAATTGACAAATCTAACAAATACAAAAACTAATTTTTTATCCGGCTCTGGAGAAAACTATATTCTTAGCCGACTAAATAAGGTAAATTAAAATATGGCACAGGCAACAGCAACACAACTTAAAAATAGCTGGAGAGCAGAAGACGGCCCTAGAGATAGCCTAGGAGAACTATATTCCGATGGCCTACAACAATATTGGGACTGGCTGGGAGATAGTTTTTATCCCGTTTTTGGACTTGATGATTTTGGCTTAGCCCAGCCATCAGATTTGCCATCTGACGCGACTCAAAAAGAATTAGATTATTACATAGCTGCAAAAGACTTATCTTATAAATTAAATTATATAAATCTTAATGTTTTTGATGTAGAAAGAGAAGACGGCCTTTCTTTGGCTGACGAAAATTGGCCTGGAGACAATACAGCAGTTTATGACTATGTTTACTATAGAAGTCAAGTAATACCAGTCTTTGCAAGCTTAATAGAAGATTTAAAAGTAATACAAGAAAACATATTAATCTCTGCAGCTGATGGTTTTAATAGCGCATTCGGATCAGGACCTTTTGCTTTTGGAAATTCTCCACCAGAAAATTTACCTGAACTTATAGATTCTGTTTTGGATTCAGCAGAAGAGTTTTTTAAACTTTTTCCAGATGTGAACATATCTTTGAAGAAAGATATCGCCGGAGTTGCAGATACAAATGGTTTAGGCCCAGCACCAATATTTAGTGATGCTAATTTAGAGTCTTCACTTGTTTTTCAGACAAACCAGACTCACTATATCGGGTTTTTGTTAAATCCAGAAAAGTCAAATGGTGATAGGTCTAAAGCATATCTACCTGTGCGCCTGCAACCAAACACCAACACATCTCCCGAGCCAGCTATGACTCGGGGCTGGCAAGACCCAGGTTATTATTTAATTGACAACGATGGTGACCTTGTTAAGTCTAATAGCAAGATAGATAATGGTATAGAAGTACCTCTTGGCTTAGAGATAACCGTAACTGAAATTGTACAAAGCGAGACCGGTGTTTGGGTTGGTTTTGTGTCTGATGATCCAAGGATTTTAGATACAACACAGGTTACTTTGGCCGGCCCCGAAGGCGGAACATCTTTAGCAAACGCTTGGGACGACATAACCAACGAACAAACTCGTGTACTTTATACCAAATCTAATTTTGTTAGAATAAAAGAAAGCGCCATATCCAAAGAGCCTGATCCATATATATCTCAATTAACTAAGTTTGCAGTTACTGGAGAAGATCCTTCAACCCAAGCGTTAAAAATAGAAGCAGCATCACCATTCGATCCAGCTGGAATGAACTGGATAAAAAGGCCTCCTAACGATGTAAGATTAGAATATTACTCTTTTTGGAAGTATAACAAAAAAGTTATAGCAGAGGGCGATGAACAGAACTTAATCTTTAATACTGACACTCTAGACACAGCTCCAACTTTAAAGTATTCAGAAGGTTATTTTTATTTTGTTACCGGAGAAGCACCCCGCCGTTCTGAAGCTGAAATAATAAATGAAAGTGATCAAGACTTAGATTCTTCGTCACCAGAAATGGCAGCTGCAAAATCAGCAGCAGGCGCGTCATCTTTTGAAACAATCAAGCAAGAGGCTTGGACTAACCTTTTAGTATACCTTGATAAAAATACTGAAGGTGGCAATTCGAATCTTTACGAAAAGCTTTATGAAAAATATTTTGTTTTAGCTGCTAGTAAACTACACACAAACTCTGTCAATCCAAACAACCAAAAAGCTATGTTTGCGATTAGAAGTTCATACATAGATTCACTTCCAAATACAAAATCGGCAATCAACGAAAATTTTGAAGGGGGTTCTCCTTTCTTAGTAGGTAAAACCTATAACACTTCAATGAAAGTCAACGATATTAAGAAGAGAGTAAGCGACCTCGCACAAGACTTAAGGACAATAAAAAGCAAGAGCAAAAAACAAACAATACAAAATGCAAATGGAAGCGATTATAATATCGACACTCAAATCGAAGCGCTAGAGAGCTTACCAAGCATCATTGACGACTTTCTCAGGCGGCAATCTTATCCAAATTCTTCCGAAAGGTCGTTTATTTATGAAATGGCTGGAGAGGGTGTCGATACTAAAAACAATCATGTAATACAGATTGGAATTAGAGATAACTCAGAGATTGGAGGAAATGTTAGAGAAACAATATCTTATATCTTGTTTGCTCCAGATGTTAAAAGTCTAGAAACCTCTACGCTAAGAGGGTTTGATGTCGGAGGTTCAAATTTATATTATTTTGATCCGTACTTAAAAGGAGAAGAAATATCTGATGGGGTTACTAGGAGCGCAATACCTTTAAAAATAGGCTTGAATCTGTTGCGGTCGAAACTAGAAGGAAATTATCTTTCCCGAGCGCTACATTTACTTCTTTCGTATCCATCAATCAGGCCAAAGCTAGAAAAATCTAAACTAGATATTCAAGATGACAAATGGATGGAATACTTAAGCCAGTTTGTTGTACCGCCAGTTAAAATATTCTTGTCAAAACTTCCTGATCCTTTAATACAAGAAGAAAAGATTGATTGCGATGATCTAATTGAAAAGATAAACAAACTAGGCCCAAACTCTACAAAAGAAGACAGGTTGCTGCAAGAGCAGCTTTACAACAGTCCTAAATGTAGAGAACAATATTTTAATAGTTTCAATAAAAACACTCACGCCGGAAGTCCGGACCTAAGTAAGAAAGAATTAGAAAAAAAAGCAGAGTCTGCTGAGAGCGGCCCTGCCGGAAGTAGCGAGTACTTGAAAATACTGTATAGCGGCTTTTTTAATATATTAGATATGGATTCTCTCATGGCGATGATCATGGCTTGTATTTCAAAAAAACTAGGCATGGAATTTACGGCAGAGGCAATTTGTGAAGCAGCAATTATAGAATTAATTAAGAACATAGGGCCTAGCTCTGTTGAGCAAGCAATGTTGGCAAACGCGCTTTTAACTCCTACTTCCGACGCATCACAAGATTTTTTAGAAATTTATCAAGGCGCGCCACCTTTTGTAAATCCTGGTTCTGCTGAAGAAAAAGCATTTACAGAAAGTTTAGAAGAAGAAGGGTTGCTGGTCATAGACGAAAGTTTTAGTCATACACCAATAGCTAGCGCTATGCTAATGTCAAAAAAACCATCTTCAATTGTTAGGGCAGTCAAGGAGATTGAGAAGAGCAACGTGCAAATAAACTTA
>Ga0098059_1001844_pt1 | contig 10364 bp, 18 predicted proteins | sample 20_taG_FD_92580 | JGI IMG/M metagenome (GOLD analysis project Ga0098059, IMG submission 92580) | Marine viral communities from the Subarctic Pacific Ocean - 20_ETSP_OMZ_AT15318 metaG | ecosystem: Environmental > Aquatic > Marine > Oceanic | place: Subarctic Pacific Ocean | collected 2015-01-19
AAAGGCGTGGGCAAATGAGCGAGTGGAACCCTAGCGCCACGCCGAACTTCACGCCCGACGAGTTTGCCTGCAAGTGCGGCTGCGGTCGTGCTGACATGGACGCGACCTTTATGAAGAAGCTGCAAATGGTGCGCGATGAGTTTGGCCCGATGCAGATCAGCAGCGGTTATCGCTGCCCCGCACACAATGCCAAAGTGAGCAGCACTGGCGCGACAGGGCCGCACACGACCGGGAAGGCGGCAGACGTTCGGTGCAGCGGCCACAGCGCCCACCGGCTTATTGTGCTTGCGGCAAAAAACCTGTTTCCCGGAATTGGCGTCAGCCAGAAGGGAAGCCACAGCAGCCGGTTTATTCACCTCGACCAGCTTGAGCCAGGCGAAGCCAACGGCGCACGCCCGTGGGTCTGGACATACTAAAACGGAATCAGGTGCAGATCGGGCGTGTTGGCGAATACCTTGCTGCTGCCATAATTACAGAACTTGGCTGGCACGCGACGTTTGTCGCCAATGCGCCTTATGATTTGATAGCCACAAGGCAGGATCGGCTGCTGCGGATTCAAGTCAAAACAACGGAAGGTGCAAGGCTGCACAAAGGAAGTCTGTCGTATCAATGGTCACTTGGCGCTGGCTATGCAAAGCGCGGCGTTGATCCAAAAGAATATGAAATACTATGTTGCGTCGGGCTTGATGCTCGGCGCGCTTTTTTTGTGTCTGCAATTGAGTTAGAGGGCAAAAAGACCTTGCGCCGGAGCGCAACGCGAATTCGCGCTTGTGACGCAGAGGCAAAATCATGGTGCGCTGTGGTGAGCGAAAAACACCTGTAACCTGACGAGCAAGGCACGAAACGAGGCACGGTTTACTTTGCATTAGGCCTTGTTCGATGGTGCTTAAAGGTGTTAGATAACACTGCAACATAAGGCGCTTGGCGGGTTAGATCGCATTAAAGGGTATTACTTGACAGTTACAGGTATTGTAACCGTCAGGCTCATAACCTGAAGGTCGCAGGTTCAAATCCTGCCCCCGCAACCAAGAAACAAGCGCCTTTCCAATGGGTTAGGCGCTTTTTTCATGTCTGAAATTTTGCTCGTCAGGTTGCAAGGCACCAATTTTGGCCTCCAAGGCACCGATTTTGGTGCCTTGGGTGTTTTTTGGTGCCTTGAAACATCACCGTTGGTTATCATAATGTTGCATTACACGCACAAAAGGATAGCCAATGCGGTATGTAGTAACCAAACAAAACCGGCGTAACAACCAGGGCGTTGCTGTTCCGAAATGGCGGCTGCTGGAATACACAGGTGAAAAAAGGCGGGTCATTGCAACCTATGACGTTGACCCCAACGATTCCGACACACCACCGCTCGAAGCGCGACGCGAGTTGCTGCGCTTGGAAGAAGGCATTGCTGCAAAGCCTGTCGCGCACGATCCAGATGACCTGACGTTTGTGCAATTGGCAGATGATTGGATTGCGGAACAAGCTGCTCTGCGAGATCGCGGCAGCATCGCGCAGCATACGTACGACAACTGCGAGACTTACAAGCGGCAGCTTGTTGATGTGTTTGCTGATCGCCCTCTGCGCGATTGGGTTGACGATGAGCCGCACTTTGTCGGCTTGTTTGTCGCAAGGTTTGGATCACAGGCGACAAAAACCCAGAACAACAAGAAAAATGCGCTGGCGAACATTCTCGAGCCAGCCGTGGCGAAGCGTATTCTTGGTCACAACCCAGCAACCGCAATCAGCATCTACGCGACCGACCATCTTGCCACGGAAGAAGAGATCGAGGCCAAGTCCAGCAACTACGACTATGACCGCGAGTTCTTCCGCGCCATGTGCGCCCACGCGCTTGAGGTCATGCCGGGCTGCTTTGGCGTGATGACAAACTTTTTGGCGATGACCGGCGTTCATGTTGGCGAGGCCACTGCGTTGCGTTGGCGTAATTTAAACATGCGAGGCGAATATCCGTGGGTGCATGTTGTTGTGTCCCGCCGAAAGGCCAAGGACGGCTGGGTGAACGGCGGCGTGAAGAACACTAAAAAGGACAAAGGTCTTACCAAGCGCGACCGTCACATTCCTCTGCCGCCTGATCTGGTCGTTATGCTGCGCGATTGGCGGGTCCGCTCTGGCGCATCGCAAGACGACGACTTTGTTTTCCCAAAGGTTGACGGCAAACCGCAGAACGGAGGTGATCATTTTAGGGTTGAGCAGTTTCGGCGCCACGTTGAGCCGTTTCTTGAGGTTTTCAACCAGCAACGTCGCGCAGAAGGTTGCGGCGATGTGACCCCTATCTCGCCGATTGACTTGCGGCACTTTTATGCGACGCGCCTGCTGCAAGAGTATGGCGCAGATTGGGGGCGCGTTGCCGACCTCATGGGCCATTCAAGCGCAGACTTTACGCGCCGCCAGTACGCGCGGCGCTTTTCAATCATGGAAGCGAAAGGCGAGGTCGCAGTGCCTGAAACGCACCGCGCGATTGCGTCTGGCGACTTTCGACTCTAAAGTTTTAACTGTGAGTAACTGAAAGGAATCAAAAATGTCTCTAAAAATTGTGAATGACGACCTTAAAGATTTTGACGACCTCGACACTTGGATTGAAAAACGCCAGGTGACGCGCGATCAGGTCTCAAACAGTCTGGTCATGCGTTGGCTTGACGCACATGAACATTTGATGCAGTTCCGACGCGACAAGGAAAACGCGGCCCCCGATGGGAACGACGACGCGGATCGATTTTGGTACGGCACAAAAAACCGCATCGTACTTGGTCTCGCAGTTGTGAATGCCTATCTTCATGGCCAAACGCCCAGCCGCAGCGAGTTTGCGCGTCGCACAGCGATCAGCGTGCAGACCGTTATCAACACGCTGAACGACGCTCACCAGTTGGGCTTTGTCGATGACGAAGACCACCCCGACAAACGCACACGCATTCTGATGCGCAAGCGGATTCTCGATGTGGTCAACCACGAAACTTTTGCGGCTTTTGCTGCGAATCTTACTTTTTATCGGCAAATCGACCGCAGTGAAATTGATCCAAGAAAATCAAAACAAAACGTCTAAAATTGCAGTCGCGCGTTTGCCGAATGGAACCTTCTTCTGCGCACACTTAGGCGCTAGCGTTAGTAATGCGGAAGGAGTCCTTGATGATTACGAAGGTAATAATTCGAGAAGACGGCAGCGCAGATTTCTTTTTAACCGGTGACGGTCGTAGGGTTGATGGCACGCTAGTGATTAGCTGTGCAGACGGAAAAGAGGCTCTAAAAATTCAGCAGACGCTTTACGACGCGCTGCGTGAATTTTTCCCGACCAAGCCGGTGCCGATCAGTGCAATGGGTTAATATATTCCAGATTGTAGATTCTGGCTCATTCAGCAGACGCGCAACGTCTGTCGTACTCTTGCGCTCTTGATAGTAGAGGCGACAAGCTGTTTCACGCAGCGCGATTTGCTTCGGCGTCAGCGCCACCACCGATACCCCGCCTTAGATGTAGTCGCGGCAATGTGCAGCGCGAGATAGTGAGCGTTCCGCAACGGCGGGTGTTTTTGTGGCGGCGGCAGAATTAAGCTGCGGAAAAATTTAATCACCATCACTGCACTCCCAAGCAATCGCGGCATAGCCGCAGACATCAACATATGAGTCAAACGAGGTTTCGTTGACGTTACGCGCCAGCTTGACCGCGATCATGCAATCAGCAACCTGGCGCGGCGATACCTCGACGCCCAATATGACGCTCCACATAGTCGCCGTGCGCTGCATGTTCGTTTTCGCATTGCCATAAGCCTTTGCACGATCTCCTGTAATGAGATCACGCGCGGTCATCAGCACCATCTCCCGCTCCATCACATCATCAAAGTTCATCGGGCCGCCCCAATCTTTCGATCTCCGCCAACGGGATGTAAAATTTGCGACCAATTCGCCGCGCTGCCAGTTCTTGGTCAGCAATCATGCGGCGAACGATTTGCTCGGTTTTGCGAGTAGCCTCACCAAACAGGTGGGCGGCTGCTTCTTTCGTGGATAGCAAAGCGGGCATCACGACCCCACCAGGCACGCGCTGCCATCAAAAAAACAGGCGCTCAAAATCAGCATGTAGATAAAGACGGCAAGGCACAGGCCACTTAGGCAATGTTTAAGCATCTTTTGCCTCCGCGATCTGTTCGCGCACGGTGCCAAGCGCATGGCCGAGAGCAATAATTTCGGAGTGATAAGATTTATCTGCGGCAAGAAAGCGCAGCCGATCGTCCAGCCAATCGTGGACTGCGACAAGGTCGCAAACGGAAAATGATAATTTTCTGGTCATGTGTTCCTCCTAATTACGGAAGAACATCATAATGTCACTGCAAGTTATATTTCAACGCACTAATTTTAGACGGCAGTCGTTGTGGTTACTTTTGCTCGTCTGTTGTGCTTGGAGTGACCGTGGCGTTGATCGTGATCGAGAGCGTTTGGTCTTGGCCCACTTGCATCTCCACCACTTGGCGCGGTGTGTCAGATGTATCGTCCGCGCCACGCAAAAGCGTGTCGGTTGAGATGCCATAAAGGTCGGCCAGCCGTAAAATTATAGACGCTTGCGGCGAAACCTCGTCGCGCTCGTAGCGGCGATACGCTGCGCTTGAGACATCTAATTTTTCCGAAATCGCGTCTACAGATAAAGCGGCATTTTTGCGCGCTTCGCGTAAGCACAGTCCTATTGTCATGTTTTGAGTGCCTTCTAGTGCTTATTACTGCGAGTTAAGCCGATTGCGTGCGATCTAGTCAACAACTGCATTCCCATAACTGTGAGTAACAGTTAGGGCTGCCAGCATGACTTTATCCGATTATCTTGCCGCCAATGACATCACGCGCGCAGAATTTGCCGCAAAAATCGCGGTGAGTCAGGGTTTCGTGTCCATGCTGTGCAACGGCGTGAAGCGCCCGTCCTTGCAAACGCTTGCTGACATTCAGCGCGTCACGAAGGGCGCGGTTGGGCTTGAGGACTTTCTTCAGTGAGCGCCCGCAATAAGCAACGCGGTTATGAACTTGAAAAAGAGACTGCTGATTTCTGGCAGTCGCACGGCTTTGACTGCGCTCGCGTGTTTGGTTCTGGCGCTTACAAAAACCAGCTTGGCAATGACTACGCTGGCGACCTTCGCTTGGAAGGTTTTTCAGTAGAGGCCAAACGTAAAAAATCCGGTTTCAAATTTCTGATGGATTCACTGGCTCAAGACGACGCCGACCTACTCGTTGTTCGCCAGGATCGTGCGCCGCGTCTGTATGTGCTTCGCGAAGAGACGTTGCTGACCCTCATGCGTGAGGCCAAGCAATGACGCGCCGTGCTAACGACTTCTATCCAACGCCGCACACCATTATTGCGCGTTTGCTGGCCGAGTTAAATTGGCAGGGCAAGGTTTGGGAGCCGTGCGCGGGAGATGGGCGACTAGTGCAAGCGTTGCGGCAGAGCAATTATGAGGTCGTTTCTGGCGACATTCACAGCGGCACCGATTTTTTTGCATGTGACCAAGCCGCTGCGCCAACACTAATCACCAATCCGCCCTTCGCGGCAATCCGGCAATTTATTGACCACGCTTTTTCGTTGGGTGTGCAGCGCATGGCGCTCGTATGCAATGAGCGATTGTGGGCCTGCCGTAAGGGCAGCGACCAGATGCGCAGGCACCGCCCGTCACGTTTCATCAACATGGATTGGCGTGAAGACTATCTTGGAAAAGGCGGCGCTCCTGATCGCGCGCTAGCGATTTCTATTTGGGATCGACCGCATAGCGCAGCGACTTTTTACGATGTTTGGAGTCGACCGTGATCTGCCCCGACTGCGGTCTGCTGCGCCATCCGCAAAGGGATTGCAAATTTATTGAATGCCCGGATTGCGCGGGGCATGGCCGCGTTGAGGAAGAAATCACACACGGTGGAGTTGACCATAATGGCCCGTGGCAGAGCTACCGCACCCGCTGGACGGAGTGCGAACGCTGCGGCGGGTGGGGCGAGGTGGCTGATGCAGAGGTTTGACGAGCCCTGGTCTGCGCCCGAGGTGCTGCTGCTTACGAAGTTGTGGGCGGACGGCAAAAGCGCGTCGCAGATCGCTGCCGAAATTAAACACACAACCGGCACTCGCCGGTCGCGCAACGCGGTGCTTGGCAAGGCGCACCGTTTGGATTTGCCAATTCGCAAGTCGCCCATCGCTCCCGTGCGCCGTGGGCGCAGCGCGAAGGACTATCAGCGGCTGCTGACCCATCCGAATGAAGATTGGCTGAAGTGGGAAAAATGAAAAGGAGAAGAAGATGAGTAGCCTAAAAGATATTATTTCCGGCCAGAGTCTTAGCCCCCCAATTGTTTTGCTCTATGGCCCACCTGGCGTCGGCAAAACGACCTTTGCGGGCAATGCCCCAAAACCTATTTTCATTCAAACGGAAGACGGTGCTGGCGTTGTTGGCGCTGACCGCTTCCCGCTGGCGGAAAGCTACGACGCCATCGAGGCGCAGCTTGGCACGCTGGTCAAGGAAGACCACGACTTTAAGACGCTGGTAATTGACTCTCTTGATTGGCTGGAGAGTTTGGTCTGGGCAAAGGTGTGTGAAGTGCAGGGCCTCAAAAGCATTGAAGACGCTGGCTATGGCAAGGGCTATGTGTTCGCGCTCGACTTCTGGCGACGGTTTTTGAACGGCGTCGCCGCCCTGCGTAAGCAGCGCGGCATGGCGGTCGTGATGATTGCGCACTCGCATATTCGCAAGTTTGATGACCCTGCCGGTGAACCCTACGACAGGTTTGAAATCAAGCTGCACCGCAAGGCGGGCGACCTGTGCATGGAAGCGTCCGACCTGATCGGCTTTGCCAACTACCGCACGGCGACGAAGCAGATTGACGGCGGCTTTGGCCGCAAGATCACACGCGCCGTAGGCACTGGTGAGCGAGTGCTGTTCACCTCAGAGCGGCCCGCATTTATCGCGAAATCACGCTACCCCGTACCGCATGAGTTGCCGCTTGAGTGGTCCGCGCTCGTGGATGCCATTGTTGGAAAGGAAAAGAAAGATGCAGCTTAACTACACAGTAGGCAGTTCGCCCGCACCGCAGAATGACTTTCAGCCGTTGGCTGCTGGCACTTATCCCGGCCAGATTGTTGAGTGGGCAGAACACACTTCTAAGTCCGGCAACCAGTGCCTGAAGCTACAGGTGCGGCTCGAAAACGGGCGCGTCCTTTGGGACTACCTCGTTATGCAGGCGGCCGACGCCAGCAACCCCAAAAGTGCGACGGCGATTGAGATCGCAAAGCAGCGGCTGGACTCCATCGGATCGGCGCTAGGGCTGCAAGTCATTGCACAAGCCGATGACCTGATCGCCAAACCGTTGGCGGTCAATGTTGGCGTAAGGCCGCCAGCTAACGGCTACGACGCCTCAAATGAAATCAAAGGATATGCAGCGGCATCCATGCCTAGCCAGGGGCAGCCCGCCGCCGCTGCATCAGCGCCACCGGCCCCACAGCCGGTGTCTCCGGCAGCTTCTTCGACTCCCTGGAGCTAGCAAAGGAGAAGGGGGCGGGCGCTGTTCCTCCGACCCGCCCCCGCGCTTTCTTATGGATTTATCGTTTACTGATCCTACGCTCGCGGCTGCTGACGCTGCGCTCGAAGCCGCCGAGTTGTCCAAGCCGCAGCGCGGCTATCTCGGCATGAGCGGCATTGGCGACTGCCCGCGCAAATCTTATTATCAATTCTATGCGGCGGGGCAGCAGCCTTTTGCCGCCAAGACTTTGAAGAATTTTGCAGACGGCCATCGCACTGAGGACTTGGTGATCGAGCGGCTGCGGGCCGTTGATGGTCTGACGATCATTGACCGCGATCCTGACACGGGCAGGCAGCTTGAGGTCAGCGACCACGAAGGCCATTTTCTTGGGCACCTCGACGGCGAGGCGTTTGGGCTGCTGCAAGCGCCAAAGACGCCGCACGTTTTTGAGGTCAAATGCACTTCAGAAAAGGTGTTTGCGCGTTTTCAAAAGTGCAAAGAAAAGCACGGCGAGAAGGCTGCACTGCGCGAATGGAATGAGACGTACTACGCGCAGCATCAAGTCTACATGCTCTATCGCGGCAGAACGCGTGGCTGGATGGTTGTCGCTACGGCTGGCGGACGCGATTGGGATTCGTGTCGCACGGATTTTGATCGCAAGGCGGCAGAGTTTTATTCAGCCCGCGCCGCCGACATCATCTTCACGCCCGACGCCCTGCCGCCAAGGATTGCGGACTCTCCTGATTTCTACAAATGCCGCTGGTGCCAGTTCTCAAAGATTTGTTACGGCGAGACTGCCGCCAATCGCAACTGCCGCACATGCGTGTGGTCTGCGCCGGTCGAGAACGGCGGCTGGTTGTGCAATCGCCATGACAAATCGCTGACGGTGAGTGAGCAGATTGAGGGCTGTAGCGATCAGCGTTTCCGCCCTGTGCTTGTGCCTGGCGAAGTGGTCGAGGTGCATGACGACCGCATCGACTACCGCATGACCAATGGCAAGTTGTGGTCAGACGAGGGTGCGGATGGTTAGGCCGTTGTTTCTTCACGGCGGTCAGTCTCGCTTGATGTCGCTGGTCGAAGCCAAGTCGAACGCTGTCGTCGGGCTGCTTGTCTCGTGGCTGTTTACTTACTTTTGCCTGCCGTGGTTTGGGCTGGAGCCGTCGCCGCTCGACGCGACGTGGATCACGGCTTGCTACTTCGTGCTGTCGCTGGGGCGCTCATATGTTCTGCGGCGTGTTTTCAATCGGTTGGTGCGGTGACGCCGCGCGGCCTGTGCGTGGCGTGTTGGAAATACGAGCGCGGTTTTGGTTACCGCATCGGTCTGCGGCGGCGCGTCTGGTTTTGCTCACGGGAGCATCAAGTTCGGTTTGTGAAGGAGTTTTTGATGGTGGATTGGACTGCAGAAGAAGACGAGATGCTGCTGCAAGCTGGCAAGGCGGGCGGCGAATATCTCGACAGCATTGGCGTCACGGACTTGGGGCGGCTGAACAAGGTGCAGTGGACGATGTTCCTGCGCTGCCTGGTTGGGCGGCTGGCAGAGGTGCGGCCCGATTGGCATAGAAAGTGGGAAGCTGAGATAGACAGCGATCCTGACGATCTGGCGTTGCCGTTCTGATCGTGTGGTATGTCGGCGCATATGAGAAATCCGGCGTGATGGCGCAAGAGGCCGTCGCTGTTGGGTTGCGCGCTCTCTGCGTTGATTTAAGCGCAGAAGCTGGTGAGCGCGATGGCGTAATTTATGAACGCGCTGACATGATGACATGGGTGCCACCTCGCCACGTTGTCGAGCAGGGCGTCAGCTTTTTTGCTGCGTTCCCGCCATGCGATCACTTGGCAGTGAGCGGGGCGCGTTGGTTTGCGGGCAAGGGCTTGGGCGCACTTGCTTCAAGCGTTCAGCTTTTTGAACGTGCAGCGTTTTGGGCTGAGTGGTTTGGGGCGCCGTACCTGATCGAGAACCCTGTCTCGACTATCAGCACTTATTGGAGAAAGCCCGACCACACGTTTCACCCGTGGCAGTACAGCGGCCTGTGTGCCGCTGACACTTACACAAAAAAAACATGCCTGTGGACGGGGGGGGGCTTTGTCATGCCGCCGTTTAGCCATGCCGGTGATGTCGAGCCCGACGACCGCATACACAAGGCGCCGCCTTCAGAGACGCGCGCGGCTTTCCGATCAGCTACGCCGCTCGGCTTCGCGCGCGCTGTCATGCAGACGGTGGCGTAATGTCAGATAGATTTCAGAAGGTCATCAATATCAATGCGCCGCTGCTCAAGGAGCGCACGCAGATCATCCGACAACGTGTCGGGAATGCCGCGCTCTCCAGCGTCCCAACGCTGCACCGTGCGAAGCGCAACGTTGAGATCACGGGAAAGAGCGGCTTGCCAGCGAAGCCCATAAAGGGCTTCGCCGACAGCGGTGAGTTGGTCGCGGGTCACTTTTTAGTCACCACGAAGGTGCAGAAGATAGCCGATGGGACACTTATACTTGCCCCACTCCAGCGCAAACATTTCTCTTATGCGCTTATCAATTTCTTCCGCTTCTTGGTCGGAAAAAATTCGTTCTCCCGTGCCGTAGTTAATGACTTCGCGCGGGTCATCATCAAAATGAAAATCCATCTCATTCACAAAGAGCGCGTTTATGTAGCCCTTGGCTTGGTTGATGGTTTTAATTTGCACGCCGTGGTCAATGGTCATCTCGGTCTCCTTACCGTTTTGGGTCGGCCCATTGCCGTTCCCTGTGGTCATAATATAGCGACCAGTAGCGTAGAATGCAAGCAAATATGACCAGCGCAGCAGACATTTTTCGTGCGCTTGGCGGCAGCAAAAAGGGGTCAGGCTACATGGTGCCATGCCCAGCGCATGATGATCGCAACCCGTCGCTGTCGGTTGATG
>Ga0098059_1001846_pt1 | contig 10362 bp, 3 predicted proteins | sample 20_taG_FD_92580 | JGI IMG/M metagenome (GOLD analysis project Ga0098059, IMG submission 92580) | Marine viral communities from the Subarctic Pacific Ocean - 20_ETSP_OMZ_AT15318 metaG | ecosystem: Environmental > Aquatic > Marine > Oceanic | place: Subarctic Pacific Ocean | collected 2015-01-19
ACTTTTCTGATTATACTGACGTTGATATAAATGATTTTATTACAGCGTGTCCTAAAACACCTATAAAACCAATAGAAGCCAGGTTTGAGAGAGATGTTGATGATGAAACATCAGCTTTTGAGGGGTTACCTGGATTCCAGTTTGCATACCAGCACATATATAAAGGTGGGGAGGAAAGTGCTTTATCTACGTTTTCAGATATAGCAGTACCACAAGCTTATTATAATCAAGGATCATCTAGCACTGCTGATTTGTATGCTAATAACAAGTGTGTACTAACTATACCCAGCTCAGAATCTTATGATAATAATGAAGTGGAAAAGTTTAGGACGCTAGAGGTAGCTGAGGTTAGAATACTAAAACGTGTAGGAAATAGTGGTACTTGGGCGGTAGTTGATGAGGTTACTGTAGAGGAATTAGAAGGTAACTCAAACGAATATAACTTTTATAACAGGTCAATATTCAGCGGATTCCCCTCTCAGATAGCTATAAAACCTTTTGATAATTTACCTCAAAAAGCAGAGGCTCAATCTATAGTTAGCGATAGGCTTACATATGGTAACTATGTTGAAGGATATGATAACGTAAAAGTAACCGCCTCCGCAACCGTAACTTACCACGAGAGACCTGACGACTTTACAGAATTAGAGGTTGAAATTCTTCCCACTATAAAGTATTCGAATGGTGCCGAGCTCGGTAATATCCCAAACAAAAGAGCAGGATACTATATAAACACATCTAACTTCCCATCAACCATAGAGGAAGGCTCTACTATACAGCTTGATTTTTCTGTTAAACCTAATAGGAATTTTCACATATACAACTCAAATAACAGCTTTCATGGGTCTAGACATTTAACCGTTGAGGACGTAGAGGATGAATTTTATAATACCGTAAGAGGTGATGGGGCCATTGACGCTGGAGTTAGTAGAATAGGTGGTCTCAATAACAACCTGGATCAGATGTTTGGGGTTAACGAGGGGGTTTCTATACCAGGCCTTACGTGGCAGTGCACGGACAGTCAAAACCCATCAGCTACAGGTGAACACGACGTTGTTTTTGGAACCTCAGCCGCTAATCCTTTTATACTTAGAGGTCATTCTTTACATTTTTCTATCAAGATTAAAATAAAATATGATGCTACAGAGGGCCAAGCTTTTTTACAAAGTATTTTTGAAAACCTTTTATCGGGGGAAGAATTAACCTCAACTCAACTTTCTTTTGTTGAAGTATTATCTCAAAACAATATAGCTAGATATCATATAGATGAGGGATTAGATGGTGGGGACGCTTTTACTACGCCAGAGGACTCTATACTCCCCATTCATGAAATACCAGTAGCGGCAGGAGGGGACGATAGAAAACACCTTATAGTAGCTCTAGCTAAAAAAAGCAATATTGACAATGCTAGCAATCCTAATGACTTACAACATCAGAGTCCGTGTGGTTATTTTATAGTCAATAAGGCACAGGTTGGTTTTGGATTAAATAAGTTAGGTGGTGGGTATTTAGAGCTTGATCTAAGGGAATTAAACGAAACGGAGACTTTAACGGCCATACCGTTTATAAACGCAGAAAGGTGGAAGGATGAGGCCTTTGAGCATGGGGCAGACGGAAATGAAGCTTATGAAGCAAATAACGATAAAAGGAATTGGGGAATTCGTGATGCAACTCTATGGAGTATGGATTCCTTGATAATTGATTCGTGGTTCTGTTACTCAAAAACATACTTACAGTCTGCGGTTTTCAACCCAAAGATCTTTACACCCAACCCCCTTGATTTTCCTAGGTATATGAATGGGTCGGACACCGAGGAAACAGGTTTGTCTTTTGGGGATTTAAACCCAAATGTTGAAGGTGGTGGAAAAGGTAAAAACGCGGCTATTGTAAACATTGACGATTTTTCTGATATGAACGCAAAGTTTATAGGGGATACAAACCCTGATAATGGTTATATAAATGGTTACTACCGTATGAGGTGGAATGCTATAGGTACCGAGTTTAAGCAATCTGTATATATGCCTTACTTGCAGGCTGTTACAGTAAAAGACGCAGGTAAAATGAGAAATGGTTGGTTAACAGGACGAAACTTAATAGTGGGTTATCTTAACACAAACGCAAGCTCTTTAATAGACTTGTCAGACTCCCCTAGCTTTAGTATCCTTGACGGGGCTATTGGCCCAGGGGGATCTGTTGATGGGGGTGAGAATATAAGAAAGGTTATGGGTGACGGGACAAACTATGCTGTAGGTAGCGTTACGGGGGAAATGGTTTTTGCTGGACGGATAGCGGCAAGGGGGTTTATTCGTCCAGAGCAATTTAAAAGAGGTGCAAGACAAGCGGTTTTGGGTCAAGGTGGAAATGGCTGGGATGAGTGGTTTCATCAATACGGGATAGGACCCACGCTCCCTTATTTTGGTGGGGTGGGGTATCAACAAAAGTTTGAATTGGGTACATTTGTAGGTATCCCGATTATAAATTTATTTTCCGCAGCGGATGTAGGGTTTATAAATAATTGGCTGTATTTAGGTGCAGATCCGCCTTCATCTAATAACGAAGAATCTGCAGCAGCTATGGTGGATTACAGCTATGCTATTTTTTCCAGCCCTATCCCAACAGTGTTTGATGCACTTTCTGCAAAATACATGGGGACGGATTATTGGATTGGTGATGAAGATAACCATTGGGAGATAGCCGACTTAGAGGACGATTTAAACGCTAGTTCTTCGATAGGGGATGCCCCCATATTACTTACAGGTAGGGAGTTTGGTATCTTTGGTGGTACGGAATGGGCTGCAGGGGGTAGGTCTTTTAAAACAAGAGCGTCGCATTCTTTTGGTATAGTATATTATGACGAAAGGGGAAGAAGCGGAAAGGTTAATCCTTTGCTATTTCAAGGTTCTGAGGAAACCCTACCGTCTCCTGGGGTTTATGTAAAAGGTTACAGCCCTTCGGAAAGATCCGATAAAGGAAGAGCAAGCATAGAGATAGACTTAACGGGTCAGACTCCACCCGAATGGGCTTTTAATTATCAGATAGTATATGGTGGAAACACAACTAAAGGTAATTTTATACAATACTCAACAGGCGGTGCTTTTATAGCAAATAAAGGGATTAATGAATTTGGGGAGGAAGATGCAGAGGATCCATCGAGCACCAATATCTATGTATCGTTAAATTATCTGCAGGGAAACAAGGATGTGTCTTACGCGGAAGCGTTTGGGGCGGTATCTCCTTTAGGTCGTAAGCAGTTATACACTTATGCGCCAGGAGATAAACTTCGTGTTTTATCTTATTATAACACCCCAGATCAAAGGGTATGGGTTGAAAATATTGAGTTTGAAATAGCGGGGGTAGAAACCGTTACTAACAACCCAGAAGAAAACATATTTAGACGGGCTTTTGAGTTAGATGATGACAATAATGTTGTTGCCGATTGCAGAACGGGTCAATTTCTTGTATTAAAAAATAACACAAGAGCAGAAGGGTTTAACTATACGAGTGTAAAAGCTTCAGAAAACAACTTCCTATCCCCAACCCATCACTGGAATGACAGGTGCGTGGTGGAAATATATTCCCCTTTGAAAGAAGCAGACACCGAGGATATTCTTTTTTATGAAACAGGGGAGGTATATAGCATATCTAAAAACGACGACGGAGATTTAGTTCACCACCCAGAAAAAGTGATGTTAAACAAAGGCGATGTATGGTTTAGGCCTGTTGCTTTAGCTGCTGCAGAGTGGGGTGAAGAAAGTCAAGATGAAGATGGGAATTCATTAAATTCTTATCTTAAGTTTAAAAACCTTATAGGTAGAGGTGTGGGGGAAGGTGAAAGCACCCCTAGGTTTAAAAATTATTTTGTCGAGGCTATGACATTTAATGATACTTTTGCTGGAAACAATGTTATAGGTATAGGTAAGCCTAATAATGTAGATGCGGATGTAATCCAAACAAGAAAGCCTTCTTCGGTTATATATTCCGATAAACACAACTTTGCTAGAAAAGGGTTAAGGTTTACCTCGTTCAATGGGACCGCCTCAAATTGGAAGGACCTTCCTAGAGAGCATGGTGCTATAAACTACCTTTTAAATAACTATGACTCACTGACTTGTATACAGGAAAACAAGTCAAGTAACATACCCGTAGAGAGAAATATAATCTCTGATGCTTCAGGGTCGGATACTTTAATAACCTCTAATAAAGTTATTGGGGTTCAAGCTTTCTATGCAGGTGAGTATGGGTGCGATAATAACCCAGAATCAGTAGTAAAGACAGATGAAGCCGTATATTTTGCCAGCAAAGCTAAAAGCGAGGTTTATAGACTTACAGCTCAAGGGGTGCAAGTTATTTCAAAAGAAGGTATGGCTTCTTATTTCTTTAGGGTTTTTGAGGAGGCTAAAGACAGGGATGGAAAGGTGTATATCCCTGGAGGTTATGACCCTCTAAAAGATGAGTTTTTAATAACAATAACTAACTTAACAGAAATTTTTACAACCGAGCATAGTTTAACTCAAGGGTCTTGGGGGGGATATGTGGAACCAGACACTGATATTGATACTGAAGATGTAGTAATCTTTGGTTGTACAAATCCAGATGCTGATAATTACAACCCAGATGCAACAGAGGATGATGGCTCGTGTTCTTACCCGACTGATGATGATCCTAACGAAAACTAAAAGAGATGAATGTAGGAAAAACAATAGCATTTGGGAACTCAAGTAAGGTCTGGAAAACAAGATATAGTTTTGTGCCTACGAGATATGCTTATTTAGATAAGAAATTATTGTCGTGTGAGAACTTTTATGATTCAAATACTCAAGAAAACGTTGTAGCGTGGAGGCACGATGAGAAAACCAGCCCTATAAACAACTTTTACAATAAACAATTTAAGTCTGCCTTACACACTTCCTTCAATAAAGACCTGTCTGCCAATAAGTTATATAAGAGTTTGTCTTTAGAGGGGACGGAAAATATTAAAGGGGGGACAAGTGTTTTTCTTGCAAACAGCACATCTCAAGTATCTCAATTAAGAGATGCGTCGGTGGGTAAGCTAAAAGAAAAAGGTGGTATCCTTTACGCTGACTTAGGTAGAGGAACAAAGAGCACTAGAAGTAATGTTGAAACGGTTGCTATTATACGTAAGGCTACCCCATTGTTTTCGTCGGAAGATGACCCACCAAAGTATGGGTACGATTACGATGAAACCTTAATAAAGCTAGAGGTTGATTTTATTTCTAAAAACTTTAATTCCTCAAAAGAGTTTAAGATACTTTTAAACACTAACGCGGAAGAAGCCCAGTCTGACGTTTTAGACGTTGCTGCATCATATGATAGTATCACCGCTAGGTTTGCCTCTCCTGGGGGATTTTCAAAAGGAAACGACTTTATTATAGTTAAAGACACAACGGTTGCAATACAAACAATAGAAGAGGAGGTTATAACCCAAAGTTATGATTTAAACGAAGACGGGTCAGTAACTGTTCAAGACCTTATCTTGTTGTTGTCAGTTTTTGGTACTAATGTTGGTGAGCCTAACTTCAACCCTTTGGTAGATGAAAATGAAGATGGAAATATTGGTTCCAGTGATCTAATGGGTTTACTCGCTAATTTTGGCTATACAAATTATGAACCTGAAACTGAACTACAATTAGTTGAATTAGGCTGGACAGGGTATTATGATCTGCTAAACGAGACTATACCTCTTATGGAGGCTGAGGGTAAATTAGTTTTAGCTGTCATGGCCACCCCAAGTGAGATAAACGGGAGAGACCCAAAAGGACAGTATGCCGACCTAGCTTTAGATTTTGGTGTTGACGGAACGGAAGATTTCGAGCTAGATATATTAAATTTGAATTATGAACACACTAGGCTTGACCATAGTAGCTAAAAATTCACTAAATTTGCAGATATGCCAACGATGAAAGAAATACAAGAGGCTTACGAGACCTCTAAAACAATTCCTGATTACGCAGAGTGGGCTGAAGCTTGGAGGCAACAGAACCCTGGAGCTCCTGTTCCTAACGAAGTAGATTTTCAAAAAATGTTTCCAGCGGGAAATAAAGACGGGGGAATTGTTGGAGAATATGATAAAAACCTTGATACCCCATGGGAACTTGGTACGGCTGGTAAAATAGGGGTGGGTTCAAAAGCTGGTTCTGTATTAGGTGATATTCTTAGCCTAGCTACTGCAAAGAAGAGGCAAGGGGAAACAGTAGATAGGTATAAAGACTTAGCTACAAAGTATGGTGAATCTGTGGAGGTAGACCCGTCAGCAGTTAACCAAGCAACATTAACTGCTGGTGATAAATCGGATGCTAGGTCTTCTACACTAGCAACGCTGTTAGACCAGGGGATAGACCCTGCAGCAGCATCTAAAATTATACAGGCTCAAAAAGCTAAAGACACAAGTGCTTTACTAAACGTATTAGGTCAATATGGTCAACAGAAGGGGGCGGCACAGATGCAGGCTGATCGGAATGCAATGAGATTTGATGCTATGGCCGCGCAAGCTGACACACCTATTGACTACGGTCAAGGCATTAGTAGTGTACTTGGCAAAGCTGGTGATCTTGGATTAGGGGTAGAATCACTACTCAACCCATTACCAACCGCCTCTGCGAGATCTGGTAAAACATTAAAGTATGAAGGTGGAGGAAAAATACCATCTCCTGTAGGAGAACTCTTAGGCATATTGGGGAGGCACAGTCAACCAGGAAGTACAAGAACGGGCAACATGCCTGTTGGTCAGCAAGCTTCTATGCAATATTTAAACAAAGCGATTGAGGACTTAAAAAAACAAGATAAGGATCTCGGTTCAAAAATGAATACATTAGTACAAAAATCAACACTAGAAAGTGGAGGGGACAGCGAAGGAGTGGCAAGTGCTCTTTATGAAACACTAAAATCTCATCTACGCTACAAAGACGGAGGAAATTTACAAACAACGCAAGGGGCGTCGGACCACTCTGAAAACCCTATGATGGTAACAAACAAAGACGGCTCACCAGCTGTAGACGAAGATGGAAACCAAATAGAAGTGACAGGGAAAGAAACTATTATACCCGACTGGCTAATGGAGCAGCTTATAGCTGCAGCCAAGAAGGGACCAAAAGAATTAAACAAAGTCTTTAAGGATGAAATTATAGACGAAGAAAGATTTCAAGCATAATGGCTACAGGACAACCAGGATTTGGAGACTCTTTATTTAAGCTTGCCACACAAAGGCAAACTGCTCTTCGTAATGAGCAAATTAGGAAGAGAAATGAAGACACCTTACGTAGAAACGACATAAACACGCTTTCGGGTTTTGATGCCGCATCAATAGAAGGGGACCAGCAGCGGGCTATTTTTGAAGAGGCGGTTGCTGATGTACAATCCTATATAACTGGGACGGGGGAATATGAAGATGCCGCTTACGATCCTGTGAACTTCAAAAAACAGTTAATGAAAATCAGTAGCCTGTACGATGGGTTTAAGGCTCATAATGTGGGGGATGTAGCAACAGCTAGAGAGAAAGCGGAAAACGATTCTTACACCGCAGGAGGGACAGAGATTCCTGGTGGGGAGCTTGGGGTTAATATAATGACGAATAACACGCCGTCGTCTTATAATCAGGCGGTTTCTGATCATAACAATTATTTTGAAACAGCTAAGACACCTGACGGGAAGGTTATGTTCGATGAAAACGGACACCCTATGGGTTACCCTGTTATAGATGGGGAGGTGGATAGGACATCAGCCCCAGTAAGCTTGTTTAAGATGAACGCTTATGCCAACCCAGAAAACTTTAGAGGGAATACAGTGGAGGTTGCTATACCAACAACATTAGATTACGTTCAAGAATCAACAAACAAAAATTCCTTAAATCTTTTAAAAAGCGGCTTAACAGGTGATGATAATTACTACCTTAACGATAAAGGTCAGAGAACATCTCAAAGAGACGCTAGAGGACTTCATGATCGAGCTGTAACAAAATTCTTTGATGATAAGTGGACGGCTGAGGGTAAGAGCGAATTTAGAGAAACGTTGCTTGTTGATATGAAAAAAGAAGAAGGGGGAGAATTTTTAACTCCTGAACAGGAGCAGGCGTTTGTTAATGGTGATTTTTCTAACATCAGAGACGAACATATGAAGCAGCTTAGGGAGAGGTCAGAGAAGATATATGCTGATAGAAGTTGGCAGAATGTAGCCCCTGAAGAAGGAGAGACCGATTCCCCTTATTCCTCTGTTGCTGATAGAGGGATGGTTGGTCCTGAAGATCCAGAAGGATCAAGACAATGGCAGGTAAATATGCTAAAGACACCTATTAAATTAACAGGGACGGTTGATTCTGAAACAGGTGAAATAGGAGGTGAATCCTCTATTATTGGGACGGGCGTTAACTCAGATGGAGATCGCGTAGTTACACTAAGCAAAACCGAAACAGTGCCTGACCCTAACTATGATCCCGACACTAAAATAGGCGAATCTACAATGGAGGTTACAAGAAGAGAAGATGTAGTTGTAAAACCTGGGGATCAGTATTATGAAACTCTCGCTATGCAGGACGATAAACGCCTTGTAGGAGATTTAGATAAGCAATGGAGAGAAAGAGGTTTAGAAATTGAACAGGCTGAAATTAAAAAAGAAGAAGAAAAAGCTGCTGCTATTCAAGCGGTAAAAGATGCTAACCCAGGTATAACGGATGCAAAAGCACAAGAAATTTTAGATGCTGGTGGTCAAGATGCGTATGATTTACAGCAAAAAAAGACTGAGTTACAACCTAAAATAGACAAAGCTAGAAGGCTGCTTGTTGGAGTTGAAGGGGGTGGTATAGATATACCTGGTCTTGACGTTCCAGAGTTAGAAAAAGCTCAATTACTTAAAGATTTAGATAGTGATGAGCTTGCTTCAGAGCAAACTATGAGGGTTGAAAAACCTGACGGCAGTGTGGTGTTAGAACAAAAATACCCTAGCGCTCCTGAAGGTGCTACTGTGGCAGAGATGGCAATGAATAGAATCCAGATGCTTGCAACTACGCAGCCAGCTAAAAAAGCAGCTGAAGCTGAAAAAGCTCAGAAGGAGAAGGACATTAGGCTTTCGGAGCTAAAGAAGTGGGGTGAATTAGAAGATGATAAAAAAGATGTATGGAAGACTAATGAAAAATCGTCACACGGTCCAGAAATGAAAAAACACACCAAGGAAGCCTTAAATGAAGCATATGGCGGTGAGCTGAGTGGCAGTGAATTAGAAAAGATTGTAGAGAGTGATGAGTTCCAAGAGATATTAGTTGGTGAAGGTATAGTAAGCATTGATGCTGTAGGTCCTGTATGGTTGCAAAAGCTAACTGAGGCAGTAGGTCTGGGGTCATATCCGCGCATAAAGGAAGAGCTAAACACCGCTATTGATAAATACAAAGAACAGTACGGAGATCCTGCCTCTGCAGGAGATGTAGACCCTGTGGTTACAGGAGAGACACAAGAGCTCTTAGAGGAACAGCAAGAAGAAAGGGAAGCTCAAAGCACTCAAAGTTTCTTAGAGCAAGAAGCGGAACAGGAATCCGATATAGCAAATGTTGATGTTTCTTCAGAAGCAACAACACTCTTGATTGACAATATAGTTAATGACCCAGATCACGGAATAGCTCGTGAGGAAGGCTACTCTCCTAGCCTTCAAATAAACGTTCCTGACTCAGCAAGAAGTGGAATCACTATTGCTGGATTGGACATTGGAGATAATGCTGGAGATCCAACCTATAAACTTAAAATTTTAGCAGAATATTTACCTGCCGAAGATATGGAAAGACTTGAATCTCTTAAGGGATTAACAGGGCCTGAGGCTAAAGAAGCTTTAGAAAAAGCTCGGTCAGAGGGGTTACTTACAGAAGAATCAATGGGCTTAACTCAAGAGCAGCTTAACGAGATAACTAATAAGCAAGCTACAAGAACTTACTCAACTTTTATGACTAAAATAAATACCGAAAACCAAGAAGCTTTTGAGCGTTTACCTGAAGAGTTAAAAACAACTATGGTAGGTATTGAATTTATGACCCCAGGGTCAGCTAACATAGATCAAGCTGGTTACCCAATACCAGCATTAAGGAGAGCTTTAAAATCAAACAGCGTGGAAGACTGGCAGGAGGTTGCTAAAAGATATAGAGAATACTACGGTAGCGGGCAAAATTTGACTGATAAAATGAAAAGCAAAGACGGCGAACAGCCACAAGTTTTAAAAGGTAATGTCAATAGAGTAAACAGAGCTGCTGAGGCAATAGAAAATTATATTAAAACACTAGCTTAATATGGCAAACGGATTTGACATAACGGACCCAACACAACTAACCGCTTCCCCAGAGACAGAGGCTAACGCCCCTATACCTATGGA
>Ga0098059_1001849_pt1 | contig 10354 bp, 15 predicted proteins | sample 20_taG_FD_92580 | JGI IMG/M metagenome (GOLD analysis project Ga0098059, IMG submission 92580) | Marine viral communities from the Subarctic Pacific Ocean - 20_ETSP_OMZ_AT15318 metaG | ecosystem: Environmental > Aquatic > Marine > Oceanic | place: Subarctic Pacific Ocean | collected 2015-01-19
CTGTCAATAATACCGTTCTTATAAGCATCTGTATAAAGTTCTAATTGAGCATATCTATTTGATGGCAATGTAGACCCAGTAACAACTGTTATGTCATACTTGCCGACAGCTATGTCATTAAATACCTTTATTTCACCAGTTTTCTCATCATATAATCTTTTATTTATAACATATTCACTCATTGAATTGTTAGGATTAGTAATTCTCATTACTTTTTCTGTTTTATACAGCTGTTGCATTAAAGGAATAGCCACCATAGCCATTCTCTCTAAGCCAGCTTCAATATCAGCTTGTTTTGACTTTATCTTTCTTTGACCAAACTCATCTATAGCTATAGTCGCTTTGTATGTTTGAGGGGCTGCTCCAGAATTACCCATCATAAGTTCATATAAACCTAATTGATGGTCAATATCTGACTTAGCATCCGCTTCGTTTTTATATAATTCATTTGGCAAAGGTGTTGGTTGAACCGTTACAGGTTGCCCTTCTGAGAAATCTATTGCTATACCAACTCCTGGCCTAGCCCACTTCTCTTCAAATTCTTTCATATCAACTGAGCCTTCAGGTATAAGTACCTTTGCATTTGTTGATGTAGTAGCGTGAGCTATTACTAGAGACCTAATTTTGTTTATATACTCCTGCAATCCTTTTACAAGTCTCACATCACTCATCGGATATGGAGTTCTTGTATGTAAATTCATAAATGGGATTATAGGATAATGCTCTACTGGTAATTCTCTTGAATATAAATATTTATCACCCATAACAACACATTGAATAACTCTTGGAATCCTAATTTGAACTACTTCGAACATTTGTTTTTGAAGTAACTCAGCCATATTAGATTCTTGAACCATCATGCCTTTAGCTGACATTTTCTTTACTATTTCCTCTTCGAGTACAGGTTTGTTATTTACCATCCAAACAGGTCTAGCCATATAAGATTCAAACTGCTTGTCGTTAAAAATATACTCTTTACCAGAAAACTTCTCAAAAACTCTAAATTTATCAACAATTTCTTTATAATATCTTTCATATCCACGGATATAATCAGTAGACTCTCTAGTCTCAATCTCCTCTGGGAAGGCTGTCTCCCCATCATCTGCCCTGTCAGTTACAGGCCTATCAGAAAATTGTGAAGATGTAGCATTCTGTATTGCTTTTTCATACATTGGATGCATCTTCTTTGCCTGGTCTCTAGTAAACATTCTAGAGATTATAATATTCTCTGCATCATCAAACATTCTATGCCTTGAATTGGGGTCTACATAAACATCTAAAGGGTCAATGTCTTTAACACAAACCTCCCCCTTACCATCATCCATTATAGGATTTTGATAGACTAGACCAAAACCAACGCCACATACATAGTAATCATCCACTATTTGTCGTAATACAGTAGTTCCTTCTGAAATATGCCAAACATATTCAAGCATCCCATTAAAAACTTGCGCTACTTTATTGTCAGAGTCTTCTCTAGGAGAAACCCTAAAGCCAGGCTTGTTTGCAGTAAGTAAGGCTTTTGCTGTTTCTACAGCAGGGTGCACTCTATTTACAACAATTGGAGCTTGTCCCCTAGCTTCTAAAGTATTTCTTTGCTCAGTTGTCCATTGTTTGCCTAATCTAAATTCTTGGTCTTCTTGGGCGTGCTCAGCCCAAACTCTTCTTTTTTCAGAATACTCGTTAAATAATCGGTGAGTTTCGTCTACTTTTTTCTTGTTGTTAGTATGCTTTCTCATATTTGGTGGATAATATACAACAAAATTACATTGTCATCCAATCAAGTTTTTTACTTTTCTTTTTTATTTTCTTATCCAATTCTACGAAGCTTTTCTTTCTACATGGGTGATGAGTTTCTAAAGCTGTCCATATAGCATCCATTATATCATCATTCTTACCTCTGGGATAAGATAAAAACTCCTCTTGTGCAATAACATCTTCTTTTCTAAAGAAAAATTCTCCTTTAGCAAACATTGGAACTAAAGATATTAATCTTTCAGACTTTCGAGTCCTAGGTTTCACACCTTTCTCTAGCCCTGGTATAAATAAACCCTCTTCGCTCATAACTTTCCTAACAGCACTTCTCAAAGCTTCCTGATAAGCAACTGTTTCAATTTTAACACGTCTAGGTTTGTATTTCTTATATGTTTCTATTATTTTGTCTGGTTGGATTGCTGGGTCTATCCTTTTTCTAAATATATCTATAATATACTTGTTATTATCGGAGTCAACGCCTATAGTAGCGATTACAAAGAAATCAGCTCTAATAGACAAAGATGACGCTGGGTCAATTCCACAATAAATATCTATTGGAATTTTATCCCCATTCTTTTTTTCCAAAAAATTCTGACCATTTTCCCTTTTATATATCATATCATAAGTCTTGATATATACAGGCTTAAACGGAGCATCATCTGGGGCTTGAGCAACATTCATATACTCTTGATAGAATCCAGTCAAGTTTCCTACAGAAGCATATTCCTGTTTTATAGACTCAACTCTACTTAGAGGAAATCTCTCTGGCCATATAGGGTTCCCTTCGTCATCCACAATAGAAAACCATAGGGTATGCCAAGCTGGAGAGTCTTTCGCCCAATAGAGAAAACAATCCTCTGATATCACAGTTCCTATCATAATAATCCTACCATCATCTGACAGGGAAGGTATAACAGCTTCTGTCATCCAATCTCTATTCTTTTTTCTAGCTTCAAATGTTAAAGCATTATGTTCCGATTCAAAATCATCAACTATTATATGAGTTGGACGTGTATCTCCCTCGATAAAACCCCTAACTCTTTGTCCTGTACCAACAGCAACTATCCTTGTGCCATTAGATAGTACTACATCCGTAGTCGTCCATCTCTTTGCGGTTGTTGGTCCCATATCTCCGAATATTCTTTTATAATTACTTGAATATGTTAAATGGTATTTTATACGACTAAGGAAGTTAATAGACTGAGCTTGAGACTCGGATATTATAACGATAAACTTGTCTTCTTTGTCTGTTTTGAAAGCAGCTTGAAAAAGTGGAAGAACAAGCGTTGACACTGTTGACTTAGCAGAGCCCCTAGGAGCGGCTACTAATACCCTCTTTTTAGAATCATTTACTAAAGCTTTGTATATATGACTATGAAATGGAGGAGTGGCTTTTTGAAACGCAGAAGGAAAGCACACCTTCCCAAACAAAGCCATGTTCTTCTTGAGCTTCCGAAGCATTTGCATTTTTGCATAACTAGTATTATGATTACCTCTCATAATCACTCCATTTCTGATTTTTATACTTCTTTTTATTAATTCGCTTCAGCTTCTTTGGCTTCTTCGAGTTCTTTTGATATTTGACTCTCTCGTATCCCATTTACCTCTTTTGTTTGAGTTATACTTAACCTTCGCTCTTCTTCCTCTAGTGACTCAAGCATTTTATGAGTCTCACTTGCTTCAATATGCTCCGTTGTCTTGACAGTCGCTTTATCCTTCATACCATGCATTTCTTGTAGATTATCTACAGCTTTTAGCATATTAGAAACATCCTTTTTATCTTTAGCTATGTCTATAGCATTCTTAAGGAGTTCCATAGTAAAGTCTTCGTCCATAGAGTGTTTTTGAAGTAACTTTTGGTGCTCTTCTCTTACCATGTCAGTGAATACCTCCGATTTCATCCATCTTTTATATTTTCTCTTATTAGAGTCTTTTACATCTTTCCCATGAACAGTTTCGATTGTTTTGTTCTTGTCGTGAGTCATAGCATATACCATAGCCATGTCTCCTAATAGCTGTTTCTTATGTACCTTTAGCCAGGGTTTACCTGAAAAAGTATATTTAGACTCTCTATTCTCAGCTAATAGTTTAAAACTCTTATTTACATCCTTGCAAATACAATATCCCCAAGGAAACCTAAAATAAGTGGAACCATTCTTATATGATGTGCGTTTAATGAGCTTTGCTACTATATCATCATCGGATACAGCATAATCACCTGCATACGCCTCTCTCCAGTACTTAAATTGAATATTGTCATTCAAAGCTTCTTCTGAAGTTAAAATATCGTATGTTACAGGGCTCTTTCTGTGGTTTATTGTAATGGTGTACATTAAAGGTCTGAGGAGTACAATCTATCATCCCATGTAAAGGTTTTTTGGTTATCTGCTCTTGCCTTGGCATATGCAGACCTAAAATCACCTGCTTTATTAGATAGTTTATCGTATACCTTGTAATCCCCTTGTGCTAAATCATCATAAGCAGCTTCTGAATAGGTACCGCCTCCTTCTAGAGGGACGTTGCCCGTAGTTAACCTTCTTTTTTGAATAGGAGTTAAGGTATTAGAAAAAGCTTCACCTAGCATATCAAACTGATGCTCTCCATAGTGAGGGTCATAACCAGCATCATCCCACAATTCTCTCTTATTAGTCTTTTGAAAAGGCCTTGCTCCATGTTTGGAGAACGAAGGTAGCCAACCTTTAAGGAATCTATCTGCTTTTTGGTATAAATTTAAATCGGGTATCCTGCTGTCCTCTTCGCCCAGAGCATAACCACCAGGTCTGTGTCCTGCGAAGGCATGGCCGAACTCATGACCGACTGTTTCGGGCCATCCTTGGTAGTTCTTAGGGTTTAATCTCATAACATCTTGGTTTTCACCGCTTAATCTTCCTTGAGAGTAATTACCACCAGCATCTCCACCTAAATACTGATGTTTTATATCTTGAACCCTACCTTCTACACCGCCTCCACTAACAAACTTAGAGTAATCATCTATATCTGACTGAGGTACATTCTTACTCCTAGCAAAGTCCTGTATAGAACCAGCTCCTGAGTTATATAATGCCTCCATAAACCAAGGCGCTATCTGTTTATAGTCACCTGTAGGCTCTCCATGGCTATGGGCCGAATGGTCGTCTGGATTGTTCTCATCCATATATTTCTTCTGTATATCATAAATACCATTACCCATAAATACCTCTATAATTAATTCTGTACCGATAATAGCAACTACGTTAAAACAAATTCCTGTTGTTTATTATCAGGTATATATTGCAGCTGCTGTGTTTTTAATTTATTATGTCTTTAACCTGGAAATCAAGTATTTTTTGATAAAATTAAGTAAGAAGCATCATTTTCTTCACTTGTAAAGCTAGTTATCTTCTTTTTACCAGGATACTCTTTAAATATACCACCCTCTTCAACTACTATGATACGCATACCATCGGTATCCATAGTTATAGGGTAGTTTTTACCCCTCAAAATAAGGGTTTTGTCGTCATGAATAGCCTTATGACCTAGCTTTAGTATCTCCGATAATTTTCCAAATTTAGAAATTTTTAAGTTTGTCATAATAGCCCCCCCTTTCATGCTGTAATTTACAAAGAATTAGGTTGAAAAACCCGCTTTTTAAAAAATTGCGCTAGAATCTGAGTGGTAGATATGCTACACACCTACCGCCTTGAAATTCAGGGCTATGGGTACAAGTTTCTGCTGAATTTTGCGGCTGTAGATGTGCATGCCCCCTCTAATTACAGTAGTAAATAAACTAACTAATTAAATAAAGGAAATAATATGAAGAAATTATATCAATTTATAGTAGAAGCTTTTGGATTCGCACCTTACGGTGGAATAGGTCCAAAAGGTGGCAAGTGGGTCAAAGTAGACACCCCTTTCAATAGTAACGCAGAACAACTCATTAACAAGTGTAATGAGATAGCGGGATTATCCGCTAAGTTCGTGCAACAAACACCTCAGTATTCTTCGGGTGTTATGATTAACCTTGCATCTACGATGTCTGAAGACGATTTCGTTTCTCACTTTAGTTCGTAAGAAATAGCAAGTATAAGAGACTATCTGTATGATAGTTTCTTTATAACACATTTAATGAGGTGGCTATAATCTTGTAGTCACCTCTTTTTATTTAAAATAACGCATTCAATGAGGTATTATGAACGGTAGATATGAACTAGTCAAATGGGCTAAAGAAGCAGGTATTAAACAGCCTACCAAGCGTAGTACAAAGCAGTTATACTGGTATTGGTATAATTGGAAACTAAACAAACAATAAAGGAGATTAATATGCCATTCACTAAGCTTAAACCAGTATTATTAAGCAAGTGTTGTAACAAACAAAAGAGCGATTGTTATGACTCTAAGGACAATATCTGTTCCCACTGTCTTGGACAAGCAAACTTTAGGAAAGCAACTGATAAAGAAATAAGTATAATAGATAGTATAGAATATTGTGAATGGTTAGTTAATAATAAGATATAAGGAGGAAGATGTCACCTGAAATAGATTATAATATGTTAGCACATAATACATTGCATCATCACGTAGATAAGAAATACATTGATATAAATGGTGCAATTTTCCCCGTAGAATTAGATACTGATGGATTAAAAGTAATACATATACCAGGTATTGGAACTTGGAAGAAGGTATTAGATGATAAAGATAACCAGATAACTCATTGCTTAATATTGGGTGAAAGGCAAAGGATTATCATAAATGGAGAATACAAGGATGCCAAATAAGTCGGCTAAAGAAACCAAGCAGAGGAAAACTGCTTTAACAAAGGATATAGCCAAGCAAAAGAAACTTGCCCGTAAAGCTAATCAAAAGCTACGAAAGGGTCTTGAAAAGAAGGGCTATACTAATATAAAGATAGTTAATGGAAAGGCAATACGCTATCAAAATGAGAAGGGAGAAGTTGTTGAACATACAGACGCTTAAAGCAGTAATAGGTTGTGTTACATTGATATTGTTAACTATGATAATATTTGCTTATATGACATATGATTATACAACAGCAACATACCTATCTATTATAGTATTTATAAACTTGTTGTTATTATTAGGATTAAATGGTTTAAACAATTCTGATAATGATTTTCTATTCACAATAGTGATAGAACAAGGTTGGGAGAAAGGCTCTCCTTACATAGCTTATACTTATAAATCACGTAACGAAGCGGAAAAAAGAGCTAAGGAAGAGAGAGCGATTGCAGTTAATACCAAAGCAGAGATTATGATGTATGAATCTAGAGTAATGGATTGGTAATAACTATTCTTGTGGAGATAAGGGCTTAAGTTGTAATGTGCTTGAGCCCTTAAAGAAGAGGATACACAAGATACACCAGGATACTATATTAGAGAGGTATAAATGAAAAGACCAGTAGTTAAGAAAATAGGTAAATATGTCCCAGATACTAAAATGATAATAACAAAGGATTTGCAAATATGTGCTGTTGTAGGTGGAAAAGAAGTACCTTGGGATGAGTATCAAATAAGAAAGAATATGGGTAGAAACGAACCTTGTTATTGTAATAGTAATAAGAAATATAAAAAATGTTGTTGGTTAAAATATTAAGGAGTATAATGAAATTATTTACTATAATAGTAGAAAGAATAGATTCAAGTTTTGAACCAAAAGAAGATATAATAATGGGTGATAGAGATGTTATGTATTTCGGAACATTTACAAGCTATCAAAAGGCATTAAAAGGTTTTAGACAGGTATATAGGCATGTTTTGAAGTATCATAAAATAAGTCCTTTAAAAGTAACAAAGAAATTTAAAGATTTATTTGAACAAGATACATTATGTTGGAATAAAATAACACCTAAATTTTACACTTCTAAGGCAGCTTTATCGGGAGATTGGGATAGAAAAGATGTGAATGAGTATTATTTTAGATTTACAATTAATGAATTAGACCATTACATAGATGATAATGGGCAATTAAAAATAGTCAAATAAGGAGAATAAATTGAACGAAATGAATGATATGGTTCAAGAAATAAACATAGGAACACAAGTATTATGTGACTTCTGTAATGGTGGAGCAAATAGTATGGGCGGAGTAATGCTTGGAAGTTATGCTGTTTGTGGTCAGTGTTGTGAAAGAAATGATTATTATAACACGGATAACGATGAAATTGATGAAGTATTTGATAGGAATAAAACATTTAAAATAAATGTTCTTGAAAGAAGAAAAAGAACAACTGGTAGTAGTGATGGTATCATAACAATCACAAAAATAGATACAAAAGATATTGCCTAATATATCAAATGAATAGGATTACAGCTTTTTTATAACTTAGTTGGTAATTCTAGAGATTATGTTTCTGACACAAACATTGTTATATTGGGCATAATAAAGGTTATAAGGGAATCAATAACATTATTATCTATCCCGCCAAGCGGCCTGGAGGTGCATGTGAGGTTCCCTTTAACCTTAAAGTAAAGGAGAATAAATGAACGAAGTAAATCCACAAGAAGTACATGAAAGTAACCATGGCAATCTATATAATGATGACATATGGAAGCTTTTGCAAATAAAGAAGTACATAAAACCAACCTTAACAGCTAAGGATTGTCCTAAAAAGTATAATATATATTATCTTGAAAAGAAAAAGATACTTAGAGTATTTGGAGAAACTATACCATTAAAAGGATTAGTTAGAATACCTAATTATGTTATGTATGTAAAAACAGATAAATATGAAAATGGAGAACTAGTAAAGAAGCGACAGATAGACCATGTTAGTGAGTTTGTATTTAAAACGAGCTATTTTATGGCTAAAAAGGCAAAGATATATCGCAAATCAGTTTGTGATGTATGCCCAAAAATAGAATGTTCATTCAACAGTAAACACAAGGAGAAGTAAATTGGCAAATTCAAATAATGTAAGTGTATTTTTAAATGATTATGACCACGGTCATAGACCTAGAAAAGTAGAGTATGCAACTCTAGGAGATTTAGCTGCTGGAGAGAATCTAATAGCAGATGCTTCAGAAGTAACCATAATGATTAATGGTGCTCCTGAAACTGATTTAGGAAAGGCTTTAAGAGAGAATGATACTATAACATTTTCTAGAGTTAGTCACAAATCAGGTAGATAGTTTAAAATTAAAATAAGTGAGGCGTGGTAGCACATTTGTGTGCGGTGGGCTGGAATAGTTTGAAAAAGAACTGTTGTGTAACTTATTTTATCACTTTATGAGAGCCAATAACTGGTCCTGTAAGTCCTGCGATATGCCCTCGTCGGCTCCAAAGGCAAAGGAATATGTGAGGCTCTCATAATAATATTAAATGAGTGAGGCGTGGGTGCCAGCTGAAAGAAGCTGTGGATAGGGAAGCAGACGGTCAAGCTTGACGAAGCTTCGTGTAACTCATTTTATAACAACTTAATTGGAGAGATATGAATAAAAAAGCAGAAAAGATATATAATCTTATAGATAATTGGATGACCAGTGATGATAGATTTGTATCAGATGTAAATAAAAGAAAATGGGAAGGATTAAAAGAATACTTCTTAATTCAAATGGAAAAAATAGCAGAAAAATTTGACTTAATAGTAACAGCCAGAAAGAATCCAGAATTTAAAGTCTTTCTTAAAGATATAGAAATGGAAACTGATGAAGGTACTATATATATGGGTAATTACTTGCTAATATTCCAATTAGAAATATGGTCTATGAAATGGTATGTTAAATTCAAACAAATTTCTATTAATGATTTTGGAAGAAAAGTAATGAAAGATGCATATCATCCACATATATCAGGAGGGAGACCTTGCTTAGGTGATTTTAGGGACGAATATAATAACATGTCTAACGAATGGGCAATGCTATCATTATGTTGCAAAGGAAAAGAATTTTTAGAATGTTATAATCGTGAAAATCCCTATCACCATTTAGGTTACTATGTACCAATAGAGTTAAATCTAGGAACCGAAGAAGAACCTGAGATGATGATATGGAAGGGTCAGAATAAAGCAGAAGCAATGTTTTCTATAGTTAGTATGTACATACCAGGATTAGACTCTTTTGTCTTAAGGCCAGATGATTGGCCATTGTTTAGTGTTCATATAAAAAATATAATGGAAGAATATGAATGCAATCAATTAAGAGCTACTCATATATGGATAAAGAATGTTTCATTATTCTTTAGTCAGTTAAGTTGGAAGTTGAATGATTTATCAAGATTGACTACTAGTTATTCAGGAAGAGAAAAAGTATCGAGATTTATTGCAAATAATGGCAATTATTTTGGTATAGGAAGACTATTCCCAATATATCTTGAATCAAGTATGTTTAAAACTTTGGATAGATTTAACAGGCTTAGTTATATGAGTAACTATTTAGAAAGAGCATCTGATATTCTAAAGTGGACGATAAAAACAAACCCTGATTTTTCAGATTGGAACAAAAGAAGTGCGTTAAGTGAAAAAAACTTTGAAGCCTTAAGTATATTTAAGACTTTAAGTAATGATATAATAGATAAGGCATTTAAATCTCAAAAAGATGTATCACAAGTCTTGAATGATGCAAACTATTATATAAGAAAAAGGTATTTAGAATTTTTAACAAG
>Ga0098059_1001854_pt1 | contig 10337 bp, 3 predicted proteins | sample 20_taG_FD_92580 | JGI IMG/M metagenome (GOLD analysis project Ga0098059, IMG submission 92580) | Marine viral communities from the Subarctic Pacific Ocean - 20_ETSP_OMZ_AT15318 metaG | ecosystem: Environmental > Aquatic > Marine > Oceanic | place: Subarctic Pacific Ocean | collected 2015-01-19
ATTCAAATATATATTCACTAACTCATTCTGAAAATAATCAGGCTAATGAATATATTTGGGAGCATGGTGATGGACATTATGGATTACTTTATAATGATTCTGAAACTATATATCCTTTTATATTTGAATTTGTAAATAACTTATTAGCTGCTGAAGAAACTTTATCGTATAGTCTATCTTATACGGCAGACACAATTAAGGGTGGTGGCCACATATTAGAGTCAGGATTCTCAAGTGTAATATTTTATAATAGTATGCAAATGTCAAATAATATTCCATTGGAGTATTTAGTTTCTACTAGAAAAATAGGGAATGCTTGGAAAATAAATAAGTTTAGAGATATGGCTAGACTATCAGAATATACAACTGATTATTATACTAATGGGCTTACAAATGTTGTAGGAGAGCTTACAGATTCTGTGAGTTCAACCGGACATATACCTATGTTTAGGGTAAATGGTATGCATGAACTTCAAAATTTAAATTATTTAAATTTAGATAAACCTTGGAATTTACAGAAAAAATTTGTAGACAAATGGATAGGAATCAGGCTAATATGCGATAATACTCGAAATAATTTAGTAAATTTGTACTCAGCAGCTGTTGAGGCGCGTAAATATAATAGATAATGGCATCAAAATATAAAATAAGAAAACGTAGAAAATACCAACAAGCTGGTATGTACTCACCTAATGTAATAGGTCCTCCAGCTCAAAATAGTACTACAAACATACTATATAATGAAACAAATCCGCAAGTGCAAGAAGCCGCTATGCTAGGGTTTGACGATGAAGTAGAAAGACTTACTCAAGAAGGTGAGCGAAGACAGGATGAAATAGAAACTCAACAAGAGTTAGATGAAAACGAAGTAGAAGCAAACCAACTGCAAAGAGAACAAAAAAATGCAACAGTTACTGGTCTGGCTACTACAGGTATGCAAACTGCTAAAACAATGGGCTGGATAGGTCATACAAGTAAAGCTGCAGCAACAGGAGGTGGTATTGGGACTGTCGCCGCTTTAGCAGGTAAAGGAATATCTCACCTTTCAGATGATGACGATGCTACTAAATGGAATGCAGGTGAAGTTACTGGAGATATTATGTCTGCTGCAGGTACAGGAGCAGCTTGGGGATCTATGATTCCTGGGATTGGAACAGCTATTGGAGCTGGTATAGGAGGTTTATATGGTCTAGGTAAAGGATTAGTACAACGTAGAAAGGCTAGAAGAGAAGAAGAAGAATTAAGAAATGAGCGTGTTAAAGAAAATAGAGAAGGTAATTTTGAGGCTTCAAAAAACTTTGCGGGCCATAGAGCTAGAGCTCGTTCAGCTGAAGTAGATGCAAAAACTTACTCAGGATATGATTTAGGTAGAAATACAGTAGCTAGATATGGAGGTTTAAAAAGATATATATAATGAAACAGCCTAATAAAAATAAAAAGAAGAAAAAAATAGTGGCTAATATGCCTGCTATAGATTTAACTCTACAAGAATCAGATTTTAACGAAGCTTTTCCTGGGAGATCAGACGAGTACAAATCTATGGAAGAAATGGCGCAAGTCCCTCAAAGAGGTAATTTAACAACGGTAGGTGGATGGCCACAAGCTGATCTGAGTTTTTGGAGTGGTAGACAATATACTGATAAACAAAAAGAGTATATGACTGAATATACTCCTGCAGATCAAACTCCTTTTTGGATGGATGACTCCAATACAAATGCAATGGATTCAGAAGCATTAAGTTGGATAACTGGTATTAAAGGTGTAAAAGGAGGTAAAACGGCTTTGAAGTATGGTAAAGATGCTTGGAAATGGACTAAGGGTGCTGGGAAAGCTATATGGGAAGGTGGTAAAAAGATTACTGCTTCACCAGATAAATTAAATACTATTCAAAAAATGATTCAAGCAACTAAGAGTGGTGCAATTAATCAGGCTGGTAACTTGTATGGCAAAGTAAAAAATATACCAAATTGGAGTGTTCAGAATTTAAGTAAAAAGTTAGCAGGAGAAGCTGTAGATATTACTAACTTTGCTAAAAAGAAAGATGGTGTTATAAAGTTAACACCTAGAGTTAAAAAATTAATTGAAGCAGGAAAGATAGATCCTACGACTTTACAACCTGTTATAAACAAATTAACTACAAATCAACAAAAACTAGTTACTGGTGCTAAGTGGCTTCTTGGAATTGAAGCGGCTAGAAGAACTGTAGGTGCTGCAATAGATATTAATCAGGGACAAGGAGGGGAATCATATGAAGATAACACATGGTATAAAGATGATGATGGTAGAAAATATAGATATATAGATGGAGTAAAATCATATAATGCATATGGAGGTGTTAGACGATACCCAGACGGAGGTGTTAATTTAGATACTACAACACAAGAAGGTCTTACGAATTATAAACAAGCTTACAACGACGGCACTCTTACTAATGTAAACGAACAAGGTGTTCATTCATTTTCAGATTCTATGTTACCTGAAGTAACTTTAACAGATACACTTCCTAATACTCCTCAAGCTATTCAAGGTAATCTATATAGTCAAACTCCTATAGCTAAAAATATACATGAATCCACAGATACGGCTGCTAGTAATGTACTTAATGCAGCCTCATTTCATCCTATGGTCGGCAGTTCTATAAAGGGCCTTGCAAAAGGAGCTCCGTTACTACAAAAGGGAATTAAAGGGTTGTTTAAAGGTAAAAAAGCATATGCAGGATACGATACTCTACAGCATATGGCAGAAGGTGGAATAAAACAGGTACCGGGTGGTATAATTAAACCTATTCCAGGTTCTGAAGCTGTAGAATTTCAAGGTAATAAACATGATCAAGGAGGAATGGGCTCTGATAGTGGTATTATTTTGGATCCTAATACTGAAGTAGAAGACGGAGAAACTATGACAAAAATTAATACAAAGGACGGTCCAAAGGACTATTTCTTTTCAAATAAATTAAAAGCTGGTGGGATGACTTTTGCTGACAAGCATAAGCAATTACTAGAATCTGGTGGAACTAAACAAGAAGAAAATTGGCTTGCTAAAATGCAAGAAGCTGCAAGAGGAGATAATCCAAATATTATTAAAGCAGCTTATGGTGGGCCTAGAAAACGATATGATTTAGCTGGATTTAATATAGGATTTGCAAATAATCCGGAAGACGATAAAATGTTAGATAAAGATGGTGATGGTATTCCAGATTATGTAGATTCTGATCGTGGTGATGGTTCAACTAATGCTCCCGTAACTCCCGTAACCCCATCTGACGCAAAAAAGTTACCAAGATTTACTGCTTATCCTGAAAACTATGATGCAATTATAGAGGCAGCCGATGAATCTGGTTATACAGGAAAAGTGCGTGCAAAAGATTTGGGTGAGAAAGGAATTGATAGAATGCAATTGAGTGATGATAAAGGCTATTATGGAGATAAAAGTATTTCAACAGATGAAGCAAGAGAAGATTTCTATAATAGAAATAAAGAGATTTTAAATGATATGGGTATAACGAAGTGGGAAGACTTTAACCCTAAAGAACATACTTCAACATTCCAAAATAAGTTTAATGAGCATCTAGTTGATAAATATGATAATGACGATAACTTTAGAGCATCCTTAGAAGCTAAAGGTATTAGTAGAGAAGAGTTCTTAAAAAGTGGATTCTATGGTGAAGAAGGAACTGTAGATGCAGCTGATGGTTTATATGGAGAAAGAACATATGGTGCAACATCTATGTATTTGGATCCTGTTGATGAGGGTGGAGATGGAGATGAAGGCGGTGATGAAGGCGGCGACGAAGGGGATACTGGTGATACTGGTGATACTGGTACAGAAGAAGAAGAGTATACAGGCGATAAGTGGAAAGACGCTCTTACATATGCCGCACAAGCTGTTCCAGCATTAGCTGCATTATCGGAAAGACCAGACTACATGAATAAAGCTAGGAATATTACTCCAGGAATAGTTGTAGCAGGAAAAGAAGCAAAACAGAATTTAGATAGAGTTGATTATACAGATCAGTTAGCTAGAAACGCTAACGATGCTACAGGTTTAAATAGATTTGTAGAGACTAGTGGAGGAGGCCCTCAAAATTTAATAAATAAAATGGCTATATTTGCAAAGAAGTCTCAACAAGATAGTGCTATAAAATCTGCTGAAACTAATGCAAATATGCAGATAGGTAATACAGAAGCTCAAATAAATTCAGCAGTTAATGCTCGTAATGTATCGAACGCTCTTAATGCAAGTACATCAAATGCAAGAAATATACTAGCAGCTAATACAGCAAATGTTAAAAATGACATGTACGTAGATGAATTTAATAGAGGAGCAGATGCAGCTACTAAAGATAGACGTCTTATGGCTCTAGATTCACTAGCTAAAGGTCTTGTGACTATGAGAGGCGACTCACTTAAATATAAAGCAGATGATGAGTACGCTAGAGCGGTTTCAGGTAAAACACGTACTTACGAAAGAAATAAACAAAAAAGACAGGCTAGAGAGCAAGGTATTGAAGAAGGATCAGCTGAATGGTTAGAATTATTCCCTGAAGAATCTGACTCTTAAAAACATATAAAATGGCAAATAAATATAGTAAATACCAATTACAACCCTTTGCAAGTCAGTATGTAGATCCTAAATCAGGTAAGATTGCAGAGATTCTTCGTGAAAGGTATGATCAAAATAAAGCTCAAGCTGATTTAATAGATAGAACTATGGCTAATACCAATGTTTTAGGTGGAGATTCACACCATTTATCAGCTGCTAAAGAAGAGATTAGAGGAGCTATGAGCGGTATAGCTAAGTCAGGTAATTATGAAGATGCAGGTCTTATTATAAGTGAGCAAATCTCAGGATTACAAACTAATGAAGCTCTTATAGCTGCACAAAAATCTTATGAAGCAAGACAAGCTGAACTTAAATGGCAAGCTGAGGCTAGAACTAAAGGTCTTCAAGTTATAGATTTTGGTAAAGATGCTTCGGAATCTCATTCTTCATGGGTAGAAGATCCAGAAACAGGTTTAATGAAATCTAATATATATCAATCCGCTTCAGAGCCTATGTTAGATTATAATGGTGCTATGAAAAAGTACGTAGGTACTATTAAAGGTGATGTATCTAAAGCGCGAGCAGATCAGTTAGCATATAGAATTATGGGGGGCTATTTAAGAGGGCCGGAAGGTAAACAAGATCTTCGCCGTTTAATGCAAGTAGAACTTGATCAAAGTTTACCTGAAGAACAGAGAGAAGAACTAGCTTACCAAGACATTTTAAAAAGAATTAAGATTCATACAGATCAACAGATCCACATGTCAAATGAAACTAAGAAGTTAAATGCGCAACAAGCTTCAGTTCAAAATGAAATTATGGGAGGATCAATGGTGTCTACTTCTACAGGATATGTAGCTGTTGATTTAGATGATATTGATAGTAAAGGAGTATTTGATGGAAACATCTTAAATTTAACTAGTAAAATTATTGAAGCAAGACAGGATGGTAATGATAAACTTGCAAAAGATTACCAACAAATGCTAGATACTTTAGGTAATAAGATGTATGAAAATGGTCAACTTTCCGAAGAAGAATATAAGTCTTATAAAGAGTTTGAAATGGATCTTTGGGATAATCCAGGATCTCTAGATAATGAGGATTTTGCGAAGTTTGGTAATATGATTAAATATATGACTGAAGATCGATGGGTACCAGACTTTACTATGCAAAATGGTAGATTAGATGATTGGTGGGATAGAACTAAAACATCTCTGAGTGTTGCTGCAGGTGTATCAGGGGCGTCCGCATTAGGTACTGGTATTGGATCTTTTGTTGTTACTCCTATAGCTATGACAGCAGCAGCACTTGGTTCAACCGCCGATTTAGCAGTAACTTTAGCTAGTGGATGGGCTGATGGATTTGGTAATGTTAGAGATGTCGCAAGACCTCAAACTACAGATTTAGGAATTGTAGATTCAGAGATTACTCAATTAATGCAAAACGTAGAAAATATAGATAGAATTAATACAATATTAGGAACTAAGTTTACTGAAGATGAGATACCAGCATTAAAAGATGCAGCTACAAAGTATTATAACTACAAAGTACAGCAAGGAGACGCTATACACGAGAAAGTAGATGCATATGATGGTAGTGTATTTGAAGGTGAAGTATGGCAACCTTCTGTAAGTGAAGAAGGGTCTAAAGCTGCAGTAGGTATTGATAAAGCGTTTAAAAAATTCAATGCAAGTGATTTTAGATGGGTTGGAGTTCCTGAAGATTCAGATAAGTTTCAAGAAATAGTAGATGCAGGTAAAAATAGAGGTGCAAATGGAGAGCATTTAGGTTTAGTATTCCAAGGAATTGTAAGCCCTAATCTTAAGCATATGCAACCTACAAGAGTATGTTTTTCTGTAAATGGTAAACCTGTTTTTGCTGAATACAAACCTAGTGCGGATTATGGGATTAGAAAATTATCAGGAGCTATTGCAGATGCAACAGGAAAGCTTAATTTTGCAGTGATGGATGAAGTTATTGGAATGCTTAAAAATGCTGATGATCCTAATGTACCAGATTTAGCAGCTGCTACTTTGCAGTCAGTTAAATTACTTGGAGGTCAAAAAGGATTATCAGAAGCTGAGTCTCATGAGACATTCCAAGAAGTTATGAAACAGTATCTTAATGACATCCCTAAAGTAAGACATCAAATAGAGAGTTATAGACTTGCTTTAGCTCAAGGCACAACTATGACTCCAGATCAAGTAGAAATGGCAGTAAATCAATTTATATTTGAAGGTACCGAAGAAAGTCCCGCATTAATTAAATATGATTATAAACTTAGATAATGGCAGATTCTTTAGACAAGTACCTTATAAATCCATCTGATGTACTAGAGGTAGGTGAGGATAATTTACAAACTGCTGACAATATTGCCGCTGATAAAGCGGCTTTATCGCCAGAACAAAGCACTGCAAACTTTAAAGCAGCCACTGCTTCAGCTTATCATCAATTAGAAAATCCTGGTGAAGAAGCTGCAAATCTACCTTCTGGTTTTGAAACTGGATTGTATGGTAGAACTCTTCATGATGTAGACTATAATTCGTATGCTAAATACATTGATAAGCCTTTTTCATTTATATCTGATGACGCAGAAGACTTAAGAGCTTATAATCAAGGAACAGGAGAAAAAGCATTACATGGTATTACTAAATTTGTAGGTAAAACGGGTACTAATGTTTTAGGATCTACCGTAGGTCTTGTGTATGGGGGAGCAGCTTGGGGGTTAAACCTTTTTACAGAAGAAAGCGCTACAAAAGCTTTTTTTGATAATGATTTCCAAAGAGGTTTAGACGGTGTCAATGAATGGATGGATGGAAAGCTTCCAAATTATTATACTAAAGCGGAGCAGGAGAATAATCTTCTTCAATCTATGGGTACTGCAAACTTTTGGTTCAATGATATGACTCAAGGGGCGTCATTTATTGCTGGAGCTGTTATAGCAGAAAGTTTAACGGCAGGTTTAGCTTCACATGCTGTAGCTGCAAAAGCGGCTAAAATACTTAAAGGAGCATCTGGAATGAAGGGGGTTCAGCAAGGTAAAGGAATTCTTACAAATAAAGAAAATCTTAAAGCTGTAAATAGCCTTTTCCAATCTAAACAAGTTGCAAATGCTTTAACCACTGTTAGACAGTTGGGTACAGGTGCAATGTATGAGTCAGGTGTAGAAGCTAGACATCATTACGATGAGACATTTGAGCATTTAAAAGGGATGTTTGCAGAAGAGCATGATAGAGCTCCTTCACCGCAAGAGCTAGCAGGTCTAGCAGATATTGCAACTAAAAGTGCTAACGGAGTATTTGCAGGTAATATGGCGTTAGTTGGATATGGTAACTATATGATGTTTCCAAAAATCTTTGGTAAAGGTTTAAATTCAACTAAAGGAACTTTAGCTAATACTATAAAAAGAGAAATAAAAGATAAAGCTAGACATTATAAAGAGATATTTGCTGAAGTAGGTAAAAAAGAAGCTCTAGCAAAGAATGCTTGGAAAGTGTTTAAAACTCCATTATATGAAGGTGTTGTTGAAGAAGGTGGACAAAAGCTTTTAGATTTAGCAGGTCAAGGAGGAGCGTATGATTTTTATTTATCTAAACGAGATCCAGAGGAATTTTCTATTGTAAAAGATTTACTGTTTAGTACAGAAGATGCTTTTGGAGAAGCTTATGGATCTAAAGAAGGTCAAAAAGAAATTGGTATAGGATTCTTACTTGCTGCTATGGGATTACCAGGCTCTTCAAGAGTTAAAGGTAAAGACGGTAAAGTAAAAAAAGAGTTCCAAATGCAAGGTGGTATGTGGGAGTCTTGGAAAGATATAAAGGCTCAAAATAAAGCAATAACTAATCTTAAGAAAAGGTTAGAGAGTAACCCTACTGCAATGAAAGCATTTGAAAAAAATCTAAATGCTTTAGTTAGGGATAAGAGTATAGAGAATGGTAAAAATTTTGCAGGTATTATAGATAGCCCATATCTCTTTAAAAATGCAGAAGAAGATGCAGTCTTTAATTACATCCACTCTAGATTAACAGCAGGATTTGAGTCGGATCTTGTTGAGGATATGAAGCATATTAGAAACATGTCTTTATCTCAATTTAGAAGTAGCTTTTTATATAATGAAAAAAATGATTTATCTGATAAAGATTTAGAAAAGCGTAGAGAGGATATAGCTACCATGTTCGAAAATAGAATCAAAACTATCAAGGAAACAATGAATAACGTTGATAGAACTTTTTTGAATTTTGGAGAAGATCAAAAAATGGCTATCACGCATGCATTAGCTGTTAGCGATAATGCTGATATGCGAGAAGATCAAATAATCAATAGACTTTCAAAATTAGGTTTAAATCCAGATATAGAGGTAGAAGAGGATAAATCTAAAAGAGATGAGCGAGAAGCTAATGAAAGTAAAGGTAGACTTAAAAATTTATGGCAAAGATTTACAGGTGCTAAGCAATCTGAAATACTTAAAGAGAATAAGACAGCTGTAGAAAAGGTGAAAAGAAAACTTAATATTAAAGAGTTTTCAGATCCTATGCATATAGAGCAGCTGCATAGAACTTTAATAGATGAAACAAGAGAGTTAGATACTCAAATAAAAGAAGTTGAGCAAGACTCAGAGCTTAGTGATAAGCAACGTGATGAGGAGTTAAAGAGATTAGGAAAAGAAAAATTAGAGTTAACAAATAGAATAGAGAAACTTACTGCAGATATAGTAAATGGTTTAGATCCTTACATTAGTAGTAATGAACAAACTATGCTAGATAATTGGAAAAAGTCAGACCCTTCTGGATATGCTAAAAATAATGAAGAAGCTGTACAATTATTAAAAGACGCTAGAAAACTTAGAGCTCGTAGACATAAGGCTATTTCAATGTATAATGAGTTACTAGGCCTTAGAGAAGAAGGTGCTTGGAATCCTAAAGGTTGGTGGAAAGTATGGGGAATGGAAAAGGGAGAGCTTATACCTCAACCTGAACTTTTAATGCAAGAGTTTTTAAATACTCAACACGAAGAAACTGTAGATATTGGTGATAATGAAGTAGAGCGTTTATACAATACTTATAAAGGTAAAGTTGTAGAGTTTAAATATAAATGGAAAGATGGCACAAAAGGTGTAAAGAGGTTCTATGTTACAGAAGGTGCCTTAGAATCTGTTGATGATAAATTATTACAGCCTATTCCTACTTTTGAGACTTTAAATTTAATTAATCAAAGAGATGAATTAGTAGAGTTAAAAGAAGCTGCACTAAAAGCTTCGCAATCTAAAGATGAAGTTATTGCAAATATAGGAGCTCAGGATCTTATTAAATTTACATCTGAGTTAGATGCAATAGAAGAGCAATTAAAAGATAAGAAGCATGTTACATCCACAGAGGGGATGGAGATCAAAGTGCTTAAAAATGCGGACGGTAAAATTTCTACAATTTCTGAAGCTAAAATGGCTACAGAAATATTACAACATAGTATAAGTGAAGTAGATACAGCTTTAAAAGCTGATTTAGCAGAAAAGGTAAATAGATTAGAAAATGAAAAGTCAACATTAGAAATTCTTCAACTTCGTTTATCTGATCTTAGAGAGAAGAGGTTGACAATGAGTGAGGAAGAGGCTATACAAATAGGTAGTGAGTTAATGGAGAAAGAAGCATTAATTAGAAGAATGCTACATTCTACAAAAAAGACTCAAGACATGGTGGACGCATTACTGGTTAATGCTAAAGCTTTAAAATCCTTTGCAAAAAAGAATAGTAAAGTTCCTAACATTCAGCAAGCTCAAGCTGTTATTAAGGATCTTTATG
>Ga0098059_1001855_pt1 | contig 10333 bp, 10 predicted proteins | sample 20_taG_FD_92580 | JGI IMG/M metagenome (GOLD analysis project Ga0098059, IMG submission 92580) | Marine viral communities from the Subarctic Pacific Ocean - 20_ETSP_OMZ_AT15318 metaG | ecosystem: Environmental > Aquatic > Marine > Oceanic | place: Subarctic Pacific Ocean | collected 2015-01-19
AAGCTTCTTTGAGTCCATTATAATATATAACTTCATCATCATTTTCTACACAATGAAATACATCTTTATCAGTCATTTTGTTCTCTACTCTTTCTTAATTTATTTGCTTTTTTAGCTTGTCTTTCCACACTCTTTGGTGTGAATTCTTGATGTTCTCTATACTGATTAAGTATATCAGCATTTAAGACTTTTTTCTTAAACCGCCTCATTAACTTTTCAAATGGCTCATCTTTTTTAGATCTTACTTCCATATTAGTCCCAATCTATATACTCTTCAAATTTAAAAGTATCGTTATTTTTTTCTTCAAAATCTTTTTTAGTCGCCCATGATGGATAACATATTTCCATATCTACCTCTAAGGGTATATTTAGACTATTCTCTTTCATTAAGTCCTTAATCTTGTGAGCAACTTCATCTACTTCATCTTTATGTATCTCACAGATAATCTCATCATGTACTTGAAGTAGTAAATTACTCTTCTTATCTTCAAGGTATTTAGCTACAGCAACCATACGTTCACTCATTATATCTGCACTAGTTCCTTGAATAAGATAATTTACACCTTTGTATCCTAGATCATTAGGTACTTTATATATTCTACCATATTTATTTCTAACTCCACCCTCTGTTTTAATTGTTCTTACTACTGCATTAAAAAATCGTCTAGAACCTTTCATATTAGATAAGTATGTATTTTTATACTCAGCTGCTAAAGCTGGTGTAGTGTTTAATTGCATTGCTAACTTATCTTTACCAATACCATATATAACTCCGAAAGTAATTGATTTAGCTAGTTGCCTGTAAAACTTAAACTGAGGATCTTCCTCTGTGATATTAAAAGCTATCTTAGCTGCTTCCCCATGAAAATCTACATTATCCTGTTTCATAAGTTCATTCATCTCTTTATTATCTACATAATTCATAAATACTCTAACTTCCATTTGAGAGTAATCGTAAGCTACCATTTTATAGTCATCTCTAGGAATAAATAAATTTCGTATAGCTATTTGTCTTGAATCATTAGAATCAAACTTATCCCCACCCAAAAAACTCCATGTATCTAGTACTTCATCAGTTAATTGTGTATCTGCATTACCACCTTTACTAGAAACTATAGCAGCAACTCTACCTCTAACTTCTTCTTTATCAGTAGCAGATAGATCTCTATCTTCAATATATACGACATCTCTAGGTATATTCTGTAGATTAGGATTACTTGAAGATAATCTTCCTGTAACTGTACCCCAATTATTAAAACTTGTATGAAGTATAGGTAGTTCTAAATAAGGTTCAATATAAGTAGATCGTACTTTTTCTAAAGCTCTATATTGTCTAATTAATCCTGCTAAAGGAGAGTTCAATCTAACTAAAACTTCTTCATTCCACGCTTCAGCTCCTTTGGCAGTCTTTAATGGAGAATGAATACCCATGTTATTAAAAGTTTCTCCTAGTTGCTTAGTGCTACTTATGTTAAATTCATGTCCTACTAAGGCATAAATACGCTTTTTTAATACATCAATCCTTTTTACAGTCTTATCATAAGCTACTTGAGCATACTTATTATCTATTACTACCCCTCTTTTTTCCATCATATATAAAGTCTTAGTCAAATCACATTGGAAATTAAATAGTTCTAATTGATTAGTAAGCTCTAGTTTTCGTAATCTATCATTATAAACTTTATGAGTCCAATATACATCTTTTATGCAATAAGGACCTAATATAGATGGAGGAGCTTCAGAAAAGTTTTTAAACCATTTATTCTTTTTCAATATCTTTTTAGTATCAAAGTCATATTGAGCAGCTTGTTCTCCGTAACTCCTAATAAGGGTATCAGTTAAACTTAATCTGTTTACTATAGTAGATTCAGTCATTCTAACCATGACTAAAACATCAACAAGTTTCATCTTGTCTATATTAATTCCCTCATTCTCTAAAAACTTTGAGTCGAACTTCACATTATAGCCTATAATTGTGTCACATTTATCATTTATAAAAGACACTAATTGCTCCAATTCAGTTTGAGTTAGGTTAGGTTCCTCAGACTGATGTCTAAATGGGAAATAATATCCCTCTATTTCTGTATGTCCCAAAGGAGCTAATCCGATACCACATATTTGATTCATATTGTAAGGATTAAATCCATTAGTCTCTACATCTATAATCCATTCTGAAGTATCAGGTAATGAATTTAGAGTATCTGTAAATGTTTTCGAAGTTACAATCATAGGTCTAGTATGCAAACTCCCCGAATTAATCGAGGAGTCTACATTCATGGAGGTTGATATGTTAGTTGAATAAAGAGTTGTCATCATCATTGACGTTAACTGCATCAGATGGAACTTCATCTTTAGCAGATTCTAGATTCCCATATCTCTGACCTAGATACTCTTTAATCGGTGTAAGATTTTTTACTTCTGCTTGTTTATCTTCAGGTAGTTCTAATGCACCTGATGTAGAAGTAATTGTATAAGTAGTATCTAACGAACTACCTCGTCTTTTGATTCGTATAACATTCTTGTCTAAAGAACCATTATCTTCATAGATATCTACGAATTGATTCCAATTACTATTTTGAGCTCCAAAAGATAGAGTTAATACTTTGAAATCATTAACTGTTTCTCTATAGAGGGTACTTCCTGATGGACTAGTAATAGACTCCCATGTATCTACTCTTTGGTCGTTATGCAATATTTCTGTCACATATCCCCAAAGTGCAAACTTATGTCTAGGAGCTTTCCTCTTACCATCTTCGTACACCATTGCTTCACTAGGTACAGAACTTACAGGTTCCCCGTTTTCAACTAGAACACTTGTCCAGCCTTTGTCGATACCCTGTTGAAACTCATACACATAGAACTCTTCCATATGTATTTCGCCTTCTTCTCCTGTGGCAATTGTTTTCATGAAAACTTGATCCCCATCTTTTAACCAAACCTCTTTACCATTAGATTCCGAAGTTTGAGAAGATCTACCTTCTTTATTTGATATATTATTTTGAATCATACTGATTCCTGACATGTGTCCTCCTTACCAGTATTTTTTATTGTTAATTATATTATTTAGTATATCATAAGATTTGATATCCTGCACATCTTTATATTCATTAGGTATTTCTATATATGAAACTTTAATTTTATTCCCTAATAATTTAATAGCTTTTTCTTTTCCTATATTACCAGCATCATCATTATCTAAACATAATATTAATTCTTTAGTAGGTAATGTTAATAATAGATCCCGTTGTTTTTGAGACATACTCATCCCTAATAACGCCACAGATGGAAAACCTAACTGATCTAACCACATAGTGTCTAATGTTCCTTCTGTTATACATACGAAATCACAAGATTCAATATGTTTTTGACCGAACAAGATGTGAGATTTCTTTAATCCTGTTGAGTATAAATATTTAGGAATCATTTTTTCCTGTCTAGTAATCCATCCTACAGTCCTCGCCTTTTTATCTTCAATTGGAATTACCAGACCATTAGATGGTGTAACACTACACTTCCATTTACGCATAGCAGCTTTATCAAAACCCCTATTAAATATCCATCTAGGCACATTTCCTGATTTATATGGTATGGATACTTCAGGTAATTCCATATCCTTTTCTTTTTCAAATGATGGGATATTAAAAATATCACTTTTAAATGTAGTTTTATAATCGGCTAGATACAATCGTACTTGTTGAAAATCCCACTCCATATATTGTTGAATAAAACTTCTTATACTACCCTGCCCACATCCAGCGAAACATATCCATAAACCTTTTTCTGTATTCATGGAACAAGACTCAGTTGTATCACTATGGAAAGGACATAATATAGATATCTCATCAGCACCTACAGGAATATCTATCCCTAAATTTAATAAAGCTTGTCCCCAATCAATAGAATTTGCCATTTTAGCCCTTATTTTTTGAGTATATCCTATAGATATAACCATTGATCTCCTTCCAAAACCCGTCTGGAAAAGTTGTGCCACATTGAAAACAATATGGATCGTTACGAACTAATCCTAATACTTCTTTTTTGAGTAAAGAATGCATATCTACTATAGTTTTACCTATTTTTAATGTTCCTTTAGCTGAACATTTACCACATTTTGTGTTAATTAAACGTGTCATGATTCTCCTCAATTCTACCTTTATCCACATCCCAAATAAATTCAGTAGTTGAAGCTCCTAAGTCTCCATCTCTATATTTTTGAAACATGATTTCTCTTAGTTGGGGCTCATCTTCGACCATACACATTGATATAGCTACATCTGAAGCTCTTATCAAAGCATCCCCAAAGGCAACTTGCCCTGCAGTTGGTTGATTATACATATTAGAGGCATCTCTTGTAGCTTGAGTTGAAGCTATAACTGCTGTATTTGTAGATAATGCCATAGTTTTTAGTCCATAAAATAAAGAATGAGATTGTTCCCATGCTGCCTTATTCTTATCTGATGTAGAAATTAGATAAACCCCATCAATTATAAGTACATCAGGACTATATTTCCGTACTAAATTGGTAATACTAGGTAGAGAAATACTATCTTCCCCACTAATATGGTCACATACTAACAGATTTTTAAAATTAACTTCTCGTAAAAAGCGTTTATACTCATCTTCATCTATGTCTCTACCATTTCGTAAGGCACTGTGAGATAGTTTATAATCTAATGAATGCCCAAGTAGCACGTCCATTCTTAAAGAAATAGCCTTAGCAGGCATTTCAGTTGATACTAGTAAAGTTTTATATCCACTTCGTATAGCATCCGAAGCAAGTTTACAACATAACCATGTCTTTCCTACAGTAGGTCTAGCATATGCAGTGATTAAATCTCCGGGTTGCCATCCAACACCTGCGGCATTGATCATATGAAAAGGAGTCCGTATTCCTATTAGCCCGTCCCCCATTTTTCTAATAGCACTTCTACGTTTCCATTCTTCGTATCTGTCTAATACTCCATCATCGTATTGATTAACTTCTTCATCATGTAAGATTTCAACATCATTCAAATCATCCATTATCATACCTAAAGCTTTTTTAGGATTATCTTCTAAGACTAATTGATTTGAGTTAAATGCGTTGATAATATTTCTAAACATAACCTGTTTACTAAATTCATCTAATGCATAATTAAAATTAATGGATTGTGCTTCAGGTTTTAAGGTATCAAATTTCTCCAATAGGATTTCAAACGTAGGAAAATCTGCATATTCATCAAGATAGTCTTGAATAAATTTATAAGTTTCTCCATGTTCGGAAAAATCTTTTGGGGAATATGTAAAATTTTTAAAATTCCCTGAATCACATAGACTGAAAATCACTCCAGATTCTATAAAATTAAAATTTTCCAATATTATTTCTCTTCATTAAGTTTATTTCTAAGTGACTTTTTCACTTTGTATATAGAGTAGTTTACCATAGTTTCTTCTCCATTCACTAATTTTTTATTAGAAATACTTTTTAACTTCTCTTCAATGTCTTTCATAGTATGGTTTTGAAGTTTATCTGCTAAGAATTGTTTTTCCCCATCATCTAAGTCTAAAGAATCTATCCAATCAATAAAATCTACTTCGTCTAAATTTTCATCTAGTTGTTTTACAAAGTCACTTAATTTATATGAATTATCATCAGTATCGGATTGCATATCTAAACTATAACTTTTTATTTTTTTACTAGCTTGTACCCATAAGGTTTTAAGTCTATTAGCCATAGCAGTATGTAAATATGTATGGAATATAGCATTTCTGTTAGGATTATATAGTTTTGCGGCTTTAACAACTATTAAACGTAATTCTTGAGCTAAATCATCTCTGTCATATCCGTATATATAAATGTTTGATACCATCTTGTTTATTTTCGGCTCCCATTTCTGAATTAGGTCGTTGTCTATTTCCACTGTCATATTTCCTTTTATCCTGATAACATTTCTGTGTGCAGTATACGTTTTTTAATTTTAATTTATATCCTTGTACTATACGTTTCCTAGTTCTATAAAAAGGAACTGTACACCAAGAACATGTAAGTTTTGTAAATTTCCATCTAAAAGAGCATTTTCCTTTATGGATTCCGCCACGGTCAGTGGTTATATCTCTACATACTTTACAGTATACCACACGTTTAGGTTTAGGAGGGTTAGTTTCTAAATTATTTTGTAGTAAAACTCTTCTTGTGTATGATCCATCTACTCCTGCTTGTCGGGCAATTTCAGCTGTAGACATAAAAGGATTTTGCTTACGCAATCTAACTACTTTATTCTTCGCCTTCATTTTTTAATTTATCTACTTCATCAGATAATTCTTGTATGGCTTTCATCATAGGAGCGATAAGTTTTAAATAATTTAATCTCATTTTATTTTCAGTATTTATTTCATGAACTATAGTCCCTTCTTCGGGATCTAAACCAAATTTTTCCATCGCTTCTAATACATCTTGAGCTGTTACTCCGACATCTAACTTACTAGGGTTACTCTGTTTATTATATTGTACGGGCTCTAAGTCATTAATAAAATCTAGACCTAATTGTAGGGGTTCAATATTATCTTTAACTCTAGCATCTGAAGTATCTGTTATACTACCTTCATAGTTTATATCTTTCCAAGCTTTAGAAGCAGTACCTAAATCAAAACTATTATCAGCTAATGGGAACCAGTGTTGATTAATCACTCCTTGAAAAGAATTAGGACCATGAATATGATTTTCATGTCTACTAGTATCAGCACTTCCACTAATTGGGGTTGTGTTAGCCCCTCCCGTACTAAATCCAGATTCTAATTCATAAACAGCTTTCCCATTTGCATCAGTAGAAGCATAACAAGTAGCTAGTTTAATTCTGTTTTGTCCTGTAGGTAACCTTAAATTACCAACTATTGTATTAGGTCTTGATTCTGAAGAATTACGAAGCTCATATTCAGTTTCAGTTTTAGCATAAAATTTAGTCTCAGATAAATCTGGTTCAAAGAAAATAATAACTCTAGTATCAGGTTGACCGTCACTATCATCATCGGCTGTAGGTAGATGATCTCCTGTACCATAAGTACTATCAGCAGTATCATCAGCTGTAATTTCATATGTTTTGCCTCCAATAAATAAACTACCGGCACTCCAACTAATATTCTTATTAGCATTAGCTAAACTTCCTGCGGCATCTCCCGGCATAAAACCTCCTGTATAATGTACTTTTAAACCGTGATCGAATCCATAAGGTCCTCTGTAATCATCGTCAAATTGCTCATCTAAATCTCCTACATCTACTTTATCCTGACAGATAATATCTTGAGTTGTTGCAGAATTATGAGCCAAAGTTTCTACATCAGTATAAGCTCTTCCTCCCGTTTCCATATAAGATAAAGAGGTTATTAAAGCTCCTCCACCTACATAACTACCTCCCGTACCTATATTATGTGTAATTGACTGTTGTTGAAGATTATATCCCGCTCTCATTGGTACATTAATTCTAAGATAATCATCAGCTGCTATAGTTCCAGAATTCATCATAAAAGTTAATATAAAATTTTCTACTTTTTCTATATACCCATACGTATCAGCTGTCCCACCATCACCAGTTAATTTATTAATTGTACTTCCAGCCCTTGCCCCAAATCCACTAAATAAAGTTGCCAAAGAACCACTGTCATGAGATGCTAATGCTCCCCCACCACTTGCATCTGTCCAGACTGTTTTAGTTTTTGTTCCTACAGAAGAAGTAGCAATAGTATCCCCAGCCACGGGTCGTATATCTAAAGATTGGTGTAAATATTTACCATCTATTTGAAACCTACCTCTAATTTTTGGGATACTCCGTTGAGCAAATCTACTTACAACAGCTTGTCTAATATCGTTATAGCTATTAACATTACCTAAATCAAGTCTAGCTATATTCCTTTCTCCTCTAACTGCAGAAGGTCTATATTGATAGTTTTCTTCTGGGTCAGTATTATCTGATAGTACTACAGTATCTTCTGAACTACCATCTACATATTTATCAAAATATAATGTTTCTCCTGCTGCTACTGTCCCATCTTGACTCCCCTGACTAGTACCACTTAATACCATTATTCCGGTTCCTCCTGAAGCAGTTCCACTAGTCGCAGACATATATTGTACGTAACCTATAATATTATTACTAGCATCTACTACTCTAGATTTCCAAGAAGATGCATCAGATGTACTTCGTCTATCTGGATCTTCAGCCCCAAAGGTACCATTTGTATCATAACTACCTGACATTAAAGCTTTACCTGAATATCTATCTTGTGAGGCAATCCCAGCCTCATTATCAGTTTGAGACTTCCAATGAAATAGTTCAAAAATCTGTTCAGTCATATTATTAGTGATAGGATCTCTATATCTTACAGCAACCTCATTAATTTGTTCTTGTTGTAAATGATCAAAAGCTGCTCCGGGTTTCATTATTCTTTCACTACCATTATTATCTTGAGCCGTAGCACCGTAATTTCTGACTATTAACTCTGAATTACCGGGTGTAAATGACGTTGCCCCATCAAAAACTGTAGCAGGCATAGACCCAGATCTATAGTAGCTAAAGAATTGAGCTGGATTACTAGCAGTTGAGAAACTTGTAACATTAGGATCAGCATTAAAAATCCATCCTAACTTAGTAATTACACTATGTACAACAGGATCTGCTAGGGCAATTCTTTTAATACCGTATAATACAGTTGTATCAGATGAATTAAAAGTTACTTTTTGCTGTCTAGTTATAGTAGCTATGTTTGTGGAACTATCACAAAATCTTTTAGCACTTCCAGATACAGGTTCGGTAGTTGTAAGATTTATCTCATCTCCATCTGTAACCCCTGTGTGACCTCCAAGTTGAAATCTTTTAACTAAATATTTGATAAGTGCTGATCTAGTTCTATCTGAACCAAGATCGCCATTACCTCCAGAAGCGTTAGTAAGATTCACAGTAGAGTGTTCTCCAGCTATTTTAGTCTTAGCTAGTTCCTGTAAATGATCTATAGCGGTTACATGCAAAGTATTACCTTCTTGTAAAGCCTGCATTTTAGTTAATGATTGAATTTTTCCAGTGAATAGAATTGAATAGTTTTCACCTTCTACAACTCTAATTGAAGTACCCCTTTTAATTATTCCGTCTAGTTCTCCTAAACTTGTATTATCAGTTAAAAAAGGATTTGCAAAAATAAAATGACACATTCTAGGTTTATACATTCTATCAACAATATTAAGCTGTTGTGTCAAGGCTTGCTCATTAGACCCCGTTAATTCAGACCATGCATAAATTGCAGTATCATTTGCATGAGTAGCGGCAGTAGTAGTAGTAGCAGAAGTATCTGTAACTTCAGCTCTATCTATTGTAATAGCATGGGTGCTTGTATTAATCGCAGTTACTTTTACAGCTTCACTTTCTATTAGCACATCCATACCTACTATTAATCTATGACCAGAATCTACAGTCATTGTAGTAGCTGCTGTATCGGAAGTAATATCTCCCGTATCATTAATTTGAGCTACTTGTACCCATGCGTATACTTTTGAGGGTTTAAATACATTTGGATTAGTCATTATGGGTCAATCCTCTTCTTAGCAACAAACACTAGAGTAAATGAAAATCTATCTTCTGTCGCTGGAGCTAAATCAAATCTTGCTTGAGAAATTGCAACGGGGTAAGATCCAACCGCATCAGTAGAACCATCTGATATTATTATTTCAATTGGAACCCCTGTAGGATCATAAAATTTACTAGTAACAAAATCTTCTAATTCTTCTTTTGTAGGAACTGTATAACTTGTGCTACTATTTCTAGTAGGTCCACTTACAGTTTCACTTGGGTTAGATGTATCTACAAGCCCACTAACAGTAATAGTAGGTCTTATTTGTCCTAGATCAATTATCTCTGGATCAGCCCCATTTGGAAAGGGTATCTGTATTGGAGTTTTAACATAGTTAACAGAGAAAGAGTCAGCCTTTAGGGCATATCTTTTTTCACCAGAAGTTAATCCATCATATAAACATATTGCTAAAGCCATAATCTACCCCCTATTCCCATTCGCTGATATTCTTGAAGCATCCATATTAAACTGTTCTACTTGTCTTCCTTCCATATCTTCCATTGGGGCTATTTGATAAGGTTCTGTAGTACCTACACCAAATGGAGTTGAGGTTGCAGAACTTGCTGATAAAGCAGGAGCTGATCCTCCACCACCTCCAAAAAAGCCTGTTACACCACTAGCTACATTCCCTGCAAAATTGCTAAGAGCTTGTCCACCAAAAGCTTCAAAGAAAGATCCTAGAACAGTAGATATTAATAATTTCATTAATATTCCCCCCGGAGCAAAATACATTACTAAT
>Ga0098059_1001859_pt1 | contig 10316 bp, 16 predicted proteins | sample 20_taG_FD_92580 | JGI IMG/M metagenome (GOLD analysis project Ga0098059, IMG submission 92580) | Marine viral communities from the Subarctic Pacific Ocean - 20_ETSP_OMZ_AT15318 metaG | ecosystem: Environmental > Aquatic > Marine > Oceanic | place: Subarctic Pacific Ocean | collected 2015-01-19
TACCGCCCTTCTGTTTGATGACCTCCGGCGGGAAAGGTACGGACAGGGTTTTGACATCTTCGGGTTTCATTACTCCACCTCCAGGAGGCTCAGTTGCTCGGCCGGGTCGGGGAGCAGTAATCGGTATTCGTGCAGGCCGGCGGTTGCCCGCTGGCGTTCGACTTTCCAGCCGCCAAACTTCGGTTTGCGGAGATCCCGTAGGCGGGCCGACACTGAAGCCTCAGGGGCTTGCACCGCGTCGGCGATGCCACGCAGGGTGCGCCACTCGCCGTCAACCATGAGCCCGACGACCCGGGTTAGCTGGTTGCTGAGACGGGTCTGGTCTAGCGACGGTGTGTACGTCGCCCCGTCGAACTCGATGACGGTCACTGGTCGTCTCCCTTCTGTGGGAGAGGTGTGCCGCACTGGTTGCAGGACCAGTCGTACTTGACGGCGATTCGCCGGTTGATGAAATGGCGGACACATTCGGGGCAACGGAGGTAGATGCGGCTCACCGTTCAACCTCTGTGTCGAGGGGAGCGATCCTGTCGATGGCACCCCGCATCAGGTATCCGGCCGTCCAGCAGATGAACGGGCCGATCAGGTACGCCCACATCGGGTTCGTGAATCCGAGCATCAGACCTTCGCCTTCCAGTTGGTCCACTTCGCCTCTTCGGCCTGGTCTGTTCTCAGACCTTGTGATGCTGCGAGGTGGACATGCTTCGTTGCTTCGGAGAGGACGCTGTTGACCGAAAGTCGGGCAGCGCGGCTAGAGGTTGCGACAGCGTCGATGAGCCGGTCGATGTACACACGGGTAACTGCGTCGCAGTCCAGGTACCGGTTCGTCCTAAGTGACGTGGACGATTCCGGTGCCCGTCCACCGTCCTCCCAGTTCGCGTTAGCGGCACACGCACTGCACAACTCGATGGTGTGGTCGCTGTATCGCCCCGGTGGGCCTTGGCGAAACGACTTGAGGCCGTCTACCGGTGTGGTCTCACCGCAGTTGTCGCATGTCCAACCCGAACGGATCGCCATGCCACTCATGCCGCCACCTCGCTGTCGTCAGCGACCGGCGGGTTCCACAACTCCTGAACAGCCGTCGGAGCCAACTCCACAGGAACCGGACCCGTCGGCATCGACTGGCAATAAGAGTTGAACGAGCAGTAAGCGCAGTTCCACGGCTGCACCTTCTTCTGGAGGTAGTTCGGAACCTGATCGACGTAGCCGTGACCCGGTACATCCCGGCCCGGGATCTGCCCGGCCAGCACCTGGTCCCATACCCGTTGGAGCCGCAGCAACTCGTCCACGACTAGAGACTCGACAGTCGCCCCGTGGCCCGGAACTTCCTGATCCATCCGAAGACGGAACTCCAAAGTCATCCCCGGCTTGATGCCATCCCGGTAGGAGGCATCCTTCGAGATCATCACAATGTGGATGGCGTCAGCGCCGGCCCCCATCGCGTAGATGCCGGCCTGTAGAACATGCTCGATCTTCGGGCCGTCCCGCATGCACAACTTGAACGGGTACGCCGTGGCCGTCTTGATCTCCACCACGGTCCGAAGATCGCCTTCGGTCATAAGCCCATCGGCGTGACCGGAGATGTCGTAGCCAAGAGGCCGCAGATCAATCTGCACCTCAGACTCGAAGTCTCCCCACAGAGCGTGGAGACCCTCCTGCACCTTCTCATGCATGGCGCGGCCGAAGTGAAACGCCAACAGCGTCTCGTAGGGAAGCTCTTCACATTCGGCGACCCGAGCCGCCTGGAACGCAACCTGCCGGTCGCAGGTGTAAGCCTGTGACCCTCGCAGTCCGGTCCCGCACGCTGTCGGTCGTGTTCCTTCCGCAGCGCGTTCGTTCCGAAGGAACAAATCTAGGGTGCTACCAACGATCCCGTCGGTGGCGTAAAGTGCGTCTGACATAATAATCCCCCTCTATGGGCAAGCAGGGGGCCGCACCCTTGAAAATCGGACTAGCCATAGGTTCCCGGATCCGAAAGTCCCCCTACTTCGACCGTCTGGTCGAGCTGGGAATGACCTCCGCATCCGTGTACAACCACATGAACAGTTCGGACAAGGTTCGGTCCCATGAGTTTTCAGGAGTCATCTTATATGGGTCATGTGACAGTCTGCAAGTACCTACCTCTAGCGATAGTCACGAAACGCGGCTAGAACGTCCCGATGGAAACCGTGACCGACCTGGTGGAGACATGGCTGGAGACGTGCCGGCCTGAGTACGCAGAGTCCACGGCGCAGACGTACCGGGGCCATGTCAGGCAGTTCTGCCGGGAGCATGGCGTCAGGTGGCTGGCCGATGTGGACGACGAGGATCTGGCCGGGTGGTGCCACGACCGGTCGATCCGGCCTTCGACGCGGCGTTCCAGGTGGTCGGCACTCCGGGGGTTCTTCCGATGGGTGACCGCTCAGGGTTTGTTGCCTGATGACCCGACGTTGCTTGTGCCACCGCCGAGGGTGCCTCGGCATGTGCCGCGTCCGTTGACGCCAGACGAGGCGTCAGCCGTGTTAACGGCGGCTCGCCGCATCGACGCTGATTGCCATTCGGGCGCAGGCCGCTCGAACGAGCTGATTATCTCGCTGATGGTGCAGGAAGGTCTCCGCTCTGTTGAAGTGCGTCGGCTTCAGGTCGCTGACGTGGATCTGGACCGTGGGCAGGTACACGTCCACGGGAAAGGCGACAAGGACCGTGTGTTGCCCCTGTCGGGGCAGACCAGGTCGGTGCTGGTTCGGCACCTGGATGTGGTGGGTCGGGGGTTCGGGCCGTTGGTGTCGAAGAAAGGGTCGTTTGATCCGTTGACCTCGTCGGCCTTGAATCATCGGATGATCAGAGTGTTCGAGGTGTCCGGGGTGAAGTCGCGGGCGTATGACGGCAAGTCGGCGCACAGCCTGAGGGCCACCGCTGCGACCGACGTGTACCGCGGGTGCCTTGATGTGCGAGCGGTACAGGCAATGCTCGGCCACTCGCACCTTTCTTCTACGCAGCATTACATCGAGTTGGCGACCGCCGAGCATCTTCGGGACGCGATGGCTGGCCGTCGCTATTAGCCGCTAGTTGACAATCAGCAGGTACTTAACTAAACCTGTTGTCATCTAGTCCAGGAAGGAGCTTGCCAATGAATGGACTTGCATTAGCCATTGTCCGTCACCGAAAGGTGAAGAAGCAGTCGCAGACAGACGCGGCTGATGAGCTGGGCTTCACCCAAACGAAGTTGTCTCGACTGGAGTTGGGCCACTCGAAGCCCTACAGGGACATCCCTGTTATTGCTTCTTGGTTAGGGATCTCAGATTCACGGGCGTTGAACTTGCTGGAGGCACCGGCAGGCACCGCCCAAGACATCATGCAAATCATGGAGGAAGTCCGCGATATTCGTGAATCGATGGCGACCCGGGAAGAACAGGTCGCTGCTCAGATAGTTGATATGCGTGAGACCCTGCATGAGTTGTTCCGCATGTCGAGCCCTCCGGCGACTGACTTGATCGCCCGCGCTATCCGGGAGAAGAGATCGTCCCACGGGATGACGGTTCATGAACTTGCGATGGTGATGAACATAACCACCAGTCAGGTTCACCGGCTGGAGGAAGGGCTGGTCGCCATGTGGCCCTACACGCATGAACTGTCAGCGTTCCTCGAAGTCCCTCATCAGGAGTTGGTGAGGTGCCTGGAGGCAGAGACGGACCAGTACAAGGAAGCACTCGCGACGCGAATGGAGGCGAACCTTGATGCGCGTGGCGACCACCTGAGGGTAGCCCGTGGCGCTCTTGAGGTATTCCACGAAATGATCGAACACACGAAGGCGGGAGTGAACGATGTTAAGGAAAGATGACCCCTACTACCCGCAGGACCGCGAAACCACGCGTGTCTTCACGGACGCGGTACACCGCATCTACATGGCTGAGGATCGCCACCGTATAATCGACCGCCGGTTCGAGGTGAAGAGAGAAAACTTTGTCGATAACGCCAGCGGTTGGCTCGGCGGCGATATCCAAGTCACCTACTGGTGGTGTGTCACCGGGGAAATCATCTCGCAGGATTCGTGGATAGACACCGCTCGAACCGGTCAAAGCCTCAGCGAACGCATGCGAATGATTGCCTCCCAGCAGGTGTCCATCAGCGACGAGTACGCGGTTGGGTACCCGAACCTGAACGCTCACCTCCAGGCTGAACAACTCCTAGAGATCGGGGTGTCCTGCCACATGGCCGAATCAGCCCCGGACGTGTGGACCGCCGTCAGCGAGATCAGCCTTGGTATCGGATTCATCCTGAGAGCCAGCCGAATCGTGTCAGTGGACGGCGAGAACGCTGACGTTCAGAAGATGAGAGACCAGATCGACCAGGCGCAGCGGTTCCTAGCCTCTGTCTAATCGGTCAGCGAAGAGGTGCCCCTAGTGCCAACCTTCTGTGCGACCGCTCCCTTAAGCACACTCAAAGCGGCTGCAATGCCGGCCCCGGCGACCAGCTTCCACTGCGACACCCCGAGATCGAACACGCTGTTGGACGCGATGGCCCCGAGCGCAGCCTCGATGAACGTGGCGCTCATTCTCTCTGCTAGATCCCTTGTAAACATCTACCATCCTTCTTTCTTCTGGTCCCCGACGAATATCGGGGCAGTGAACGTGAACCCCCGGGTGGGAGTCACGACAGCGAACGCCTGAAGCGGATCGCAATCAGGGAAGTTGAAAAGCCTGGAGAACTCGTCCACGCCTTTCGCAGACCCGCATGCGAACACGCCTTGATCCGGCGCAAGTATCTGCTGGTGGAAATGGCCGAAAGCCATCACGTCGAACGAGGCGTTGACACGCTTCTTCTGAATCATCCGCAGCACAGGGGCCATCAGGCCACCAACACCACCGCCACCGCCTCTGATCTGATCGCCGTGCGTCAACAGGATCTTCGTGTTGTAAACGGTGACTAGACAGTCCGCAGTGTCAGGGATGTCCCAGGTGATGCGTTCATCAGCAGCAAGCTGGTTCGCGGTCATTGTCGCCAGCAGGAAGTCGAGGTTGTCGCGGACCCGGCCCTTCATGCGGGGCTTATGGGTTTGCCGGCCGTGGTTACCAACCACGCTCGAGATATGCACCTTGCCGAAATGGTCGGCGAGCGTCGCTACGCACGATGCAAGGATCGGCGACCAGTAGACACAGGTATCGATCCCGGACACACCCTCATTGGACTGCGCCAACTCGTCGTGAATGTCGCCGGAGCACATATCTCCACCCCACAGGAGACACAGGCCATCGATGTCAACACCAGCGATGTAGTTAGAAGCCAGGTCGATAGTGGCGTCGCAGAAGCGTCGCAGGCGCATCTCGGCGATACGCCGGTCGTAAGCGTTCACGCCGCCCATCTCCGCGACGTTCACGACCTCGTCCAGGTGGAGGTCGGACATCATCGCGACGACTGTCGCCGCTGACTTCTTCGGCTTCTTCGGCGTCAGCCAACGCGGAGGAGTCGCACCAGCGGCGATCTCGTAGGCAGCAACCCGGGCCAAAAGAAGATCCCGCTCACCGACGACCTGTTCGGTTTGTTTACGGGCCAACCGCAGCTCTGCTTTCGCCTTCGTGGCCTGCTTCTCGATGCGGGTGAGCCGGTCGAGTAGCAGCGCCTTGTCGGCGAAGTCATCGAGGTCGCTCACCAGAGTCCTGCCGGTCGCGGATAAGAGCAGCCACCCGATTCACAGTGGCGTCCTGGTAGCCGTGAACTTCCCGCAGCCACCGGGTGATGATCGTCGCTCCAGCGTCCGAATCAACGATCTCAGACTTGAGGTCGTCGGGGAGGCGATCCACCCATCGTGACCGGCCACGCCGGTCGTGGGAGAACCTGAACGAATCGAGGCTTACGGGACCGTCAGTAGCCGACAAATCAGGGTTCCTTCCCAAAAGGAACCGTCAGGGCTGTACCTGACAGGTTCCATCTGTAGGTCTTCGACCGTTACCTGTTCGGAACGGTCGCCCTCCTGAAATGTCACGGCCTTTGCAGTCGTTACCAGTGTACGCAATGCGAGGTACTCGGTTTGTGAGTTGTACCCGGCTGAGGCGCCGGCACCGTGTGATGTGGCGACACGCCCCTGGATGATGAGCGGGGCGATGATCTCTTCGACACGGTTCGGTTGTGGGCGGGCGTGCAACGACCAGCGTTCCAAGATCGGCCCGGTGGTGGCGGTACTGCCGCTACGAGCCAGAGTGACCTTGACAACGAATGTCTCTGACGACGGGTCAGTCGCCGTGTACGCCGTCTCCGCGGACGTTTCGGTCAGCACCATTGCCGTGGATACGTTGTTCTCGTCGGTCAACGTGATGGTCGTTGTCCCGGCCACGCCAATGACGGTGCCCCGGTAGTTGATCGTGGAGGTTGCGTAGTCGGTGCCGGTGACCCGGTAATCGATCTGACCGGGGCCTGACTCGGCCTGTTCGTTGGCGAACCGTCCTGACACAGCCCGGCCTACCTTCGCCGCAGCCGTCCCGAACGTGACCTGGCCGACAACCAACTCGGCGTCGGTAGACAGGTCGCCGGCATAGGACTCCGAGTAAAGCTCGCCGTTGGAATCGGTGAAGGCCAGCTTCCCCCCGAACACTTCGAGGCTCTGCACGTTGCCTTTGGTGCCGGAGTCGTGGGCGAGGAACCGGGAGTAGGCCGGGACCAGGATGTCGGTAAAGACAGCGAGGTCGGCTTTCCAGGTGTCGCCGTTGGAGGTGCCCCAGTAGGCGTTCTGGCCGGAGATGCGAGCCCCGTAGGCGGCACCCCCGTCGTCTATGACTGGGCCGAACGAAACGCTCTGGTTGTCGTTGGAGTTGATTAGGCCGAACCGGGCACCGGCCGATGTGCCAACCACCATGATCTGCCCGAACGTGTCCACTGAGAACGGCCCGGAGAAGGTTTCGCCAACGGGGAGAGTGGCGGCTGGCACCGGGTGCGCGAGCGACCCATCGGTTGCGGAGATCCCTATGGCGTACAGGATCCCCTGGCCGTTGTCGTTGTACGCGGCGTAGAGGGCTTGTGGGCCGCCTTTGATAGCCACGCAGGTGCCGGTCAACGTTTTGTCGAAGGTGAGTACCGCTCCGGCCGCGCTGAGTTCCACGATCCGGGCACCGTCAGCGGACAGCAGCCGGCCGTTGGCGTACTCGATGACATCGCCTGCGAACGACCCGATGGTCGAAGCGGTCGTCGCATTAGACACTGTGCCCTTCTTGACCGCAGACCCGATGGTGGCGTACACGCTGGCCCCATCAGAAGTCCAGTCGGTGATCGTGCCACCCATTGGGGTGGATGTGAAAGACGGTGACGCCGATGCGTTCGGGTTGCCGTACTTCAGATCCGTCCCGTCGGAAAAGTAGAAGACGGTGCCGTTCACGACCCGGGCATACAGATTCGAGTTCGACCCGTTGGACTTCTCCTCGATGGCCTTGCACATCTGCAAATGGCCCTTCGTGAACACGTCCACGTTCTTACTGGTATGGAACCTTCGACGGTCCGAATCAGACAGGTCGTAATGCTCCTGGCCTGCCCCATAGGACCAATCGGTTTGCGACCTGACCCACTGGCCGACCACAGACAACGTCTGCTCGCCGACATCAGAAGACGTGTCGCGCTGTTCCTTCTGAGCTGGGATCGTTGACCGCCGGTACCTTTCAATATCTACGAGGTACCCACGGCCATCTATCGACACGTCGAAACGCGGAGTGACCGCCATCGGTTACTCCCCGCTACGAAGCCACGTCGTCGGGTAAAGCTGCGCCAGGCGAGCCTTCTCCGCTTCGATGCGTTCATGCCGACGCAGACGAAGATCCCGCATCGATGCCGAAATAGCGCCGGATGGCACCTCGTCGGCACGCCGCATCGGCGACTGTGTCGTAATGGATTCCCGTGCAATGGGCTTGAACGTCATCAACTGGAGTGCCGCCCCTAGGACAGGCAAATCGTAAGCCTCGGTGTGCAACCCTGTAGCGGTCAGGGCAGTGCTGGCTGCGGTCAACGTCGTGAACGGAGCCTTGTACTCGACACGCACCATCTGGCCGGATACCGGGATGTCCTGGAGGATCAAAGCAACACCCGACGCGAACGTCGCAGTGTTTCTGTTGCGTCGCAGAGCAAACCTCCGCACCTCCGGTTCCGATAGGTCAGACGACGGGTCTACATACGTCACCCGGTACACACCGAGGGCGTCAGAGGCCAAGTTGTAGCCATCGGTCCCTGACACATAGGAAAACTCGGGCAAAGTCTTGACCTGGTACAGCCCGTTAGCACTCAGATCATTCAGGTCGGTGTTCAACGCGTCGAGGATCTGATGCGCCGGGTACTGCGGCGACACCCGAATGATGTCCTCGGTGGAATGGCCCGCCGCTGACGACCCGCCGTAACCGCGAAGGGCACCCACCAGGCTGCCCGACACCGAAGTCACATACAGCAACTCGGTGCCAATCTCGATCACCGTTCCGGGGACAACCGCCCCAGCCGAAAACTCCAAGTTCAGCGTCGAAGCCGACGTTGACATATCGCCGTTCAACCGGTTGATTGGCTCAACCGTCCCCGACAGGAGCAAGTCCCTGGTTCGATCAATCCACGTCTGTGCAGTCATGCCGATCTAGTCCTCAGTCGGCAAGCAGCTTCTCAGTGGCTTCGCGGGTCCGCTTGTTACGAACCACCGTCCCAGCCTCAACTTCCATCTTAGTCTCAGCGTGCGATTCCAACTCTGCGCTGCCTCGAACCGACGGGGGCTGAATGTTGTCGTCGCGGAGACGCTTATACGCCCCCATGTCCTTGGTCATCTGCTTCTCTTCGCGCTTCGCCTCAGCAGCCAAAGATCGGGACGGCATCGCCGACGCAGCAAAGCTGATAGACCGGACCTTCTCGCTGAACGCCTTCTTCTCTTCTTCTGTCATCTCGTTACTCATGCGGCCTCCACGTTGATGGCGTATCCAGCAGCGGACAGGAGATCCGCTTCTGTATCTGTCAGGTCAGACGGCGACTCATGGCCCCCGTACAGGGTTCGGGTAATCGTTGTGTCGTCGGCCGGCTGGGTCGTAGTGACCGCACCGGATGCGATCCACACGTTCACGCCCTTGGCGCGGGCCGGGTAGAAGCGAGCCAACCGGTTCACCGCAGCCAACGGCTGGTAACCCGGTTCACCTGGTGCCAGGGGCGGCAGCGTGTCTTGGGTTGTGGGGACGTACCGGCGTCGAAGACTTGGGCCGATACTGGCGACAACCCCGGCGACTGTGGCTGGCGTGGCCGACGCTGCGCCGACAACGCTTGTAGGGGCAGGGATGGCAGCCACCCCGGGTACGGCAGACGGGGCGAAGTTCGCATCCCCGGTAACTGTCGCTGCGGGTACAGCACCAACACCAGCGACAGTGGCCGGCAAAGCCTCAGTGTAGAGAAGGACTGTGACACTCGGGATAGCGCCGAGACCGGCGGCAACGCCTGCTGCGACATCAACAACGCTCGCTACCGAAACTCCTGGTACGGCACCAACCCCGGCGATAACCGCCGGGCCGACATGACCAGCAGCCGAAACCGTTGGTGCTGGTATCGCACCGACACCGGCAACGGTTGTTATCGCAGGGTCCGCTCCGATGTTGACATCAGCGACATTGACCCCACGGTAAGTCGTAGAGGTCTGCTGGTAATCAACCCCGGACGCCCGGTACGAGAGACTCCGCTCGACCTCAGGGAGAGTCGCGACACAAGCAATAGTCGCCGGGGTGACCGTGGCGTGACCAGCCCCGTAGTAGTTGCGAATCGTGTCCCGGTAATCAAACGATGCACGATAGTCAGCCATCGTCTGACCTCTCGGTCAACCGGTGCTTCTCATCATGGACACGCGTCCACACCGTCAACCCAGTCACGTCGTCGGACACACCTTCAACCTTGTCGGTCAAGTAGTCGAGCTTGTCGATGCTCCGGCTGTGCTGATCAGTGTTGTCCCGGTTCAGGCGACGCAAACTCATGCCGAACATGCCAGACACCACTGCTGCGGCCACCAAGCCACCTGCTCCAACCCACTCAGCGGCCATCAAACATCGCCTTGTAGGTGTTCTTGCCGAACACACCGTCAACCTGCAACCCGTTCTGAAGCTGCCAGAGACCAACATGCCACGCGGTCTTCTGGTCATAAACGCCTGTGATCGGCTGATCGACCATCATCTGGATGAACCGGACAAGCGGTTCTTTCATACGAGGCCACCGGACCCGCAGGGTGCGCCTAAGAGGCGGCGCTACGAGCTTCGGTGGAGTCGCTTCCGCATTAGTGGGCCGCATCTGGTCAAGCCGGTAGTAGGCACGGGAACCAGGGCAGTCTTTGTTCGCTACGTCCCGGTGGCCTTTCA
>Ga0098059_1001860_pt1 | contig 10313 bp, 6 predicted proteins | sample 20_taG_FD_92580 | JGI IMG/M metagenome (GOLD analysis project Ga0098059, IMG submission 92580) | Marine viral communities from the Subarctic Pacific Ocean - 20_ETSP_OMZ_AT15318 metaG | ecosystem: Environmental > Aquatic > Marine > Oceanic | place: Subarctic Pacific Ocean | collected 2015-01-19
ATCAGGTCGGGCGGAATGGCGCCGCAGTTGACCGGGACGAACGGGGCTTCGGCCCGCGCGCTGCTCAGGTGAATCTGGCGCGCCACCAGTTCCTTGCCGGTGCCGGACTCGCCGCCGATGTGGACCGGGGCCTGGGAGCGCCCCAGCCGCTGCACCAGGGCGCGCAGCGCCACCATGCTGGGGTGGGTGCCCAGCAGCAGCGCGGCGCCGGGGTCTGGCGCGGCGTTCTGCGGGCACAGCGCCAGCGCGCTGTGCACCAGCTTGCGCAGCACCGCCAGATCCAGCGGTTTGCTGACAAAGTCGAAGGCGCCGGCCTTGAGGCTTTCCACCGCCAGCTCGGTGTTGCCGTGGGCGGTGATGACCGCGACCGGCAGGTCGGGATGCTGCGCATGCAGATGGTGCACCAGGTCGAGCCCGCTGCCGTCCGGCAGGCGCATGTCGGTGATGCAGAAATCGAACGTCTGTTCGGCCAGCCGTGCCCGCGCATCGCTCAGGCTGTTGGCGGCCTGGGTTTGCAGGCCCATGCGGGCCAGGGTGATTTCCAGCAGTTCGCACAGATCGACTTCGTCGTCGACGATCAGCACACGGCGGGCGGGCATCGAGGCGGGCATGGGGCGACAGCTTACGTCGGTGCGCTGGCGAATCGGATGCGAAAGCGCGTGCCGCGCGGCTGTTCGAGATAACGCAGTTGTGCCTGGTTGAGCTCGCACAGCTCGCGGGACAGGTACAGGCCCAGCCCGATGCCGCGCGGCGAGGTGGAGACGAAGGGCTCGAAAATGCGTTCGCGCATGGCCGGGTCGATGCCGGGCCCGGCGTCGCAAACGTCCAGCCAGGTGACACCACGGCTGTCGCGCCCGCTGAGCACGTCAACCCGTCGACCGGGCGCGTGCTCGGCGGCGTTCTCCCAGAGGTTGTGCAGCACCTGCTGCAGGTGCGCCGGGTCGCAGCGCACCTGCCGCGCGGTGCTGGCCTTGTGGTGGTGAATGACTTGCGCGGCGGTCAGGGGCTGCTCGCGGTAGGCGCCCAGGGCCTGCTCCACGCAGCGGTCGAGGTCGATGACCGGAATGGGGTGGTCGTGCGGGCGGGCAAGGTCGAGCACGTCGCGAATGATGCGATCGATGCGCGTGCCGTGGCGCTGAATCATGTCCAGCAGTTTGTGCTGCCCGGCATCGAGCCGCTCGTCTTCGGCCAGCAGTTGCCCGGCCTGGGTGATGGCCGACAGGGGATTGCGGATTTCGTGCGCAATGCTGGCGCTGAGCCGTCCCAGCGCCGCGAGCTTGAGTTGCCGCGCCTGCTCCTGCAATTGCCAGGCGTCGTCGAGCAGGATCAGCGTCGCGCCGCGGGCATCGGCGCCCAGGGGTGAAAACCGCGGCACCAGTTCGCCGTCGCGGCCCGGCATGCGGATCGGTCCCTGTGCCAGCACGCTGCCACTGCGCCAGGTTTGCCAGGCCTGCTCCAGGGCCGGCGCAATGCTGTGCAATGAGACCGGCCCGGCCGCTGCAGCCCCCAGAAAGTGGCGTGCCGCCTCGTTGGTGAGCCGCAGGGTTCCCTCGCCATCGACCACCACGACGCCGGTCTGCATGGTGCCGATGATGCTTTCGTTGAGTTGCGACAGGTCGGCCAGCGCGGTGCCTGCCTGCGCCGCCTTGGCCTCGCTGCGCCGCGCGCGCGCCGCCACGGTCGAGGCCGCTGCCGTACTGGCAAACAGCATCAGGCCCAGCACCCCGGTGCTGGTGATGTCGGGTGTCGACAGCGGCCGGCCGAGATGGCGCAGAAATTCCTCGCCGAACATCATCAGCGTGCCCATCGATGCGCAGACCAGCGCCATGCGCGTGCCCAGCAGCAGGGCCGCGACAATCATCGGGGTGATCAGCAAGATGCCCAGGCCGCTCTGGATGCCGCCGGTGGCGTAGACCAGTGCGGCCACGCCAAGGGCGTCCACCGCAAACTGCACGCCCATCTGCAGGGGGCTGCGCGGCCGGCGGTAGAGCACCGGGGCCAGCATCAGCAGCGCGGCAACGGCATAGGCGCGGCTGATCTGGCGGAACAGGCCGGCGTCGACCTGCTCGAACACCTGCAGGCTGATGCCCGATTCCAGCGCGCCCAGCAGCGCGCCAATCAACACCAGCCGGTAGAGGGTCAGCGCCCGCAGGGCGCGCCAGTCCTCGATGCCGCCACTGCGCAAACTCACTGGTGGCATTGGGGGCAGGTGCCACCGTTGTCCAGGCTTGCCTTGGGCACGTGCACGCCGCAGTGCGGGCACTGGGTGACCTGCTGGAACGGCTCGGGGCCATCGGCATCGGCCTCGGGCCCCGGCCCGCGAAGCTGGCGCAGGCCGATGCGCACCAGTTGGGCAATGATCAGCAGGGCGGCAATGATGAGAATCAGGCGGAACATCGTTGGTTTTCCAGTGAGGGCGTGGCGGTGGGTCGCAGGGCGATTCCAGCTGCGCCGGTCGCGCGTGGGGGCGGGCAGGCTGAGCCACGTTGCAGCGTGCAGCAATTCAGCGATGCACCGAATTGTTGCGCCGCGCGCCCCGGGCCGAACCGCCCTGTTGTGGCACCCTTGGGGCAGTTCGTCCAGAATGCGCGCACATTTCCGCACCCGGGACCCCAAATGAACCTTCACGAGTATCAGGCCAAAGAGATTTTTGCGCGCTACGGCATCGCCGTGCCGCAGGGGGCTTTGGCAACCAGCCCGGAACAGGCGCGGGCTGCGGCCAAGACCCTGGGAGGCGACCGCTTCGTGGTGAAGGCGCAGGTTCATGCGGGGGCACGTGGCAAGGCCGGCGGTGTGAAGCTGGTTGAAGGGGTCGATGCCGTCGAGACCACGGCCAAGGCCATGCTCGGGACCCAGCTGGTCACCAAGCAGACCGGCGCCGAAGGTCTGCCGGTCAACAGCGTCTGGGTCGAAAAGCCCTCCAACATCGCCCGCGAGCTGTACGTGTCGGCCCTGGTGGACCGCACCTCCGAACGCATCGTGCTGATGGCCTCTGCCGAGGGCGGCATGGACATCGAAGAGGTCGCCGAGAAAACCCCCGAGAAAATCATGTCGGTGCACGTGCACCCGGCCGCGGGCCTGCAGCCCTACCAGGCGCGCCAGCTGGGCTTCTTCATGGGGCTCGACAAGGACCAGACCGCGCAGTTCACCCAGGCGCTGCTGGGCCTTTACCGCATCGTCGCCGAGCTCGATGCCAGCCAGGTTGAGGTCAACCCGCTGATCGTCACCGCCGAAGGCAAGATCATGGCGCTGGATGCCAAGCTCAACTTCGACAGCAATGCCCTGTACCGGCAGAAGGCCATTGCCGAGATGCGCGACACCCGCCAGGAAGACGCGCGTGAAGTCGAAGCCACCCGGTTCGACCTCAACTACGTGACCCTGGAAGGCAATATCGGCTGCATGGTCAACGGCGCCGGCCTGGCGATGGCGACCATGGACATCGTCAAACTGCACGGTGGCCAGCCCGCCAACTTTCTCGACGTCGGGGGGGGCACCACCGCCGAGAAGGTCACCGAGGCCTTCAAGCTCATCACCCGCAGTGACGACGTCAAAGCCATCTTCATCAACATCTTTGGCGGCATCGTGCGCTGCGACCTGATTGCCGAGGGCATCATCCAGGCCTGCAAGCAGACCGGCCTCAAGCTGCCGGTGGTGGCGCGTCTGCAAGGCACCAACATGGAGAAGGGCCGCGAAATGCTCGAATCCAGCGGCCTGAAGATCACTCCGGTGTCGGACCTCACCGAAGCCGCGAAAACCGTTGTCACCCTCGCCAATCAAGGGGCCTGAAGCACATGTCGATTCTCGTCAACAAAGACACCAAGGTGATTTGCCAGGGCTTCACCGGCAAGCAGGGCACGTTCCATTCCGAGCAGGCGATTGCCTACGGCACCCAGCTGGTCGGCGGCGTGTCGCCGGGCAAGGGCGGCGGCAAGCATCTGGACCGCCCGGTGTTCAACACCGCGCATGACGCCGTCGCCGCGACCGGCGGGGAAGCCTCGAGGATCTACGTGCCGGCGGCCGGTGCCGCCGACGCGATTCTTGAAGCGGCGGACGCCGGCATCAAGGTGATCGTGTGCATCACCGAAGGCATTCCGGTCAACGACATGGTGCGCGTCAAGGCCGCCCTGGCCGGCGTGGACTGCGTGCTGATCGGACCGAACTGCCCCGGCATCATCACGCCGGGCGAATGCAAGATCGGCATCATGCCGGGCCACATCCACAAGCCGGGCCGCATCGGCATCGTGTCGCGCAGCGGCACGCTGACCTACGAAACCGTCTACCAGACCACGCAGAACGGCCTCGGCCAGAGCACCTGCGTCGGGATCGGCGGTGACCCGGTGCGCGGCATGGGCTTCATCGACACCATTGCGCTGTTCGAGGCCGACCCCGCCACCGAGGGCATCATCATGGTCGGCGAGATCGGCGGCAGCTCCGAAGAAGAAGCGGCGGCCTACATCAAGGCCAACGTGAAGAAGCCGGTGGTGGCCTACATTGCCGGTGTCACCGCGCCCCCGGGCAAGCGCATGGGCCACGCCGGCGCCATCATTGCCGGCGGCAAGGGCACCGCGGACGAGAAGTTCGCGGCGCTGGAAGCGGCAGGCGTCAAGACCGTGCGCTCGCCTGCGGACCTGGGCGCGGCGATGAAATCGCTGCTCTAATCAGCAGATGCAGGCAATCAAAGGCTCGCAACGCGGGCCTTTGATGTTTCTGGAGCACGGACAATATGCAAGCCGAAACCCGCTGGGCGCTGGCACAACTCAACCTCTGGGTGGGGGATGTGGCCGGCAATGTCGACAAGATCATCCAGGCCGCCGTCGAAGCGCGGGACCGCCACGGCGCCCGCCTGCTGCTGTGCCCGGAACTGGCGCTGCTGGGCTACCCGCCAGATGACCTGCTGCTGCGCCGGGGCTTGCCGGGGCTGATCGCCGAAGGTCTGCAACGGCTGCAGGACAGCGTTACCGGCATCACCGTGGTGGTCGGCGGGCCGGAGTATCACGAGGGGCGCCTGTTCAACGCCGCCTGGGTGCTGCGCGACGGCCGGCGTGTGGCCGGCTACCGCAAGCAGCATCTGCCCAACTACGGCGTGTTTGATGAGCGCCGCCATTTCGCCTCGGGCGATCGGCCCTGCGTGTTCGAGCAGGACGGTATCCGCGTGGCGCTCACCATCTGCGAAGACATCTGGGTGCCGGACGCCTGCGCCCAGGCGCGCGACGCCGGTGCCGAGGTCATTCTGGCCCTCAATGCCTCGCCGTTTGAGCAGGGCAAGGCCCAGGACCGGCTCAAAGTGGCGCAGCAACGCGTGTCGGAAACCGGCCTGCCGCTGATCTACCTGAACGCCGTGGGCGGGCAGGACGAGGTGGTGTTCGACGGCAACGCGTTTGCCCTGTCGGCCGCCGGCCAGGTCACCGCCCAGGCGCGGCCATTCACCGAAGAAGTGGTGGCCCTGAGCGTGCGCCGCACCCTGCAGGGCGATGTCGAATGCAGCGGTGAAACGCACCCGGCGCCCGAGGCCGACGCGCTGCTCTACAGCGCGCTGGTGCAGGCAACGCGGGATTACGTGAACCGCAATGGTTTTCCGGGTGCGCTGCTGGGCATGTCGGGCGGCATCGATTCGGCTCTGGTCGCGGCCATTGCCACCGATGCTCTGGGCGCGTCGCGCGTCTGGGGGGTGTCGATGCCGTCGCGCTACACGCTGGACATGTCGAACGACGATGCGCGGATCGAGGCCGAGGCCCTGGGAATCCGCTATGACCGCATTGCCATCGAGCCGGCCTTTGAAGCCTTCAACGACCTGCTGGCGCCCTTTTTTGTCGACACCGTGCCGGACGTGACCGAGGAGAATCTCCAGTCACGCAGCCGGGGCGCCTTGCTCATGGCCTTGTCCAACAAGTTCGGGCACGTGGTGCTGCCTACCGGCAACAAGAGCGAGATGGCCGTGGGCTACGCCACGCTCTACGGCGACATGTGTGGCGGCTTTGCCCCCTTGAAAGATGTTTACAAGCAGCAGGTGTACGCGCTGGCGCGCTACCGCAACACGCTGGGTCTGGTGATTCCCGAGCGGGTGCTCACGCGCGCGCCCAGTGCCGAATTGCGGGCCGATCAGCGCGACGACGATTCCCTGCCGCCGTACGACGTGCTCGACGCGATACTGCAGCGCTACGTCGAATCGCAGCGCTCCATCCCCGATCTGCTGGCAGAGGGTTTTGATGAGGCCGACGTGCGCCGGGTGGTGAGCCTGGTGCGGCGTTCCGAATACAAACGTCGCCAGTCGGCCCCCGGCCCCAAGGTGACGCGCCGCGCCTTCGGTCGCGAGCGGCGGTATCCGATCACGGCCCTGTACGGCGACATCTGAGACCGGGCGACAGACCGGGCACAGGCGGGCGAAGCCTCAGCCCCGACCGGGTGCGTCGCCACCGATGAAACGCGTCGCGCGCAGGGCGTGCTGCAGGTCGCGTGCGAGCGGTACCGGCCGCTGCAGCATCTGTGCCGCGAGCACTTCGCCCAGTAACGGCGCCCAGACGGCGCCGCGCGAGGCATAGCCGCTCGCCAGCCAGACCGGGCCCGGGGGCTCCTGGGCGCCCAGCCCGTCCGGCCCGTTCAGCCCGTTCAGCCCGTTCAGGGCGCCCACGGCGGGCAGGCGGTCGGGCCAGGCGGCGCGAAAGCCGACCCAGCCCGCCGTCACGTCGGCGGCGGTGAGTGCGGCGCCGGTGAGGCGCTGCAGGCGGTCAAGGTTTTCGAGGTGGCTTTGGGGGCGCACTTCGGGGTCGTCATCGCGGTCGTAGCTGGCGCCCACCACCGCACGGCCGCCCGGCAGCGGCGCAACATAGCCATCGCCGCAACGAACCTTGTGCAGATCGTGCAGGGCTGCGGCGGCAACGGTGGTGGTCTGGCCGCGGGTGCGGCTCAGGGGCAGCGACCGCCCCAGCACCGCCGGCGTGGCGCCGGCACAGGCGATGACCACGGCATCGAAGCGCCCGTGCAGGCGCGCCAGCGTGGGGGCGTGGCTTAGCCGGACGTCAATGTCGGGATGATCAAGCTGCGCGGCGCACCAGGCAGCGGCGTCCAGCGCGCCGCCGTGCACGGCCTCGAACCAGGCGGGGTCGGCGTCGGGCGCGCTGATCTGGCGCAGCAGCCCGGCCGGCCAGCCCTGCTCGGCCAGCGCGGCGGCCATGCGCAACGGCGCGTCGCCCGGTTTGCTGCGCTGGTGCACGCCGCAAGGCTGCCAGGCGGGGTGGCCGCGGTAGGCGGTCACCGCGTGCAGAAAGCCCTGCACGCTCAGATTGGAAGCAGTCGTCGGCCGGCGCGTCAGCCACGGCCGCACCACCATGCGCGGTGCGGCCGATGCGCCGCTGGCGGCGTGCGCGGCCGGGTCGAACACCGTCACCGCCACCCCGTGGCGTGCCAGCGCGCGGGCCACGCTGCAGCCCGCCAGGCCGGCGCCGAGCACCGCGACCGAGCGGGTCGGGCGGGCAGGTGCGGCCTGGTCCCCTGTCCAGGTGCCGTGCAGCATCGCGCCGGGTGGCCGATCCGCGGCGTGCGCAAGGGTGGCGCCGCTGGCGGTCAGCGCGTCACGCACCGAGGCGGCGTCGCGGTCGCAGGCCACCGTGGCGCCCGGCCGTGCCTGTCGGGCCAGGTGTTGGATCAGCGTCGGGGGCGACGCGGCCGGGTCGAGTCCAGCCAGGTGGCAGGCATCGAACGGCGTGTCGGCGCTCGCGAGGGCGGTGGCCACATCGTCCAGCCACAGCAGCAGGGTGACGCGGCCGTCATCGAAGTGGCGCAGGTGCGGGCCGCGGCACGGCAGAGGCCATTGGTCGATCAGTGCGCGGGCAAGGTCGGGGTGCGGGCCGGCGGTGTGATGGCGCCGCAGATCCTCGGGGTGCCAGGGGTGCGGCGCGAAGGCGACGAAGGTCAGCCGACGGCTGCGTGCGGGGTCGGCCCGCCACGCCGCCCAGGTGGCGAGAAACGTCTGGCCGCTGCCGAAGCCGGTGTCCACGACGGTGAACTGCCGGCGGCCCTGCCAACGCTGCGGCAGCTGATGGGCGGCCATGAGCCGCGCGTGCCCGGGTGCAGGCGCTGCGGGCAGAGCGTCGCCGTGCAGGTCGGCGTAGGGCAGCGCCAGCCGTTCGGTCACCGCCATGACTCAGAGATGGGTGATTTCGTAGGCGCGGTGGGCCGGTGGTGGTCGCTTGAAGTCTTCGTCCAGCGTTTCGGCAGTGATGTCGCGCACCTGCATGCCCAGGGCGGCGAGCGCCTCGGTTTCAAGCTCGAACTTGCGGCGATTGGTCGAGAACAGCAGCACGCCGCCCGGCGCCAGCAACCTGAAGCTGCGCGCCAGCAGGGTGACGTGGTCGCGCTGGATGTCGAGCGTGTCTTCCATTTTCTTGGAGTTGGAAAAGGTCGGCGGGTCGCAGAAGATCAGATCGAACTGCGGCGGGCGCGCCTTGGCCGCCTGCTCTTCCAGCCAGGCCAGGCAATCGGCCCGGAACAGGCGATGCGGGTTGTCGGCCGAGGCGCGGCGTTCGGCGTCGACCCGCTTGAAACCGTTGAGGCGCAGGTTGCGCTCGGCCCATTCCAGATAGGTGTTCGACAGGTCGACCGAGACGCTCGTGACCGCACCGCCGACCGCCGCGTGCGCGGTTGCCGCGCCGGTGTAGCAGAACAGGTTGAGGAAGCGCTTGCCGGCCGCGGCCTGCTGGATGCGCAGCCGTATCGGCCGGTGATCGAGGAACACGCCGGTGTCGAGATAGTCAGTGAAGTTCACTTCCAGCATCACGTCGTGCTCGACGATGTTGACGCCGGCGCCCTGGCTGGCCAGCCGCTGATACTGCGCGGTGCCCTTCTGCGCCCGCCGCACCTTGAAGTGCAGGCGGTCGGGCGGCACCTCCAGGACCTCGCAGGTGTAGGCCAGGGCGGCGCGCAGTCGCTTCTCGGCGTGCACCGGGTCGATGGACTTCGGCGGTGCGTATTCCTGCAGGTGCACGTGGCGCTCGGGCGTGGCGTAGACGTCGATGGCGACCGCGTACTCGGTCAGATCGGCGTCGTAAACCCGGTAATTCTGGATGCCGCGGCGTTTGGCCCACTTGGCCAGGTGCTTGGCGTTTTTCTGCAGGCGATTGGCAAAGTCGCTGCCGAAGCCGTCGTGGGCAACCTCGGCCACGCTGGGGATGACCGGCGCCGCTGCCTTGGCCTCGGCGGCCTTTTCGGCTTTGGCCCAGGGCGATGCGGGTGCTGCGGCTTCAACGACGTCCGGCTCGGGGGCGACGGCCGTGGCTGCGGCTGCATCGGTCGCCGCGGCCCGCGCCGCTGCGCCGCCAATGTCGAACTGCAGCAGTTTGCACGGCAGGGCACCGTTGTAGAGGCTGTGGATGCGCGTGGCGCGCAGGCCAAGACGCGGTGTCAGGTCATCACGCTGGGTCAGCAGCGCCACCTGCCAGCCGGGCAGGGCCCTGGGCCAGCGCGCGCCGAGCAGCGAGTAGAGCTTGATGATGTCGCCCTCGGACCCCAGGCGCTCGCCGTATGGCGGGTTGCAGATGAGCAGGCCGGCCTGCGGGCTGGGTGGCGGCGCGGTCAGGGCGTCCTGCTCGATCCAGCGTATCTGCTGAAAGAACCCTGCCTTGGCGGCGTTGGCCTGGGCGATGAGCAGCACGCGGCGGTCGGTGTCGCTGCCGATCAGCGGCGGCAGGGTCTTGAGCCCGGCGGCAAAGCGTTCGTCGGCCTCGGCGCGCAGGCGCTTCAGCAGGGCGGGCACGTGGTCGTTCCATGCCTCAAAGCCGAATCGGCTGCGGTTGCGTTGCGGCGCCGCGTCGGCGGCGATCATCGCGCCCTCGATCACCAGCGTGCCCGAACCACAGAACGGGTCCCACAGCGGGGCCCCGCCTGCGGCCTGTGCCGACCAGCCGGCACGCATCAGCATCGCGGCGGCCAGGGTTTCCTTGAGCGGCGCTTCGCCGGCCTGCTGGCGGTAGCCGCGGCGGTGCAGCGAATCACCGGACAGGTCCAGCGACAGGGTGGCGCGGTCGCGGTGCAGGTGCAGGTGAATGCGAATGTCGGAGTCGTCGCGCGCCACATCGGGGCGCTTGCCCAGCAGGTCACGAAAGGCATCGACCACCGCGTCCTTGACCTTGAGCGCGGCGTAGTGGCTGTGCGTGACGGTGGCGGAGGTGCCGGCCGCTTCGATCGCGAAGCGTTTCGAGACGTCGAACAGGTCAGTCCATGCGACGCCGCGTGCCAGTGCGTACAGCGCCTCGGGATCGGCCACCGCGCCACTGGCCAGCGGCATCAGCACGCGGCTGGCCAGGCGCGACCACAGGCAG
>Ga0098059_1001861_pt1 | contig 10312 bp, 12 predicted proteins | sample 20_taG_FD_92580 | JGI IMG/M metagenome (GOLD analysis project Ga0098059, IMG submission 92580) | Marine viral communities from the Subarctic Pacific Ocean - 20_ETSP_OMZ_AT15318 metaG | ecosystem: Environmental > Aquatic > Marine > Oceanic | place: Subarctic Pacific Ocean | collected 2015-01-19
ATGAACCATCATTAGTATTAGCATCTACATCAAAATTAAAGGCTAAAGGATCTGTACATCCTAATATTGGATAGATACATGCACCATTATCTACATTGGCTGATTCATCATAGTTTAATGCTTCTACATCTGTACATCCAAAGTATAAACATGATCCATCCTCTATGTTTGCTAAGAAATTATAATTCCAAGCTATATCATCCATACATCCATACACAATTGGCTCACAATTCCCATCATCTATATTAGCTAATTCATTATAATTAAATGCTAAATCATTTGTACATCCATATATAGTAGCAATACATGATCCATCATCCGTATTGGCTTCTACATTATAATTAAATGCATCAACATCCATACATCCGTAAACTTTAGGTATACAAATATCACCACAGAAAGGAACATCTGAATAATAATCAAACCATGGAGCTGTAAATGGTTGTAATGCTCCTTGACCATTATCGGCAAATGGATTAGTACCACCACTTAATAGTTCAACTCCATTACCATTAACTAAGGTGAATGAATTATGTAATGTTTGGAATTCAACTTCTGCTTGAGGTTGTTGAGCTCCTCCTACTTCGAAATAATAAACATTAACAGGTTGATTAGTTGCTAAAGGTAAGTTCCATGATTGAGCTGTTTCACCTGGACCTACTGTAAATGTCCATACTTGATCTCCTTGAGATACTCCTAGATATGAATTACCCCATCCATCTGCTGCATCATCTTCTAATGTTAGAGTATAATCACACATTGGAAATATTTGCATGGTATTTGCTGATTCATTATAGTTATATGCTTCTGGATCAACACATCCAGGTACTTTAAGTGTTAAACAATCATCAGGATTACTTTCTTCTGCTAATGGATTAAATTCTACAAAACTATCATCCATACATCCAACGACTGCTGGTACTTCACATGCAGGTAAGTATATAACTCCTGAATATGCTGCATTCTCAAAATTAGCATCTTCTAACTCCCATAATGTATCTAAATCTCCACATGGCTCTTCATCACCTAATATAACAAAGTGACCATCTGTACCGCCCCATAATGAACCTGCCATACCATCACCGTATGAATCACTTAATATTAATTCTACTCCTGTTTCTGGTATACAAACATTATATGTTATAGTTGAATTTGCTTGATTAAAATCATATCCTCCAGCTGCTACTGATTCAACAGCTTGACCATTTGACACATCAATTAAAGTCCAACCTGTTTCGCTAGGATATTGATCTAATGTTATCTCTAAAGATATATTTGTTTGACCTTCACCACATGTAGTATTATTACATCCGCCATCATCTTCAGTTGCCCATGGATTATAATTTAATGCTTCTTCGTCAGTACATCCAAGTATACATGGAGTTGGAGTAAAATAAGCTGTATCAGTAAATGAACCATCTGCTAATTGAGCATAGAAATAATGTTCTTCTGACCAATTAGGTGGCATCTCTCCATTACCTGCATACACTCCCCAATTACCTGCTGCTTGTGCACCTGGTCCTAATGGATAAATAAATGGACCTACCTGCGTGTTACCATAATATACTTGATCTAACATACAAGAGGGATTGTCTGTCATTGGTATCCAACTCCAAACTATAAGAGATTGACCTCCTCCAGGAGTTTCTAAACATTGTTGAGTTGCTTCTAATAAAACTACACCATCACATGGAGGGTACTCACAAGATGCATCGTCTAATAGAGCATTTGGATCATAGTTTAAAGCTAAAGAGTCTGTACAACCTTCAATACTACTACAATCTCCTATTTGACCTTCATATGGTGCTCCACCTGAAAGATCTCCAATGGTCCAAGATACTTCTTCTTGCCAAGAACCACCACCTACTATAAGTGTTTTACATTCATCTAGATTGACACATATTGTATCAACACCTTCAGATCCATATGGTAGTGTTATAGAGTTATCTCCTACTGTTAATGTGTTTCCGTTCCATCCATCTCCATAACTATCATACATATAAACAACTAAATCTGTACAGTTTTGACTATACAGAGATGACGATATTAATATCGTAAATAATAAAAATAACTTCTTCATAAACTCTCCTACTTTATGTTTTTCTTTAACCACTTCGCAACATAGTTAAGCACCTCTTTCTGTGCTGGTTTAATATCAGATGCTTGAGTCTCAATACCTTTTCTCCAACCCATCCATGCATCTTTAATAAGAGCTAATCCATCATCAAGATCATACATACCTTCAATATATTCTTCTTTTAAAGGTTGCTTCTCTTCTGAATTCTTTCTTAACCATTTGTGGGCATCAAACTTACCCGTATTATCTAAATAATCTGCCATTACTACTCCTATTTTTTAGCGAACTTCTCTACACCGGCAATACCAAAACATCCTAGTACTACCCATACGAAAGAATTATATACAAATTCATTAATTACTAAATCTTTACCAACATAGCCTGTTACTAAATCAGCTACCATTATTGCTATCATAATAAGAAATGCTATAAATCCTATTATAGATTTCTCATTGTATTCGTTTTCGTCTTTGAAGATATTAAACATTACTTTTGCTCCTCTGCTTCCATAGCCCTTTTTATAAGTCTCCACATCTTAATGAATGCTTTTTCTGCTTCACGCTTTTCTGTACCAGAAAGCATTTTTATTAATTTGTTTAACTGTATAAATGTTTGGTTACCTTGAGCTGTTATAGGATGTCCGAATCTATCTTCATTAACACCTTCCAACTTCATACTTGAAATAATATTTGCAATAACAGCTACAGCTCGAGCTCTATATTGTTTTCCAATGAGTCTTGAAGCTGCTAATTTATCAAATACAGCATTTGCTGCTTTTTTAGGATTCACAGCTTCATTAATACCTTCCTTAATACCTTTAGGGAATGGTTTTATAAGTGCTAAAACATCTGATAATGGAGCTGACTTACCATTCTTAAAGGTTACAGTCCAATCAGTACCATCTGATTTTTTACCTTGATTTACTTTAACAGGTCTACCAGCTACTTTATAATTAGCTTCCATCATTCCATGTTGCTTCATTAAAGCAGCTAATTTTTGTAAAGTGTCTTTATCTTTCTTAGATAATGCTTTTAATGTCTTTTCTCTCTCAATAGCTTTTAAGGCATCGCCATATGCTTTTGTAGACTCTAACATCTCATCTGAAAATCTTAAGCTTCTACCAGATGCTACTCCAATATCTGAATTACCTCTTAAAGAAACTTGAATGTTATATTTGTTACCTTTAGCATCTTCAGCTTCGAATTGTCTGAATGCATTTGATCTATTTCCATAACCAGTAATCTTATATGTGTTCTTTTGTGTCTTTATAGTATCACCGATTGATAGCTTTTTAGCAGCTTTAGGTGATATAGCACCTTCTGTATATAAGTTATCCATTGTATCTTGGACTTTTCTAGATGTTGCTCTACCACCAGCTTTCTCAATCGCTCTTCTAGCTTTAGTAGCATTCTTTGCTAATACTACATAGTAACCTTTCTTACCTTTGATGAACTGTTGACCTTGTATTTTAGAACCAACAGGGCTTGCATTACCTTTAGGATCTATTACAACATAGGATTTAGCTTCATTAATGCCTTCTCGCATAGGTTCGTACCCTTTCTTCTTTTTATCTTTATCTTTATGTTGATTACCCGCCTCTTCATCGAAATCATCATCCCAATCGTATGTATCAGGTTCTGCAGTTTCACCTGTTCCATCCCCTGCGTGGTGCAGAGCAAAATCTCTTTCTGTATCTGTTTTATAAAGAGCTTTTATTTCTTCTTTATCACTACCATCAGGCATTTCAAATGAATACTCATCTCTTTCTTCTTCAGTATCAAAATCTGTTGCTTTAGTTGGTAGAGAACCTCCTTCTTTCAAAGGTGTAATACCAACGATCTCTAATCCAACTCTAATGGTTTTCTTTAACATCTTAACGATTTCAGCCTTACTAATACCGGGCGGTATTTGAGCTGTATAAGTTTTATCGAATGCTTTATCACGATAAACAACTGTATAACCTTTACTGATATTCTCAGTAAGATGTTGTTTTAATTCAGATTCTAATAAAGCACTTAACTCTTTTGCATTCATATAAGAATTCTCCAGTTTGTATAATTTGTCTTATATAAATATCACCGACTGTAGTAATACACTAAATATCAGTTGCTTTAATCCATAGAATTCTACCAACTGCATCATTCACTCGCACAACATTATGATCTAATATCTCATCTACCTTTATCTTGCTACCCTTTGGTATATATTGTCCAGTATGAGCGTCATATAAATCTCTTACAGTCGTGTATTTATTACCTTTCTTTAGCTCGTTCATAAATCTCCTATCATATCTATAATTTTGTTAGTATTTAATGATATCTCTCTGTTTTGCACATAATCAACTTTATCGCTGAGTACACATTTAATCATAAGTGATAACGCATCTATATCATAAGGATTATGAGCTAAGTTAATATCATTAATATAATGTATAATTGTATCAGAATATTTATAGTCAAACAAAATATTATTAATTTTAGGCCATTGTATATTAATATTATCTTTAAGTAATGGATATAATAAGTAGCAATCATGGTAAAATAGATCATATATGAAATTATTACGAGGTGCATGCCACTTTACATTAATATAATCATCTATCTGTAATAACTTTTGTAAGTCTACTGTCTCTACTCTGTAATTAAATACATCATCTACATATAGCTTTACATCCATACTATCTGCTAAATTAAATAACTCTGTTGATCGTTTGTAAGATAATGTAAGTGGCTTCTCACAAAATACATTTGTATTAGAATACAAACAATCTCTTACAATCGTGTAATGTGTTTCATTAGGTGTTGCAATAAATACCCACTCTACTTCTGATAATCTGTTGAAGTAATCATCACTACTATTGCAGACAAATACTATGTTAGAGATATCTTTCAATTTTTCATATAATATCTTTCCCCAATATCCGTTCCCTATTAATCCTACATTCATATCATTCTCTTTATCTCTTGCGCTATCTTATGACAAGTCGTTAATTTACCAGATAGTACTGTTATCAACTTTGGGTGCTCTTTATATGTAAATATTTCTGATATCCTACTGTCTGAATCATTCTCATATAGTGCGCGTTTCGTTCTCCAATATCCTAATCGCTCTACATCTTTCAGAAATGGTAAATACTGCTGTGACTGTTTGTATATAGTATCGATATCTAACTTACCATTGATGCGAGAGTGTTTTACATTATATAACAGAAACTTATTTCTCTGTTTTCCTTTAGGCATAATACCACAGAACGGTCCATCCATAATAGTTAAACTCAGCGGATCATGCTTCATACCAAAAATAGGTATAACAACATCTTCGAGTTTTATATTTAGTGGTGGTGCACCTAATAATTTATGAACATGATTAGTACCAGCATATGTTGTATTAATAATATAATCATAATCCTCTATAGATTCATTGAATATACAATTATACTGTACATTTATATCTTTAATTTGCTCTCTCACTATACTCTTCAATAAATCATAATCATAACATGGTTCATCTACTCTGATAGATAGATTTATTAACTCACTATTTATCATAGTTTTTGGAGCATCTTCTATTAAATAGTTAATATTTACATCGTGACAAAATTTTAAATACTCATCTGGCGTTACATTACTACCATGTTTAGCTATCATATAATAGTTAGGGTAGTTAGTAACAATAGCATCTTTGTAATTGTTATAAAAAGAGATTAATCCATCTAGACTCTGCCTAGCTGTTTCTTTACAGCGAGGGTAATGATATCCGAAATGTATCCTATTGTGATTACACTTAGACGCTCGCATCATAATATCTGAATCTTGCTCTATAATAGTAACATCATGCCCTGAACGATGTAACTCATAACCAATAGTACAGCCGAATAATCCTGCACCAATAATTTTTATTTTCATAACTATCTACTTCTTATGCTTAATATATCTAAAACCTTCACTCATTAATTCTTCTGCACATACCTTAGCTGCTTCATGCGATTTAAACGGACCTGCTACTTTATGTCTACCTTGACATACAAATACCTCCATAGACCCTTTAGCTATCTTATTACTAGGATATATTATACGCTGACGTATATCAAAATATCCTACTTTAAATAAATATGATCCTAATCTTGTCCGTTTAGTACTCTTCAAATTTAAGCTCCTTAGCATAATGTTCTTATATAAATATATACTTATTTATCTTCCCGCGTTCTCATCTTACGTATTTTCTTCTTTGAACGTGACTTAGAACTCTGCTGTCGACTATCATCATCATAATCGATTTTATTAATATTGATCTTTACCATTTCTACCATTAGTTTACTCTCACTTGCATTAGTTTTATTGTATCTAAAAACTCTGTTATTGTTATTGTTTCACGTCGATCTGTAATTATCTTCACATGTTCTAGTGATTCAGGATCTTCATCTACCATCTTCATTAATATTTTTAATCCTTGACCAGCCCAAAATACATGGAAGCTACTTTCACCTAATAGATTACTATCATATGTAGCAGTCTCTTCTGTATCACCTGGCATCATTAAGAAATATTGCATATATAATCCTTAATATTTCTAGTAGCGTACCAACCAAGTTTTTCAAAAGTTTCTTGATAGTTAGCTAGTGTTACTTTCCCTTCACCTTTACGGTAAGGTACATACTCTACTTTAGCATCATTAAACATCTGTGCTAATTCTTTAATAGAGAAATTAACACCTCTACCTAAATGATATAATTCACCTACAGTACCTCGCTCACTGATAGCAATTAAGCCATCAATTATATCATATACATGTGTAAAATCTCTTCGCTGACTACCATCACCAACGATAGTTAATGGTTCATTGTTTTTATATTGTCGTATAAATTTTCTTACAACTGTAGCATAATCTCCATGCTGAGGTTCCCTAGGACCATAAACGTTGTAGAATCTACACATAATAGCTTTGATATTAAAGCACTGTATCCATGTTTTTAGAGCTTCTTCACCACCCCACTTTGAATAAGTATAAGGTGTCTTATACTCACCATTATTAATTGAACTAGAGCTCGAGTATATCAATAAGCTCTTATCTCTCTTTGCTAATTCACAGATAGATGCAGTACCAGTTATATTAATATTTATATAATCTATCGGAGTTATAAAGCTAGGTTGAATTCTAGCTAATCCAGCTAAATGATAAATAACATCAAACCTCGGCATACCTTTAATTTTATCAACATCTGTAATACAGCTAATGTAGTATGTTGCTAATTTATTCCTATGGTTTAAAGTACTTGATTCAGATGACATATTATCTATTACTGAGACATTATGGCCATCTTGCACTAGTTTATCAACTAGATTAGATCCAACAAAGCCAAGTCCACCTGTTACTAATATATTCATGATATTATCCTTAATGGGTTACTTTTTGTTATTTGACCGCTCTCAAGTACACCCCACTTCTCTATAAATTGACTGTGAGAGTATTTTTCAACAGCTTGATATTCTCCAACTCTAGAAGTCTTACTACCGAAATGGTAAACACATGCAGAGCTTACTTTATGCTTATATCCACCTAATTTATATCGCAAATGAATATCGTCATCCTCTCTAAATTTAGGAAATGTTTGACCATCTATACCAATATAATCTCTTTTATATACAGCGAAGAATAATTGAGTACCACCATCTATAACAATATCGTTCAATGTAATATTATCAAACTTTTCTTTATTAAAATCATCTATTCCATGCCCACAATCAATAACTACCTTCCCTGGGAATGTCTCAGGATATACAGGTGGTTCCACTCTGGTATATGTTAATACAACACCTGGTGTTATATCTCTACGAATCTTCTCTACAAATCTTTTTTGCAGTACCATATCATTATGTAATAACACTATAATATCACCAGTAGCTCTTGCAACTGCATTATTATAATTTATACCTAGAGTTACATCATCATTACACTCTTCAATAAGTTCTACTGAATCATCATTACCATATAAATCTAGTATATTTTTACGAATATTATTTGTATATTCTCGATTAGATGATAGGGTAGGTACAATAAGAGATACTTTATCAACTGTATCTTTAATACCACATATCTGATGTATATCATCAAATTCAGGCATACCTCCCCACTTAGTTACAAACTTTTTAGCATTAGCTACTTCAGCTTTTGACTGTCGTTCAGAGCTCATGTTATTATTCTCTTCTAATCTATGACTACCTCTAGCACCAAAGTGGTATATTAAGCTTTTTGATGTTGTTACAAACTTAAATCCTTCACGAACCATTCTCCAAAACAAGTCATGATCATCCCAACTAGTAGGAGCAAACTGAGGATCATTACCTCCAATGAAATCCCAATCACGCTTTTTAATTAGAGCACTCACTCCAAGTCCCCTCGTATACTCTATATCATTTTCCTCTTTGAATTCTTTTGACCATTTATCAAATATCTCAGTATCAAATGTATCATAATAAGCTCCAAAAGCATCTTGCGGTACAACTATATTACCTGGAGTTGTTCTTGAAGATGGAAACATTTGTGGCTCTACTCTGAATGAATTCACCCATAATCGCTCATCTGGATATTTATCAAATAAATCCATTAATGATTTATCCCAATTTTCTGTAACATAGAAATCAGAATGTAAAAACATAATGTATTCTGTATTGGCTTTATCAGCACAATAATTCATACCACCACCTATTCCTTTAGGTGTATCATTCTTATCTATATAGACATCTAGATTATATTGGTCTTTAACACTCTCTAACCATTCATCTGTACCATCAGTGCAATTCTCTGCATGTATAATAAATGGTGAATCTTTGTAATAGCTATTTTTACGAACAGATTCTATTGCTATTTTTAAATATTCTAAATTATTATATGTACTTATACAAAAACTAAGCATTGTAGTTAGCTCCATTTTGTCTAAATTCAACAAACTTTTGATTTAAATTTGGATTATTTAAGAAGTAGTTATGCATATTACCATCTGCTTGTTTACAGAAATCGCTTTCTTTAACTTCAATAGCTCCTGTCTTAAATGTTTGACTCACTAAATGTGATAGAGTTATATTATCACTTACACCTACCTTCATTCCATTCTGTTCAGCTACCATACCTGAATAGAAATCAGCTCCCCATCCTAAAAATAATTCATCAGGAAACTTTACAATAGCTTCAGCTAGATCTCTTCTCATAACAGGACACATAAAATCTATAAATTGTACTTCACGCACTGTTCCTGTTCCCCAATTCCACATCTGCTTCCAAAAGCATTGATCTGCTCCTGTATTAGTTATTGCTGGTGAGTAGAGTGATAAATCATTATCTTTCATCTCAGTTAACATATTAGTTAATAATTTAGGACCATGAAAGATCAAATCATTATTAAATAATACAAAATACTCATGTCTACTCTGTAGAAAATACTCTAATACGACGTTTAATCCGCCTCCGAAATACAAATTCTCTTCTAACTTATGAGTTGTACAATTAGCAGATTGTTTAGTTGATCCATTATCTACAACCATTAATTCATGGCTATTAAATGATTCATCATACCTTAACTGCTTAATAAGATTATCAGTTAATTCTGGTTGATTATAATTTAGTGTTGATATTAACATTAAAATCTCCCTACTGCCATTTCTTTACTTGGCATTACTATTCCTAAATAATTCATTGCTAATGTTTCCTCTGTATTACCTCGCTGTTTACAAGCATCCATCTGTGCTTTATAGTGGAATGGTTTAAACCAAGATTCAGCTGGGATTGTTGGTATAACTTGCGTTTTAAGTTGATATTCACCATACCAAACTAATTCCCCTGGAACATAATTTAATAAATCTGTATATGTTAGGTTGTTCGGTTTCATATAATAATCTCTCATATGATTTAATACTTTAGTAGACCATAGATTGGGACATGTCCAATCATATATCTTACCTTTTCTATCAAATACACTCATTACTCTCTGTCTATCACTCTCATATCCATTTCGTATATTTTTTAACATATTAATATCAGTTTCAGCTACCCATGAAAACAAATCTTTATTCTCATGAATAGTTGTGTACGGTATATCATCTGTATACATAAAATCATTAATATAGAAATCACGTATGAAATAGGAGTCTGCATCTATCCAGAAATAATTTTCACATAACTCAGTTTCACCAAACATTAATTTTACTAATTGCTGTTTAGTATGACCAGGCCAAGTATTCC
>Ga0098059_1001863_pt1 | contig 10310 bp, 25 predicted proteins | sample 20_taG_FD_92580 | JGI IMG/M metagenome (GOLD analysis project Ga0098059, IMG submission 92580) | Marine viral communities from the Subarctic Pacific Ocean - 20_ETSP_OMZ_AT15318 metaG | ecosystem: Environmental > Aquatic > Marine > Oceanic | place: Subarctic Pacific Ocean | collected 2015-01-19
CAACACCCCAGAGGTACGAGGTCCAGAAAAGCCCCAGGGGATTATATCCCGTAATGCCTTGCGTCAAAGAATACTGGGCAAGGTCGTAACCATCAAGACTTCCAAAGACAAGAAGGGCAAGTACGGCAGATGGCTTGGCGAAGTTTTTATGGAAGAAGAAAATATAAACCAGTGGTTAATTACTGAAGGCTACGCAAAAGAATATAAATAAAAAACTTGACCTACCCTAGATGTATGATACTATACATATGTAAGGGAGAGAGATATGTTTCATAGAGTAGTGATTTATGAGTGCTATGACGGTCAGAAGAAACTAGGACACGTCATCCCCAACAAGGACCTTCTTGCAATGCTCCGTGAAGGTGGTTCATCCCACCTCAGCAACGACAAAGAGAATGACGGCGGACTTAGCCAACTTGGAGATTCCAAATAATGTCTTACTGGAGCCAGATGTACGCCCGCCCTCAACGGGCTGAACGCCTTGAGGTTCAGAACGGCGAGGCTCGCTTTGAATCCTTGATGGCTAAGAAGTTATCAGAACGTGACCGCAGTTTTGCTGAGTCCCTCAAGAGTCAGTTTGAGGATGGTGGCAAGTTGAGCCCCAAGCAGATTGAGTGCGTTGAGCGTATGGAGCAACGCTACTCCCCAGCCTCCGTGTTGAAGCGTGAGAACTGGGCTCAGTCCTACAAGGCTGACCACCGGGAGACTGCTCTCATCTGCGCTCGCTACTACGCTACAACCAGCTACTTTCGGGACTTGTCCCTGCGGATTCTCAGCAATGAGGACTTCGTTCCTACCGAGCGACAGTTCAACGCCATCGCCAAAAATAAGTATGCTCTCAAGGCCATCGCTACTGCGACTGAGCCCCCTGCCTTCCCGGTTGGTTCGCTTTGTAAAGTGCGTGCGAACTACAACTTGGTCAGCAACCGAGCCCTTCACGACCAGATTGCCCTGGTCATGGAGAACCACCCCGTTGGGCTCCACGCTTCCTCAACCCTCCTTGTAAACGGAGAGAAGGTCAAGCTACAAGACCGCTGCCTGAAGGCAACAAAGAAGAAAAAGAAATAATTTAAACAACATCGGACAATGATGTATAATCCTGCTAAGGAGGATTTAGTATATGCGAGCGACAATTAGTTTTGACATAGACGTAGACCAAGTGGAGAACACTATGGCGACCCTGGTAGCCATGGAATCAGATACTTTGCGAGCCATCGCTGACATGATTGATGTGAACCCTGGACCTCGAACCATGGTACTAGAAGAGGTGACGGAGGCACTGCGCTTATTGGGAAAAACCTCAGCACAGCTTGAGCAATATAGAGGTATGCTTCTTTCGTTTGAGCGGGCAAAGTTTCAAACTATGTTACCACAAGAGGCGCACGACCAAAACCAGCCGCCCCCCGCTCTGCCTTCGGATGATTTGGGGCGTTTACAAAACCACACCAGGGATATGGTAGAGTTTAACCGTTTTATGGGAGGTATTAATGCCGAGTCTCGGGATACAGAATTTATGAATCTAGACGAATCTCCTCCGATTACGAAGGAAGAAGAATAATGCAGAAAGGTGACCTAGTATATTTGCCATCTGATATTACCCTGATTGATAATTTTACCGTAAAGAACTGGATTAAACTTGAAGAGCCGACTTTAGGAGTTATGGTCGAGCCGCAAGTAAATAAAGAAGATATATACCACAAGGTCCATGTAAAGGGTTCGGACTGGTATGTAAGGACAATTGATACAATGGAGGTAATGTCCCGTGCTTAAAATCGAATCAATTTATGAGAAGCAGATCCGAACGACAAATGAGCGGCCAGATGGCTCACAGTATATGAGCTTTGAAAAAGTCTACGACGCCCGTGATTGCCTGCTGAATCCGGCTTATGTAGTCTCTGTACACCCCCATGAAGCGTCGTCTGACGGTGAGTACCGCAAAATGCAAGACAGGTTTCCCGAAGGAACAAAATTTACGAAATTTGTAGTAGATGGCAATAGTTTTCGAGCCTCCGAGATTCTTGTCGTCGGATCGTTTAATAAGTTCGCCCAGATGTTAGAAACTAAATAGAGGTGAGTCTCTCTACTTGGAAAGATCTTGGAGACTATTTTTGTGGCAACCAGGGTGTCCTCCGGGGAAAGAGCAGATCTGAAGACAATCCTTACTACGAAGATTTGGCAAGAAGACGGTACAATTACGCAGTAGGTGAGGATAGCGATTCTCTTCGGCTGGTCTTTTTAAAGGATGTTCTTAAAGATAAAACCAATAAAACCTTGAGAAGAGATGGAAGGTTCATTTGGTGTAAAAATATTAAGTACGAAGGAGTGTGCCCCTCTTCCGGATATCGCACTATTTCGTTTTGTGTAGACCAGGGGCAAAAACGTTTTTTTGTTGCGGAAAACAACATACTGTGCTTACCCTCTCGGTCCTATGTGAACAATAATAGGTTCTTTCGCCAAAACGAGAAGATATTTTACCCCTTCGGGACAGTATTCGGATATTCTCAATCTATTGAAATTATGGCAGAGTTTGAGGACTGCTCTGCCGGGGAATTGCGAGGCATCATCGACCAAGACAGCCCCTTTAAGCCGGGCACTTTGGTAGCCCCGAGGCTTGGGTACTTTTACCCGGCGCAATACAAACAAACAAAAGACCCGTTTCGGGGACACCCCTATGGTATTATTTTGGGCACCTCTTTCCCTAGTGGTGATTACGCTGGACGAGAGTTTTATCGAGTTAGTTTTGCGGATACTATTTATGAAAGGGTTCACCCCGTGCAAATGGAGATTATAAATGAAGTTTAGATTATATACCAAAATAGACTGCCCTTATTGTCAGATGGCAGTGCGGCTCTTGGCGGAACATCAAAAGGACTTTGAATGTTATGCTTTAGACAATCAGCCGCAATTGCTTAACGAGATCAAGCAAACCTATCGTTGGGAAACTGTTCCGGTGGTTATAGAGGTCACAGAAGGGCATGAAAAGTTTATTGGAGGATTTGAGGACCTTAAAGAGTATTTAAATAAAGGCAAACAACTTTTAAAAGGATAAAATAATATGATTTGGACCTCTAGCGTGTCCCCATTGATTAAAGATGTTGAGCTACGTAAACCTCCGGTAATTGTGAGGGTAAATAAGTTTACGGAAGATTCCGCTAAAAAGTTTCACCAAGAATTGGCCCTCGCCCACAATAGTGGACAAAAAGTCATCCCAATCGTAATCGATTCTTATGGCGGACAAGTATATTCACTGATGTCAATGATCTCCGCCATTGAGGCTGCTGACTTACCAGTGGCTACAATTGTAGAGGGAAAAGCCATGTCCTGCGGCGCAGTCCTACTTTCTTTTGGTGAACAAGGTATGAGATTTGCTGACCCTAACGCCACTGTGATGATCCACGATGTGAGCAGCGGAGGGCACGGGAAGATTGAGGAACTCAAGGCAGATGTTAAAGAAGCGGAACGCCTCGACGAAAAGATCTTCACCATGATGGCTCGCAACTGCGGGAAGAAAGACGACTACTTCAAGAAAAAGGTTTTTAATAAAAAACATGCTGACTGGTTTATGGATGCCCAAGAAGCAAAGAAACACGGACTTGTCAATCACCTTAGAGTACCCAAGCTCAATATCAAAGTAGGTGTGGACATTGACTTTGAATAATGATCGAGTGGACTTTGGTATCGCTACTGGCTTATAATTTTCCAACGCATTTCAGTACGGAGCAGGAACTCAATGCCGCCGTCATCATAGACAAATCCCTAGACATAGGAGAAGATCCCTACTTCATGGTGGCTCTTGCTTGGGTAGAATCACGGGTCAAAGCAGGAAAGGTTTCACGCACTGGTGACTACGGCATCTTCCAAATCAATTACCGCTTCTGGGCAAAGAAGTGGGGATACACAGATAGGAAGAGATTCCTAGTTGATATGTCCAGTGCCGCTCATGCTACAGTGGCAGCGGCGGTCGTCCTGAAGGAGATGGGGAAATACAAAGCGTGCCAAGGACTCAATCTACCGGCGTGTTACAACGGTGGACCTGGCTGGCAGAAATCAAAAAATAAAGAAAAGATAATTTCTTATGCGAATAAAGTAAATAGAATGAGAGGTATTTTTAGGCGAAAGTTTCCGAAGTGGGTGTTGAGGTGAATCAAACATATGGGATTAAGGTCACTACAATCTTGAGCGCCGCCGAGAGCTTAACCCAAGATCTCGAATATCTTTGTTCTCTAATAGAAAAAGCCGATCCGGAGTTCAAGATTAAAAATGCGATTGTTTACGCCCATGCTGTAATGACTTTATCCAACCACTTAGACTTTGTGTTAGAAGAATTGACACAAAGGGACTTAACACCTGATGAAGAAATGGTTAAACTAACCCAAGAAGATATTAGAGCAATGAATGAATACACGGAGGCTTCTGACGAAGCACTTGAAGACCTGGAGGGCCTATGCGGGATTTCACTAAAAAACAACTGATGTATGTCAGTTTTTATTATTTCTGGATTATATTTTTAGTGGCGTGTATTTTCCACGACCTAATGTATGATACGATTACAGGATTTACATTCGGATATTTCTTTGCTTTATTTTATATGATCGCCCGAACACGGGCAGTTTTACGGTTGATGGAGGACCACGATGATTACAAACCCGAAGATTGAAAGTGGAGACACAGAGTATTCTAGACTATCCCAGGTGTTGCGGTTTACCGTAGCGGCTAATAGTAGCGCCATCCGGATGGTGGAGGATATTTGCGGCAGGACCGACATGTCTATGGAGGAGGTTTCTGCTGAGATGGGCAAACTTCTTCAGATGGCTATTAGTAATAACTACCATCGTGGTGGTATGAGGATTAAATACGACTGATGTTTTATAAGGCTTACACCCTGGCTATGGTAGTCGCTTGGTATCCAGTCTACCTCTCCATTCTTGCGGTAGATAAAATTAAAGAAAAACTTGACATATAAGCTTTATAGTTTATAGTTATAAACAGAGAGTAAGTGGCTGTGCGGTGCTTACAATCTTGACTGCCTTCGGGAGTCACACACAACCTTGCTTATAAAGGAGGAAACAACATGAGCAATTTAGTACGACATAATACACCTAGTCTACTTGGACGGAGCATCTTTGATGAACTGTTCGGAGACTTCCCAACACTAGCGAGAAAGTCAACCTCGGGATACCCCGTAGCTGACATCTTCTCCAACGAAGACGGGAGCACAACTCTTGAGTTTGCCCTCGCCGGTTTCAGCAAAGAGGATCTGACCATTGAGATCCAACCAGAAAAGAGCAGCCTCACTGTGCGTGCGGACGCTACAACCGAAGGGGATACGCACCGTCGTATTGCCCGCCGAAGTTTTCAAAAGACTTTTGTGAACTATGACAGCAACCTTGACCTGACGGGTAGTAGTGCTGACTTTCACAATGGACTTTTGACAGTTACTATCCCACGGAAGGAAACAGCCCAACCCGTGATCATTGAAATCAACTAAGGCTGGTTCCACAAACGCACAGCCAGGGGAGGGCAGTTGCCCTCCCCTTCTTTCTCCTCCCTCTGAAGACTATATACCACAAGACATGATAAAAGAATTAACAGCGTATGTTATAACAACTACGGTTGGCATTGCCTGCTTGGGGCTACTCGCTCTCGTCATGGCACGGGACACATTTAAGGATAGTGACGTTGGACCATTTGACGAGTAATAATTGGGTGTCGCTCGGCGGACAACCTATCTCCGACATTCGCAGCCGGATACAGAAACGTTTTGATGCTGACCGATTTACCTTTCATGTGGGAACCGACAGCAAATCCTATAGCGACCACACTATCATCACGACGACCATTTGCTTTCGAGAAGATGCGAACGGAGCCCTAGTAGCATACCAGCGGAACAAAATAGATAACTTTAATAATATAACGGAACGTTTGCTCCACGAAACCATAGTATCCCTAGAGGCTGCACAGATGGTTCAAGAGATTACCGGACACCCACCCACCATCCATGCGGACGTAAATATAAAAGAAAGTGCCTTAAGCTATAAGATGCTTAATGTTATAATGGGCATGGTGCAGGGTATGGGATACCCTATCAAAGTTAAGCCCGATGCCTGGGCAGCCGACATCGCTGATATGTTTACGAGGTAAAATTGATCACATCGAAAAAGAAACGGAAGTGTTTGCTGGCGGCTGCTCGCAAGGGACTTACTTTGTCGGGGGCTAATGCTCGACTCAAAACCGAAGGCTTGGGTTCTGTCCGTTGTGAAGAGTGGAATCTATGGGTCCATTATTATGTAGATATTGTAAAAAATGATGTCATCCTTGAGCACGAACTGATCACCAATAATCGTTCATTGGCATGGTTTGCCAATGAACTCAACCGACGTAAACAAAAACCAATAATTTCCTGAAAGGAAAAGGGATGACCGAAGAAGAAACATTCACTAAACAAATTGAAACCTTCAAGACGTTCTGTAAGAACAACCGACTACGCCTCCGAGAAGACGGCGACGGCTTACCCATCGCTCGGGCAATCGGGAAGTTTAAGCATGACCAGTTTTTCTGCAACTTTAAGGACGGGACCATTGGAGTCTATGTGACTCGGGAAACCCAACGCCAGTTCACCTACCTCAATAAGAAGTTGGTGAAGATGGGCTGTGCGCCTACTCAACTTGGGGACTTTGAAGCCTCGTATGACTTGGAGTGGATGAACATCCCCCCTGTTGCCAAGCTCTTAAAGATTAAGAAAGGAGCACCGAAGGTTAAAGACCCGAAGTGGCTACGAGAAAATGGATGATTATAACGAGAAAAAGCCAATAGGCGACTGGAGGAAGCATTTTTCGGAGAATGGTTCTCCTGAAAAGGCAGCCGAACTTACCGCAAAATTTATGTTTGCAATGTCGTATTATCATGATAGAATGCGTTTGCACATTTTGTTACACCCGCTATTTTTTGTAGCGGGCTTCTTGACCGCCATGTACTTGCTCTAGGAGAATAAAAATGGCTACACGACCCGGAAGACTTATCGATAAAACATTCACTTCGTTTACGGAAGCGAGCGGACGGCTGGAAGACACAATCGGGTGGGTAACCAAGGCAAAGGACCTCGCACATGAGTTCGAGCCCGGCTGCAAGGCAGAGGTCACACTCCACCTCTTGGAAGAGGTGCTGGAAAAGGCGGGCAGAGAATTGGACCGAGCATCCACCGAGTTGGCGATGGAGGTCTTCGGAAACGAGGGCACGTCATAGGTATATTTCAGCAGGAAAAGGTAGGCGCAAGCCTTCGCCAAATTTTTTTACAACTAGGCGCAGAAAAACAAAGAAAGGCAGTCCAAAATGACAACAATCAACAACGAGTTTGAATCTACCGTAAAGGAATTCGTGACTAAGCTCACCACCATTGAGAACGAGATGACAATCCTTCGACAAGATCGCTCGGAACTCTTTGGGGAAATGAAAGAAAAACTGGACCCTCGATCATTTCGAGCAGCGATCAAGATTCATAATTTGCAAAAGTCCACACCTGACCAAACTTCTTTACACAGAATTCTGGAAGTTTTAGAGACTAGCGAATAGTTATAGTACTATGGGGTAATTAAGCCGGCAAAACCACAGCAACTTTGTGTAGCCTTTTATAAGGGTGAGGGACGCTGGCACAACCGGATTGTTCGCTGGACAACTCAAAGTAGGTACTCGCACGCAGAACTGATCATGCCTGACCAAACCTGCATAAGCATTACGCCCTTTGGGTCGTCCGGCGTCCGCCGGGAAAAGTTCACGGAACCCGAAGAAGATTACGATATGATTTGCGTACCTGCCTCTGACGAGCAATTGGAAACCATAGAAAAATTCTTCGAAGATACTAAGGGAGATGGTTACGACTGGCCGGGCATGATCTTGTCGAAGTTCACGCCATTCTTTATCAAGCGGGTAGGGCGCTGGTATTGTTCTGAGTGGATTGCCTACGCTCTTCGCCTGGCTGGTGCGGTAGACAAGCTCTATCATCACGCTGATCTCACGCCCCAAAGACTTTACGAAATGTTAAAAAAATATGCCAGTTAAAATCAAAGAGCGGTCTCTGTTTGAGCCGGGGAGTTTGATAAAAACAAGAACGGCGATTTATTCGGCTGATCCCCAACTGCGGTTGGCGGAAGGAACAGCCGGCGTCATCTTGCAAGGACCGACCCCAACATACAACAGCCATTGTCAAGTTCAGTTTGTGGGCTTGGCTGAACCATGGTGGGTAAACTTTTCGGAAATTGAGCCGTGCATCTCTTAACTTATTAATCTTTATAAAATATACTTACTACAGAAGGAGACTCATCATGAGCAATACCAAAATTAATTACCAGCAAATTTATGAACAAGAACTTTCGGAGCATCTTCGAACTTCTTTGGAGAAGGCAGATAGATTCTATGAATTGTCACACCAAGACCGTATGTTTGTAGAGGAGTTGGTTGATCTGGGGTACAGACGTGCCATGGAAGAAGCCCTTGATCCTTTGCTCTTAGCCGACACTGCGTCGCTTGCCGGGGAGATGGGAAACCAGCTTTTCAATTTTGCGAACATGCTTCAGGCTTATTTGGCTACTCAAGAAAATAATGACCTGATGGATGAACCCACTGGAAATGGCGACTAAGTTCGCCCATGGGGATCTCATTCAAGTTGTTCGGCGTGACGAGCGGACGCTTGGCTGCGCTACGCAGACAGAGTTTCCCGAGATGCGAGAACACGCCGTCAAGGAATTAGAAATTTATTCTCACCCTGGTGTGGGAAAAATATTCAATTGTATTGAAGGAAAAATTGGTCTCATCGTCTATGTTATTAAGAATCGTCTTGATCAACATATGGGATATAGAGTCTTGATAGAAGGTAAAGAAATGTTGTGTAAATCAAAGGTTGCTACGAAATACTTTAAACTCGTGGAGTCACACAACAATGAGAGTAGGGGATCTGGTTCGTTTCAAAATGAATGAATACCAAATTGACTGGATGGTCGGGTTGCTCCTGCGTTACGATAAATTTATGAAGGTGGGTGAGATTTTGTGCGGTGACCACGTTTATTATTCGCCGGGCAGACTTATTGAAACTGCCCAACGAGGAAAAAAATAATCGTAATTCTCTATAGTGTTTTGGGCGTGCGGCAGACTACTTAAAGTTAGGTCCGGCACATTCCATAAAGGCGAATTCACCGTCGTGTCGAAAGCATGTGAACAAAGGAGGATAATATTATGGTTAAAGTAGTAGTAGATGACCGCAGAGGTCTGGTTCAAGAAACAGGGACGGGAAACGTCCGCACAACAGGTCCGGGACTCCAGCTTGCTGGAGCCAATCCGTCATCCAGTCTGGGTGAATTCAAGGTAAAGACAGCCCAATTTACATCTTTGCCTCTCACATCGTCGACGGCAGCATCCACAGTTTGGGTTGAGTTTTCTTCGAGTATCGATGGAAACGTAGCCATCCCATCTGGATCGATGATTCTTGGCGGAACTATTCAGGTTCTTTCCGGATCCGGTGAGACCGCTGGGGGAGACAGAATTGAGTACGTCGCTGATGAAACCGGAGCCAAATGGTCGGCTTCCGATGTTGACTTGAAGCTGGTAACTGGACACGGAGTTCAGTGGCACTGGTCCCAGCCGCTTGCGCTTCAAAAGGGTAGTGCGAAGGTGCCTCGGATTTATGCTAGTGCCAAGCCCGAAAGAGGTCAATATCGCTTGACGGTGGCATATATTAACGCATCTGACAACAGTAATCACTAGGGCTCACACCTTAGCTATTGTTTCTAAAAAGCACTCCTTCGGGGGTGCTTTTTTATTATACAAATTATATAAAGTTTGATAAGCTTGTAGCGAGGAATGTAATGAGCGACGAAAAAAAGCCTCCACTCCGCAAGGATCGCCGGAGAGCCAAAAAGAAAACCCACAAACTGACAGAACGTCATGTTGAGATGATCCGATCCCAAAAGGGAAAACAATCAGTTAGGGAAATAGCAAAGTGGTTTGCTAGAGAAACTCATTATATTTATAAAGTGTCTCCCTCGATGGTCCATCACATTCTGACTGGCAAGCGGCACACCAAAAAAGAAGACCACCAATCGATCTATGATCTGATCCAAGAAGAACTCTCCGAGGAAGAGTTGGCAAAGCTCGATCCAAAAAAAGTTAATTATGATTAAATAATAATTTGACAGACCCCATATCCATGATATTATGCATATGTAAGGGAGAGAGATATGAGTCGCACTGTCCAATGTCAGCACTGTGGTCAATGGGGACACAACCGTCGTAGTTGCCCACAAATCAAAGAAGCTCACGCC
>Ga0098059_1001864_pt1 | contig 10308 bp, 27 predicted proteins | sample 20_taG_FD_92580 | JGI IMG/M metagenome (GOLD analysis project Ga0098059, IMG submission 92580) | Marine viral communities from the Subarctic Pacific Ocean - 20_ETSP_OMZ_AT15318 metaG | ecosystem: Environmental > Aquatic > Marine > Oceanic | place: Subarctic Pacific Ocean | collected 2015-01-19
CCCAGTTACCTGATTTGTCTTGTAGCGATAGCCTCTCTGTGAAGCTCGCTGTTACTTGCTTTGCCATTGGTGCCTCCTTAGTTGCACTTGTATAGGGTGTCTAAATAAACTACTACGAACAGTAACTCTTGTCAAGGACCATTTCATTCATCGAAACCTCGCATGAACTCATCCCAACAAATCGGACAGAAATACTGACCCTTCTTGAAACCTAAAATAAGTTCACGATCCTCTGCTGAAAGACTAGGAAACACATCCTGGACACGTTTCATGTCCTCCATGTATTCCATCAATGATTTACGATCAACAGTTATTCGATCAAACACTGAACAGTTCTGACAGGTTTGACCAATCATTATTTCATCAGCCGTTGTCTCTGTTTCTCCTACCATTTGATATTCACCACACTCCAACAAAAATCTGAACCATCAGCTTCTTCAAACAATTCTGAAAACTCATCTGAATCTTCCATCGCAAAAGCGTCATGGTTTTGGCAATACACATCAGAAATAAACCCTGCGGCGAATCCTTCTTTCAACCATTCCCAAAGTTCTTTACTCCGATTTGGTTCTTCAGGGAAATACTCTTGTCTTTTCTCTAAATCGTTCATGCCGCTTTGTTCTTCCTTTTCCATAATTGTTTATGCTCCCATCTGCAAAAATTTTGACCAGGTATTTTTGGCATAAATTTCTCTCGACACTCTGGACATTCAACTGGTTTCCATAAATCGAAGTCTTTTGAAACAGCCAGCTTCACTCTTGTTCTTTGCGACGTTCCGCCAAACACTCCCCAGAAATTTTCTGTTTCAACCGCCCACTTCAAACACTCCTGCTGAACATCACAGTTAGCGCAAATTTTGAGCGCTTCTGTGGGGGCGTACATGCCGCCTTCAGGGAAAAACAATTCAGTGTCAGCGTCTTTACAATTAGCTTTACTCAACCATTTTTCTTCTACCATGCAGGTTTCTCTCCCAATGTTTTACCTCGACACTCCATCCATGCCGCACACCAGACAGGACCACAACGCCAAGTGTCCCAACGAGGGATCGACGGCATATCCGACTGCACCCAACGACCAAACCCTTCGCAAACAATTTTGAACGCCGCCCAATCAGGCTCACCCCTCGTGCAAGTGATCTCTTCAACCTCGCCATCGACGAAATGAAACCAAGTAAACTCAGGAATGTTAAACGCCCATGTGTAAGCGTGAGATTGGAAATCTGAACGACGCAACTTCCAATCCTTACGAGGAAAAGCTTTACTTGGAACCTTGCCAGGATTCTTCCAATCGATCAAACGATCCTCTTCAACCCAGTCAGCAGTTCCAGTTAATACAACTTCTAAATCGTCATCCTCAAAAATAGTTTTAGAGAAAGACTGCTCGATCCCTATGGGATGCAACGAGGGAAGAATATCCTCTCGCCATTTGGTAACGTTCTTTCGACACGCCTCGTATGTTTTCTCGGGCGTGGCACGCCACCAATCCACTTGCTCCGAATGCTTCTCAAATGAGATATCAACCAAGTCCAAGCAGTCATCCAACGACAACGCCCCTTGACCTTCGAGCAAAAGCTCGCCGCAAGTCTCCGCGACTTCGTGCATAACGTTCCCTCGAACGAGGTCTGACGAATACCTGTCATCTTTAACTTCTCCTAATCGAAGTAGCCTTGCGAGGTGAGGGCAATCCTGCCAAGTGTTCAACTCGCTTTGCCTGGTCTTAACTTTAAGTTTCATTTATCTAGTCTCCCTATCTGATAAAAGGTAATACACGCAGACTAGCTTCAGGGTGTGACAATCGTTTCTTGCAGTCATGTATTCCCAAACCTTAGTTAGACAGTAACGGACACCCTTTTAGGGGGTGTCCGTTTCCGTACTGTCTGTGCCGTACCGTACTGTCGAGACTAATCGAAGTGGTTTGGTGCTGTCAAGTACCCTTTAATTAGGGTAACTATTTTACTGGTTATTTGTCAGTTTTAATCTGTTCAAAAGCCACATTATTTTCAGTCAACAGCTTCTCCAAATATCCGATATGTTTATGAGCCTTTTCCAACCTAGCAAGCACATACTTCGCATCAAGCTTCGGTTGAGCGCGCCTCGTAGTAGCTAGACCACGTTCCTGCAACTCACGATAAAACTGTGTCTTAGTGACCCCAGTCTCTTTCCGTATATCTTCCCCCCTACGACCCAAGAAATACATCTCGATAGCCTTTTCCATACGAGGGGACTTGTCTATTTCATTCATAACTCCACCCTTTTCCCTAAGTATTAATCAATCTATTAAATTTCCATTTTGTATATTCGTTGTCTAAAATTTTGTTCATCTTATTTGCACGCTCTGAAAACCTCATCGCCTTTTCGTGATCTGGTTCTATAACTGCGAAAGTTAAAGCCATACCACTTCCATGCGGCAATCCTGGTCCCGAATAAATTGAGAACTGACAAATATATACATCGCCAGATGCGTAAACTTCAATCGAATAACCTTTTTCTTTTATATTATTAACAGCGTTTTCCCAACGATTTTCTTCAAATGGAAACCCTATTTCTTCGCCAAAGTTTTTAGCTAAATCAGTTATATTCCAACCGCCTTGCGCTAAAGACCATTTAAGTTCTTCTGCTAAATCAAAGTCGTGCGCCCATTGAGTGAGCAAACCATCAGACAAACGCCAATTCAACCCCATGTCGCTCGGTTTCTCAAACAAAAACGCAACTATTGTTTGATCCAAATACCTTAAAGTATCTGACCAACGCCTATCCAAATCAGTGTTGTCATGTTCAAGCCGCATAGAGCGATTCGCTAAATTATTCAACATTACCTAAACCTTCTTCCCACTCTTCATTAAACGTTTCCCACGAAGAATCCCCAGTTGTCTTATCCTCCAAAAACTCCAAGTCACGGATTGCTTCAATCGCTCCTTTGAACTCCTCAAGAGATTCAAGAACAATAGTAAAAGCACGATTCGACGACGCATAAGCTTCCGTACACAAAGCATGCCGCTTCGCTGATTCTACTTCGTCCTCTAAATCGCAGATAAGAAGAAACGTGTCCTCACCCATATCAGCAAGGCCGCTTAAAAGCTTCGCATGATACCTGTAATCTGCTTGACCATTAACAATCCTCCACCAAGTCCAATAATCCATCCTGCACCAGCCAGCAGACCACTCACTAACCGAAATGCCTTGAGACTTTCGATACTGTTCAAGAGACTCGACAACCTCTTTAGGGGAAGTAAAAATATCTATTTTACTTTGCATAGCACCTACTCCTTAATTCCGTATGTATAGGGACTATCATTTAATTGAGACTTACGCAAAGCCCTAGCGCTCAAAAAAGAACCCAAAGTATCTGCATAACCTCTCGTAGTTTCCAACGAGGTGTGACCCAACATGTCAGCAGTAACCTCCAACGGCACACCAGCCTTCAACAAATTCGTCGCACAAGAATGACGCAACTTATGAGGCGTGAACCCAGCCTGGATAATATCGTTACGGTAAAAAACCTTATTCAAATACTCTGCTCTAGGAACACCCATACCATCGTCACAGCGCTCCACAACACGCTTATCAGGATACGCACGACGCTTCAACAACAACTGAAACCAACGCTCACTCGCCCCCCTCGAATCAAAACCCTGCCTGTGCTGATCCTCAACAATAATGTCCACCATCGTCGCATAAGGAACCCTCTGCTCCCTCGACTGACCCTTCGTAGCCTTACGCTTAGCGACAAGCTCCTCAGAAGAAATATCGCAACCACGCAACCGAACAATCTCAATCGGTCTTAAACCAACCCAGAAACCCAAACCCAAAGCGACACGAACATTGTCATCCAAAAATCTGTTCCACGCATTGTAAAACAACGGATCAGGAACAGGCGACGGATTCTGCCAACGATTATTAGGAACCTCAACACCAGCCATCAAAAAACGATCCGTTAAACCATTCTCCCAACACCAACGATAAAAACCAGACAACGTAACTAGCTCACGACGCTGAGCAACAACCGAATAAGACTCGCCGCTTCTCGGCTGAGGTCTTTGAATAAAAGCATAAAAATCTTGATTAGACGGATCAGACCCATCAACACCAGAATCATACAACCATGTATTCCAAGCCTTAACCGTCGAACGGTAACTCTTAATAGTTCTTGGCGAACGCTTAACATCATGGATCAAAAACTCAATCCAAGCCTCCACAACACCTGCAAACGACTCAGCATCAAACGCTAAATCAGTAACTCGAACTCTCTCACTCACAATCAATCCCTTCTGGCAAAAAAATGAAACCAAAATGAAACCAAAAAGAATTGAACTCAAACGCCTCCATTTTTTCCCCTATCAAATAAGCCCGAAAACATTAGGAAAAACAGATACTCACAGTGGCAATCAAGGGAATTGAACCCTCGACCTCGTAAGTTGGAACTTACTTCGGGAGTTTCTTCTCCCTCTGTTCGCTTTGCTCTCTTGGTTCACACTTTGTGTGTCCCTGACGCTCCCTGTGGGTCTGTTCTCCTGCCTGCATCAGACAGCTAACAATTACAAACTATCATTCCTAATAAATTAACGCCAGCCTTTACCAGTTATCAGCCATATCCATCTTTAACTGATGAACTCTACTTGGGTTACATCCAACCATTTTGGCTATCTCTTTCGACTGATAACCGTCAGCCAGCAACTCTCTAATAGCGGCAGATTTTAGATCAGCGACTATTGCCCGCATCCCTTTAATGTCATCTGTGCCATTTATTAGATCACCCAACCACCAAGCAGCAGCCAATCGTGCCTGCGCTGTTTCTCGTGTTTGAGCCCACGCAGGTATTTTCGTCAATAACATGTCCATGTGCTTTTTACTTGTCACATTTACACGCCGAACATCGTTCGATTCATTCATTTTCCAACCCTTCAATAATTGTTTTTATTCTATTACAGTCAAATGACTGTATTGTTTATATTGTTTTTCTTTAGACGGATGCCAAGCACCATTGCCTAAAAGTTTTTCTAAAGCGTAAGACATCTTCAAAAGATCAGATTGCATCTCTCCAAGCTTTTCTGAGGTCACACGCATTTGATTAGTTAGATCGCATAGATCGTCACCATTCATTTTTTACCCATCCCTTCCGAGAACATGTTCATCTCGTATTCGTTCGACTGCTCTGTCTGCCTCTGACTTTGTTCGCCAGTGCGACAGTAAACGGAACTCACCAGATATTTGTTCTTCGACGACTAGCCATTGCGAAATATCGCTACTGACAGTCCTTAAAGAACTTTTCGGTGTCACTTTTACTATCATTCGCCCTCCCTTCTAAGTCACTTTTGTCTAGGGTGCCTATATGAGGGTTATTAAACAGTCTGTCGTGTCCCAAAACATCGTGCAAAATGACTATCAGCATCGAAAAAAACGTTAATCCGAGCAAAAATAGTGTTAAAGGATCGTGGTGACCATGAAAAAACCCGCTTGATATCGCACAGCTAAATAGAAACCATGTAACTAACATTATTTGACCTCCTCGACTATGCTTTTTTCTACTAGCCAACTAACTATCTCTTGTTTGCCATATCTTGGCGTTCCAAAATCCAAGATGTAACTTCCATCAGGAAAATCGTCATAACGATATTCCCAATTCGCTATTTTCGACAGTGAACAATTCATCAAGTACGCAATATCACGCAAAGCTAAAACTTTTGATCCCGAAACTTCATCGAACTGTTCTAATCTTTCCCAAAATATGTCATTACTCATTATTTGACCTCCTGGTCGTAGTAGTTTTTCGGTAATTTGCCTTCACAGCAATAAACACCTACTGCGAGCTGTTCAAACATCCCTTGATCCTCGTCATACTTCCCAACAACCATTTCTAGATCATCAGCAGCAACTTCTTCACCACAAATATCGCAAGGCCAAACATAACAATCTCTGCACATCCAGCCATCTTCCCAACCCATCCGATTAACCCAAAGACCAGAACCCATAGATGTATCTCTGTCACAATCGACACAGTAATTGGATTCATTTAATGGACCTTTAACCTTTACGCCACCAATGTTTATACAAATTGAAAATCCCTTAGGTAAACTCATTATTTGACCTCCTCCAAATCTTCTATAAAGTTTCTTGCTTCTTCTATACAGACCAGAGAAAAGTCAGTAAATTCATCTAACCCTCGTTCAATACGTTCAGACTGCCATTCGTAGAAATGATCCAACGCTTGCAACAATAAATCTTTAACACTCATTATTTGACCTCCAATTCTGTATCTAAGAAATCGACCCAAGCCTGAAACTCCCCAGCTGGTGTCTCTTGTGAACCGTTCTTCTCATTGCCAGCCCAGAAAAGATGATCTCTAATGTCTTGCAACATCTTCATTCTTTCTTCATTACTCATTTTGAACCTCCCAGTTCATCATTATTTCTATATCCAAACCAAACAGCGTAAGTGCTATCAATGCCGCCAACATGGGCGCAGCCTCGCACCTCCCAATCAAGACCATATTTCTCGATCAGATTTTCCACAGCCACAATAGGTCCATCGTCATACGACGCAATCGCAGACCACGTAGTCTCAGAATCCCTGCTGACAGTAGCCTTCCATCGACTACCCTTATAGTCGGTAGGTCCGAGATACTTAACTAAAGCACAAGAACCTTTACTGCCGTTTACGCTGTGACCATTCCATTCTAAATTCATCCGAAGATCACCTCACCAAACAACGCATACTGAACAACAACATCAGCACCATCAGCATCAAGGGAACACATAAAGTCCTCTAAATCAAAACCAAAAGAATTAAACACTCTATTGATCCCAACAGACAAACGATCAGCCTCACATCCCTCAGCAAGATCATCAGCTTCAGAAAGTCTCACCAATCCATTCCAGACCAAATCCTGGTCGAGAAGAACTGTCAGCAAACCAGACGCATCATCAAAACCATCGTTCCTATGGTCATCGTCACATACGAAATCATCTACATCAACACCATCGACACTGACCAAATACTCAAGACCAGATTTCACAACTCGAACATCTGACCAATAATTGATCCCACCCTCAGTGGCTGTGATCAAAACATTTTCAAGTAAATGCTCTTGCCATTTTTGATCCCGCCCATGACCATCTTTATCTCGCCAATACTTCATTACTGAACCTCACTTTCTTCAATTTCTTCAATCCATTCATGATCCAGAACAGCAATCCGTGTAATCCTCCAAGCATCGATTTGATCTACTGAGGCAAGTGACAAGTTGTAACACCTAACAAGATCGTCAGCCTGCTCACGTGAATCACACCACCAAAACTGAGCCAGCCCACGCTCTTCACGTTGATAACCCTCAACTAGCCACGTACATTCATCCTCCAAATTGTGGACATGTTCCAAATTCCAAACAACATCTATCCCACCAACTTGGTGAGAGGCTACGGAATTGATAAGCCCATCAAATTGTTTCTGCAAGTAACTATTTAATTCGCCATATCTGTTACTCATTACTGAACCTCACTTTCAATCTTTGCGATCTTTTTATCAGCACCTAAATAAGCGACACAGAAATCTTCACAACCACACAGAACAGACAAACCACCTTGTTCCTTAAATCGTTCAGAAATCATTTGACCTAAATCATCCATAAAATAATCCCCGCCAACAATCTTCCATCCCTTACCAACTCTCGATCCCTCCTCAGGATCAACAACCATTCCACCAAAAGAATCAGCCACTACATCACTCGCATCATTCTGGACATCTTCCCTCTCGAAAAGACAATCCACATCATGATCGAGCTTGACTGCCTCCATCGCATCTTTCAAGATGGCTAAATCCTCCTCACCCATCAGATCGAACACATCGCCCTCAAACGTGTATTCCATATAAATTCCTATATTCATTACAGAACCTCCTCAGTTCCTAAGCACCGATCAGAATTTCTGACCTTAAGCGCCCTTCAGTTTGAATACGATTCTTCAAACACCATTTCAACTCATTAATATCCGCCATATTCATTTCATAGACGGCTTTTTCGTTAGCCTCATCGCAAGAATCAGCCTCGATCTCTATCTGTTCAGTTAGCACCCATGTGTACTGAACAGTTACAAAGTGTTTACTCATTTCTCAGAACCTCCTAAAACAACTCTGAATCCCGCAGGGAACTCCTCAAAAAATTCTTCTTTACCCATTTCGTTAGTGGTGTAAATAGCAACTATTCCATTTGAAAAAGGTGTTGCCATAAAACGGATACCAGTCACAAAAGTAGATTCATCTTTTAATTGAGTAGGTCCGTCTTGTCCGCCAATCAGACCAAAATTCCACCACCTCCCAACTCCAATATCTCGCACACTTATTTCTTTTCTCATTACTGAACCTCACTTTCAAATGCTTTATCGCAAAACAGAGAGTGCCGTGTGTTCCCCTTGCAGTCGTTACAAGGTAGTGGGGCTTTCCAGTTACGATAAGTTTTCCAAATCTTGTATGTAAATTTCATTTCAGAACCTCCTAGTTCTTAAAAGTTCTCGCCACACCAAGCGACTAGAACATCTTTTACTTGCATAAATTCGCCATAATCAAAATCTGATTTCAGCAAAGTTTTCGACTCACCAATAAGACGCTTGGCCTCACTCATGAACTCTTCCTCATCACATAGTTGCCACTCATCTATAAGCGTTTCACCCGCAACCATGCTGACCAATAACTGACCTTTATTCATTACAGAACCTCCTAAGTTCTCTAAATAGCATCCATCATTAGACACTAGGAACAACACCACCTCAGCGATGTCGAACCCACTACCTACGATGCGACCATCGTCAACGGTTGAGGCTTGAACCTTGCCAACTGTGCACAACCACCCTCACGAATGATTACCCTGCAGAAACCCTCAGCGCCTGCTCTGTCGGATGGGTGAAAGAAAGTGAATTTGTCATTATCCATTTCAGTCATTTCCCAACCATCGTTCATAATCGTGACCTTTTCGTTATAAGTCACTATCCATTTATCCATTATTCAGAACCTCCTAAGTTCCATATCGTTTAATGTTATGTATTCCTAAATATTCGCTAATCAAGCTTTTTTCAGTTACCTAATCACCTCCCCACATCCGCCACATTCGCCAGAATCCATATCATGAAATATCACTTTTGGGAATCGATCACTATCAAAAGAATCCTCACGATATCGATCTAGACCTATTCCACTAGCCCAACCATCAAGCATTTCCTCCACAGTCAAGACGTAGCCTGCGTGCTTGGTCTTGCCTCCTGCCGCATACAGTTGGTCACATAGTGCAGTCTTAAAACAACTACGGCACCAATTATCAGCCTGATACGTGTACCCGACTATTTCGTCGAACGTGGTCGCCATAACTACGCACCTGCCTTTACTGAATCATCGACGAAAGAATCACAAAAGATAGTGCCGCAAACAGTCCCGCCATCCTGAGCGGGAAGATGACAAGCCACGCAACGACGTTCGCCACGATCATTGAACGCCACCTCATACCGTTCCCTAACGTCATGTTCGAGGGCACAGAACGCCACTCGTGCGGTTATATCTTCATAGGTAGCCTGTCCGCCGTATTTATTAGTTGCTAAATCTTCAGCGCTGAAAAGATCTTGCCAAGCATCCTTAGCGGCACCAGAACAGAACGCCATAATTTTTGAGTGGTGATAGGTGAAAGTTATCTCTTGACTGTTATCGATAGTTTCCCAGAGATAGTCATGTAGTTGCTCTTCGATTGCCTCCAAGCATCGTTGAAAGTTGTTCCCCTCATCATTCAATTCAGTTAGCGCATCGTTTACACGATCCCCGACTGACTCAGCGAGGCGATCTACTGCCTCGTCGTATTCCTTTTGTGTTTCCATTTCAGAACCTCCTAAGTTCTCTAATCTAGGGTGTCTAATTCCCTCCATTTATTAGAGACACGAAATGCGTCTTTTTTCAACACTTTAAGCCCGATTTCTGAAATAATTTCAAAAAACCCAGTAAACAAAGGCCAAAACAGACATTAAAAAAGACCAAAAAAGACCAAAAAAAAGCTGAAAAAGACCCAAAACCACAATTTCAAAAAGTTAGCAAACAAAAAAAACAGAGCGCCCGCCTCATCTGTTCGCCTCTGGTCTGAACGTCGGCCTGCCAGAACTTGACCCCCTCACAGGTCACTTTTGAAACTGTCGAGAACTGTCGAGGGTGGTCGTCTGAACTGTCAACGATTCAGGAGGTCAGAGAAGAAGAGAACTACAGAACACGACCACCCGAACAGGACCGACCACCGCCCTACCCCATGCAGTGGGGGGTGTATGCCCGACAATATGTATATGTATAG
>Ga0098059_1001866_pt1 | contig 10307 bp, 16 predicted proteins | sample 20_taG_FD_92580 | JGI IMG/M metagenome (GOLD analysis project Ga0098059, IMG submission 92580) | Marine viral communities from the Subarctic Pacific Ocean - 20_ETSP_OMZ_AT15318 metaG | ecosystem: Environmental > Aquatic > Marine > Oceanic | place: Subarctic Pacific Ocean | collected 2015-01-19
AGGAGATGCTGTTAATTTAGCGGCAAGGCTAGAAGGACAAACGAAAGGATATGGTGTGAAAATATTATTTGGCGAAGAAACAGCAAAGAGTTTATCTGATAAACATACAATTTTAGAACTAGATCAAATTGCTGTAAAAGGCAAAACAGAACCGGTTGCTATTTACACAGTATTAGATCCTGATGTAATTGGAATACACGACTTGCCAACTGTAATGCAATTTGTTAAACTACATATGGCATTGAGAAAAAGTTATCGTAAACAAGATTGGAAACATTGTAAAGATTGTATTGATAATCTTATGGGGCAGTTTAGTGGTTCTCTAGATAGTTATTACGAAATCATCACTGATAGGATTGAAGAATTTAAGAAAAATCCTCCACCTAAAGAATGGGATGGTATTTACGTTGCTACTACGAAATAATAGAAACAACTATAAAAGTTATAAAAAGTCCAGCAACTAACCCAAGGCAAAAAGTTTTACATAAATCACAACTTGTCCATAGTTGTTTGCCGTTTGATATATTAAACATGTCCCAAGCACGTTGATTGTCTTTATTCATAAAATTCCTTTACTTGCTATTCAATTTGTTGATAAGTTCAAAGGCTACTTTAACTTTTTCTTCTAGTACTGTTATAGAAGAATGCATCTTTGCTAGTACTATTACTAACGTGATAAAACCTAAAAATAATGGCCACAGTTGAGTGACCAATTGTATAAGACTCAAATCCATAAATTATCCCTACCTAATTCTTGTATTTGTTTGTTCATCTTCGATAAATATTTATACAAAATAGAGGTGATCAAATGAGAGTAGCAATAGTATGTAACGGTCAACTAGGATCTGCCATTAGAAATGTTATTAACAGGCAGAAGAACCGCTTTAACACAGAGGTGGTTTGTACATGGTTTGACGATACATCTGTAGGGAAAACGCTATCCGAAGGAGCATTACCTTTCTCCAATTTTACCCCAGAAGATATAGCAAAAAATCACGATTATATTATTAGCAATAGCGACTTTGGTGTTACTCATGCCTTAGCAAATGCTATGACAGAAACAAATACGTTATTAACTATTAATAGGACAGACATGTTTCATGGTACTGGTAAAAATATAGTTGATGGTATTGGTGTATTTTCAGGTTTAATGGATATGATGTCAGCAGTAATGATAGAGGAATATTCAACAGTTGATCGGCTTGATTATTATGTTGGAATGAACCCAAATATGTGGGACGGTAGAACACCTATTGCTCCTAATCTAGATGCTCAGTTATACAGAGAGATTGTACAAAGTGGCACAGAGCATTTTACAGAAGTAAGTTTAAGAAGTAGAAATTATATGGCAGAAACAATTAGTCATTCGTTGTACCTTCCTTACCATAACCATGATTATAGTTTGAATTGGTTATATCTAAGTAGAAAGTACAGAGACATTGTTCATAATAGCAAAGGTAATTTGTATAATCATACAGATAGTTACCTTGATATATTTTGTAATGTTAATGGTACTAAATTTAAACAACCACAGAACGAACTTTATTATACAAGAATACCAGCAACACAAGGAGCAAGTGCTTGGCATTATGCTGAAGCCTGTTGTGTAGGAAGTTGGTTATGGCAATTCAGTAATGGTGAAATTGAGAAAAAAGAGTGGCATCCTAAAGATGCTGATTGGGGACTGTTTACTAGAAATATTTTTGGAAAACGTTTTCAAGCCGCACCGGTTGCCGCATAATAAATATCAAGAAAAAGTATATTAATGACACCCGAAAATACTCCAGCGAAGGAAATTGACTCCTATTATAGTAGCAACTATGTAGCAACTCTAAATCTGAGTCTTATAACAGAATTACGAAAATTAAAGTACAAGGTTAACCCTGTTGACATAATGATATGGGATAGAAAAAATGGTTATTACTACGATATTAAACATACAAAAATTTTAGATCAATGGATAGAGTTTCTTGACATTGAAAGAATTTTGTTGTATAATGTTGTATTGCCGCAATGTGTTACACTTGAAAATCATAAGGTTATGTTTTTTCTAGAACCTTATGCTATTTGCGGAGAAGAGGTAAGCAGTCCGAATACAAAATATTCATTTACTTTTAAAGACATACGTTTTGATACTTTGACAAATACAAACAACGATCAGATAATAAAATTATATGAAGGCTTATTTTTAGCATGTTATTAAACATTATAAACGAAACAAAAACTACATATGAAAACTTGTCAAGGCTTGGAGATATTGACCAAGTGCTATGGGCAGTATGGTCAGACAAAAGTGATATTACAACAACCAATGAGTTAATAAGAACAGCATATTTTTATAGATTAGCCGACAGGGGAGATCAAAATAAACAAAATAATGTAGCATATAATAATGACATGGATTTACACAGGCTTATGTGGGCTATACATAGCACATTAACAGGAATAAGAGGTACTGTAATTATAAAACCTAGTGTAGTATTATCTCCTTTGTTTAGAAGTATAATAGTAGACAAACTAGCAAATATAAACGACAGGAACTGGGCACTTATTAAAGGAAATCACGACAAGTATTTTATTTTAAATCCAGAATACAGTACTATTTTTAAAAGCAACAATCTTGACGAATTAGTAGAGTGTTGTGAATCAAATAATTTAAAAGTTATCCACGATGATGATTTAATTTACAACGAAGCCAACATGGATTTAAATTATAAACATTGGACAACAGAAGACTTTCAAGGATTTATAGACAACGACGAGTCTAATTCTACTTTACCTCTTTATTCAAATAACAGAAAAACTATAACAAGTTATGGCACAAAAAATCTTGTACTACACAGTTTGTATAAAAAAGACTTAACACCGTTTTTTGATAAGTTTGAAAATGTAAAAACTTTTAAAACTGTAGGCGAATTAAATGCTTTGTTAGATGAGTTCACAGATGACACAACTTGGATTATGGGTAATTTTTTAGTACATCCTTTGACGTTTTTTAAATTACCTTTAAGAGAAATATTATTAATTGTGGCAAGAGTACTTGCCGTTCCTAACTCTATTGTTTGGGGTAAGGTGTATGATACCACAAGTAGTATACATTCAACCCTTAAAGTTCACACATTATCAAAAGGCTCTACAATAAATGACTAAATTTAATTTAGAAGAAGCACAAACTTATATCCTAAAATGGATAGACGATTTTGTATCGCAACCAAATCCAGACTTAAACAACTTTCCACCTTGTCCATTTGCCAAACAGGCAATAATAGATAATAAAGTAGAATTTGAAGTAGCAGATATGGACATCAATCTTTACTTAATAAAGAAAGCAGAACAATGGGACGAAAATATAGATGTTTGTTGTATATTTGTTCCTGGTATTTCGTCTGAACTATTAAGTAGTTTAGTAAAAAGTACAAATGAAAATTACTTAATGGAAAATGATTTTGTAGTGCTAGAAGATCATCCAGATGACAGAGAAGAAGTTAATGGTGTTTATATGAACAATGGAAAATATACCATTGTACTAATGCAACATTTAAGTAAAATACAAATGTTTAGTGGTATACTTAAAAAACGTGGTTATTATGATGTGTGGTCAAAAGAAGAATTAGATGAAGTTGTTAACTGGAGACATCGTGAAGATCTTGTAAAGTCCTAACAAGACTATCACGCTGACAAAGTTTAATGTAATCTTCTTTATTACTGTTCCATTTCTCGCCAGTCCAAAATTCAAAACCTTTTAACTTGCCTTTGTATATACAAGTTTTCTCATAACCAGAACCAATATAAATGTGTTTATGTCCTAGCATAGTAGCAAGATGAATTTCATGGTCAAGTGTTATACGGCCAAAATTAGGAACAGAATGATCGTGTACAAATACACAAGTCTCCCAAGCACCAACATATTCACGTAATTTAGACAATCCTAATAATTTGTCATTGTCATCAAAGTAGCCAAGCAGTTTGTTTTCTTTGTGTAGTTCGTCATCACCTGGATAAGGATACAATCCTTTACCTTTTATATAATCGCGGTACATAGTAGGCCAGCGAGGATCAGTTCTTTTAAGTTCTTTTACATTATTCCAAACAGGCTTACTTCTTTTTGTTTTCCAAGTGCTTAAATCAACTCTAACCGAACGACTGTTATACCATATCTCTCCATCATCAGCAACCTTGGACCATAAAAATCCCATATCCAAGGCTTTTAATTCTTCGTCTGGTTTAACGTGTTTTGCTAATATTTCTGTACAACGAATATCCATGTTTTCCATGGTTCCGTAAATGTGATCATAGTATATTTTCATGAATTTGTTTTTCTATTATATGCTTAGATAATTACTTATATATTAAATAAAAAAGGAAGTTATCATATGGACGTTTATACTATTTACTCAGACCACACCGAAGAGTGTACGGCTCATGAGTTTGTCAGGTATATGAATAAGTTCATGGACAAGTTAGTTGAAGCAGGTCGCATGGAATCATATAGAATTACAAGAATGAAATTAGGATTTAGATCCATGGAATTACCGGAATTTCGTATTGACATGGAATTTAAAAATATGCAACAACTAGATGATGCTATGTCTAGTGTAGTAACAAACGAAAACAAGATCGAAGACGAGCATCACGGCTTTAACAAGTATGTTGAATTGGAAACAATACAGCATTTCTTATACAGGGATTTCCCCGACGATTTAACTAAACACAGAGAATCATTAAATGACAAATAAAGTAAACTCATGGAGCGAATTCCAACCGCTCAAACAATTAGTAATTGGTACAACTTACCCTCCAGAATTTTTTGAAGATGTTAAAAACTCTAAAGCAAGAGATTGTCTTCAACGTATTGCTAGTGAAACATTAGAAGATTTAGATAACTTAAAAAAGACAGTAGAAGACTTTGGTGCTAAAGCATATACTACTACAACAGAAGAACTTGGATACAAAACAAGTATAATGGACTATTTGGACGAAGAAGGTAAGTTGGGCATGGGAAGTGATAAACATGGTCAACATGAAAAGGGCAGAAATCAACTACCTGTCCCACCGCTTAATCCACGCGATGATTTTGTTACAATGGGTAACCAAGTAGTAATGACTGGAAGTGCTTTTGAATCTAAACCATGGGTACCTCTTTTTGAAAATTGGTTTGGCGATAGTTTTGATTGGAGCATTGTTAAAAATAAAAAGAAGTTTACAAGAACAACAGCAAACCATAGAAATAGATTAGGTCGCTTAGGTATTAAAGATAGCGACATTGATACATTATTAGAATTAGAACAAGAACAACATACAACAGATAGAATGACGGGATTTTGTGCTCCGGAATTAACTAGAGTAGGAAAGACTTGTTTTGCTGATACACAACAAGCAGTCGATATTGCCGACTATATGGAATTAGCATATCCGCAATTTAATTACAAAGGTGTATTCATTGGCGGACACAATGACGCTGTTTTTAATGTACTGAAGCCGGGTGTATTATTGACTACACAGGATATTGGACATTATGCTGAATCATTTCCAGGTTGGGATAAAATATTCTTGCCAGAAAGTAATTTAAATCAAGTAAGACCGTTTTTAGATATTAAGAAGCACAATGAAGGTAAATGGTGGATGCCAGGTGAAGAAGATAACCAAGTGTTTACTGACTTTGTTGAGACTTGGTTAGATGACTGGGTAGGATTTGTAGAAGAAACAGTTTTTGATGTTAATCTGTTAATGCTAGATGAAAAAACAGCAGTAGTAAATGCTGAGAATTTAGAATTAGAAAAAACATTCAACTCACATGGTATTGACATGATCCATGTACCGAACAGACACAGGCACTTCTGGGACGCAGGATGGCATTGTGTAACATTAGACATTGAGCGTGAAGGCGGACAAGAAGACTACGGTGTTTAATACTGTAGTATAAGTAAGTATTGACAGCCGGCATAGCTCAGTTGGTAGAGCAACTGATTTGTAATCAGTAGGTCCGCGGTTCGAATCCGTGTGCCGGCACCATATAAGGAGAAAAAATGATGTCCGAACAAGAAATGAGAGAACGTATCATAGGCGGTTTGATTGATCACGCTCATGGTGAAATAGCATTACATAAAACTAATGTTGATGTGTACCTAGCCAAGACAGTAGGGATTGGTGAACACTCAGATATATTAGAAACAATACAAAAAGAGTTAGATATTATAGCAACACAAAATGATAGAATTGAAGTTTTAAATAAGTATTTTAAATGACGAAGCATAAACATCTAATTGTAAGGGCAGAAACTAGAAAAACTCCAGACGATCCTAGTTGGTGTCATGCTTGGCTAACAGATCTAGTAAAAAAATTAGACATGAAAATATGCCAAGGTCCAATTACAGCATACGTTGATGTTCCTGGTAATGCTGGCTTAACTGGTTTGGTAATAATTGAGACATCTCACATTGCTTTACATTGTTGGGATGAATCTAACCCCGGGTTAGTTCAATTGGATGTTTATTCTTGTTCCGACTTTGATCCTCAATTAATTTTTGATCTAATGAAAGAATTTGATCCAGTAAAAGTTGAATACAAGTTTATCGATAGAGAAACTAGTTTAGTTGAATTAGACTCGCATACAAAATAGGGGGATTAGCTCAGATGGGAGAGCGCCTGATTTGCATTCAGGAGGTCACCAGTTCGATCCTGGTATCCTCCACCATTCATTATTATTCTAATTGGTAAATACAGTAACCGAATAGGAATCGATAAAAATATGAATGATCATCAATCAGAATACTATGACGCTATTAGGACCGTAATCGCTTCAAACCCCAAGAAAACAATAGAAATCGCAGACGTTAAAACGGGCATTATCGATACGGCACTTGGCTTTGCTAAAGGAACACATCCTAAAACTTATAATGTTTTGAGTTTAGGTTGTAGCCTAGTTGCTACAGGATTAGCGGCTAGAGGACATAGTGTAAGAGCATTATATTGTCCTATAGGACAGCATGATTTTCTTTCTTCAACTTTCGAAGGTGTTAATGGTTATAAAGACACTATGGAAGGTATGGTTAATCACACATTAGAGCATGAAATTAAAGAAGGAAACACATACGATTTAGTATTAGGTTTAGATCAAACTATGACATACTTTAACTCTGAAGACGAGCAAAGAGAGTTTATAAGCCAAGTAGCAAAAGTTACTAAAGGAAAGTTTGTTACAAGTCTAGTAGATTACAAAAATCAAACAAGCCAGAGTAGGATGGCTGACTTACCGTTAACAATAAATATTAATGGTAAACAAAATTTGTTTATGAACCACAGAACATGGAATCCGGTTGATAGACAAAACTACGAAAACAATTGGTTACATATCGAAGAAGATAAACTAATTGGATCAAGTAAAACTAAAAGGAGAACGATGTTCTTTAAACAATTAGCAAAGTTTAGTAGCGATTCTGGTAGTACAGGATTTACTATTCATAAAAACTTATTTTATAAACCGCTAATTAATAAAACATTTGAACACGTTATTTCAATCGATTATGAATAGGAAAATCAATGAACAATCAATTATTAGATGGAGTAGTCCAAGAGCTAGTTAGAGACTCAGTTGCGGCACAAGTTAATAATGCTGTATTAAAAGCACTAAAGACTTTAAATTTTAAAGAAATAGTTTCAGACCATTTATCTAAATCGCTTCAAAATTACTCATTCCCTCCACGAAGTATTAAAGCAGAGTCAATTGATTTTATTGGCTTTAATGATCCGTATGAAACACCAGGCATCGAAGACAGATCAAATAATATTCAACTTACGATTTTAGATGATACTGTAGTAGTAGAAGATTCTTTAGTAGCAACAAACATTACCCTCCAAAATAATATTGATGTTGCCGGTAGAGCAAAAGCCAAAAATTTATCTGTTACAGAATCAGCATTATTTCATCAAGATGCTTTAGTGCTAGGCAAGTTAACAACACAAGGTGAAAACGAATTTAAAGGACCTGCTAAATTTTTAAATGGTATTGATGTAACATTTAACGATGGACAAATACCACATGGTGCTATTAATTTTACAGGATTTAAAGTAGATCAATCACAAGTACATCCAGGTAAAATAAAAAGTTTTGAAAGTGACGGTATACAAGATAACGCAACTGGCACACAATTAACCATTAGTGATAAAGTTGTAAATGTACATCAAACTTTACAAACAGAAAATATAGAATCACAAAGATTAACAGTTAGTGGCACAGGAAATTTTATATCTGTAGATACTCGCTCTATTACAGCAGAGTCATTAGTAGTCGACGAAGCACAAGTTAGTACAAATATTAATGTGTTAGGAAATGTAACAGTAGCACAAGACTTAGATGTTAAAGGTAACATAAAACTACCAGAAAGCATTAAAGACGATTTAGTAGAGTACATGAGTACTAAAGTTAAATTAGAAAGTATTATTCCTGAAGGCGGCAGTTTAACTATTGGCAAACGAGTAGTATTAGAAGAACAAGCACTAGGAAATACTGTTATAAATTCTAACTTAAGAACAGTTGGAACATTAAGAGAGTTAGTAGTTTCAGGTGAAACTAGTTTAGCAAGTAGTGTATACTTTTCTCCACTAGGAAGAATTGGTATTAATACTGACGAGCCTACAATGCCTATAGATATATGGGACGAAGGTGTACAAGTTACCTTAGGTAGAAGCAAAGCAAAAACTGGCTGGGTTGGAACAGGACGTGGACACGATTTAGAATTAGGTGTTAACAGAGATCCTAAAATTACAATTACAGAAGACTCAACTGTTATTAAAAATCCTGTCTTAGATGATAGACGATTTACACAGGGACCTAATATCCCTGGCATCGACGGATCAATGGGAGATATACATTGGAACACACAACCTCAAATAGGACAACCTGTTGGTTGGGTGTGTTTAGGAAGAACACGTTGGGCCAAATTTGGAGAAATCGAATGAGCGAAGAAAGACCAAAAATTTACGAGCGTAATCCAGACACAGGAGTAATACGTTGGAGATACGTTGGCGAAAGTCCTGATGATTATGGATGGCCAAACTATGGAAATATATTAACCGAGGAAGAATTAGATGAGCAATAAAGAAGACGAAGGTAAAATTGAAATGTCTGTGAGAGTACTAGGCAACGAACTTATAGGGTTTAAGATGGTTGTAGATGATTTTAAAATGAAATGGTTAATATTTGGTGTGATAACAATCGTTGCTTTAACGTATGCCTTTACAACATTTGGACCTGCTTTAATGCAAACATTTGGAGAGTAAATGAGACCAGCATTTGTAATAGGTAACGGTAGAAGTAGAACAGGCTTTGATTTAAAACGATTAAACATTGCTGGAGTTACATATGGATCAAATGCTATTCACAGAGATATAGCAGTTAACTATCTTGTAACGTGTGATAAGACTATGCTTAAAGAAGCAACAAATTTAGAAATAACTAAAAACTCTTTTTTATACAGTAGAGCAAGATGGCTAGATGGTAACAAAGATCCTAATTTACAAGTTGTTCCTGACTTGCCATACTTAGGACCTAATAAAGCCGATAAGGCAGAGCATTGGGGAAGTGGCCATTATTCTATGTTATTAGCATGTGAAAAAGGACACGAAATTATTATAGTGTTAGGATTTGATTTATATGGTACTGCCAACAATATGCAGAATAACATTTATTCCGGAACACTAGGTTATAAAAAGAAAACAGATGAAGCAGTAGATCCAAAATTTTGGATTTATCATAGTGCTAAACTTTTCAAACATTATCCTGATACACAATTTGTTTATATTAATGCCGAGGGTTGGAAAGTTCCCGAGGAATGGAAAGAATATTCAAATTGTAGTGTTGATACATATCAAGGTTTAGAAACTTTTTTGGTTGACTATCCTATTTAATTGTAGTATAATTATACTATAATTTAACTTAGGTAATACTATACATGAAGATAGGTTTTGCTTGTAAATATTTACACCCAGATCAAACACAAAAGAAAAAATTACTAGAAGATATTCAACGACCGTTGAATACTAGATCTACAACAGTACAATGGCTCAATAGGCAATCGCGTGATGTTGCTGAAGAACGTCTGTGGGATATTATGGTACATAATATTCAGTCTTATTACAATCTTGTACAATACGTGAGTACACTTCCAACTGAACTACAAATGGTACGTTTAGGATCGGATTGTCTTCCTGTATATACACATCCTGAATGGTCTTACTTTTGGCAGAAGCCAGATGTAATTGCTTATTGTCAACAACATCTTATTAAGGTAGGTGACTTAGCTCGTAGC
>Ga0098059_1001875_pt1 | contig 10281 bp, 15 predicted proteins | sample 20_taG_FD_92580 | JGI IMG/M metagenome (GOLD analysis project Ga0098059, IMG submission 92580) | Marine viral communities from the Subarctic Pacific Ocean - 20_ETSP_OMZ_AT15318 metaG | ecosystem: Environmental > Aquatic > Marine > Oceanic | place: Subarctic Pacific Ocean | collected 2015-01-19
ACATCAACCTTTCGTTTACTTTTTTTCTTGGGTGGTTTCTCGTACTGAAGAACTCGTTTCGGTGGATTTTTTGTCTTTGCTATAGGTTCTACCTTGCGACTTTCATTTGTGATTGTTTCCACCATTAATTAACCCACGTTGTTTGTCTTTAAGTTTTTCTACATCTTGTCCTAATTTTTCTACATCTTTTTGTAATCTAGTAATATTAACTTTGTTATGCATCATTTCACCCAAGTCTTTTAATATCTTTTCAACTTGTGTTGCCATGTGTTCAAGTAACATAAATTGCTCACTATCAGCAGGTAAAGTTCCCATCTCACCTCTTGGCCACTTGATACGAAAATCATTATTCTTTTCAATATCGGCTTTAAGTTCTTTCTCTAATGCTGACAAATCTTTGGTGGTTAATTTTTCATTGACCTCTAAGCGATTTAATCTTTCAATCACTCCAAAGTAAGCCCACACCCCAACTGCTACTGCAAGCACGATAGAAATAAGATTACGAATGGGCATCGCAATGGAAGTACTCTCACTTACTGAAACTGGTTGTTCAGCCATAATTTAATCCTTTCCCAGATGCTCCACGGGCAACCATTTTTCTCCATCTTGATACGCATCATAATTTCGTAATTTTAGTTTTCCCCTTTTCCATTCCCAACGAACACCATGACCTCTACCTTGAGAACGCATAATTTTTCGTTTTACTTTGAGACACTCTGACATACCACCTCTCGGCGTATACTCTTTCAGCTGTCCAGAAATAAACATATGTAGAATCCAGCCTGCAAAGACTTTTTCATCACCTTGTTTTGCATTAACATTAAAACTATAAACCATTGAAGCAAGTAATGTAAAGATAAAAGTAATAGTAAACAACAATGTTTTCATAGGGATCATTCCTTTTATGAGTCATCCCTATTTAGTTGTTTATTTTATCCAATAATTTTACAAAATGCTCCGCATCTACCACTACTAATGGTTTCTGATTGTTACGTTTAATAAAAAGTATAGGTTCATAATCTCCAGAGTTTGACTCTGCTTGTTCATATGACTTCCATACATTAAGTGATTCTTGGTTCTTACATTCTATCGAATACGGAAACTTCTCTCTTGCTGCACGAGCCATAATTAGGTCTTCACCACCAGCACCCATACTACGAGATTCTACATCTTCGGGATGAACATCTAACTGTTCTATAAGTTGGTCACGAACCCATTGTTGAAACCGCCTACCTTTAGCTTTTGCTGACGAGGTTAACATATTACACTACTAGTCTTCATCTTCCCACTCCATATCATCCTCTAATTCATCAGAAAGAGATTCCCCACAAAAGACACAATACTGCATAACATAATATCTTTCGTTTAGATTGTGTTTTATTTGATACTCTGCTTCACAGGATTCACATACTATAAGTTTCATCCATCATATCTCACAGCCACCAGCAACGCAAGCTAGTTCTTGAGCACCTATAGTCATATCTGTTTTCTCATAATCTCCAAGTTTAGACCAATCAATTTCTTTGGGCATTTTATTCAACAATACTTCAAACTCTTCTTTTGCAACATCTTGATACGGTGCTTGTTTATATGTATGTTCTGAAAATGGAAGGAAACTCACACCACTCATCATGTCAAAGTTATCATACACCCACGCACCAACTTCAAGCCATTCACTCTCTTTAACAGAAATTGTTACAGATGGTTTATGTTCGCACCAGTTTTCTTGATATACTTTCCATAACTTCAACTGGTCAATCGCACTCATGTCTGTGCGAAATACTGCATCTTTGTGAACACTCATAGGAAAAGAAAATACTGCTGTGTGACTAGGATTCATTACATCATCTTCTACAGGAAAACCCATATCTGTCATCATTCTTGTAAGAGGGTCTTTCTTATCTCCACGTACTGTACGAATATAAAAAGGATTGTGTCTTGCATGAATACCAGAAGCTGCATCAACCAACTGACTTACTGTACCAGAAGGTTTGACACAAGTAACTGCAACCGATTGATTGATACCAATCAGTCTTGCAAACTCTTCGTTAGTTTTAACTGCTTCTTTTTTCAATTCTTCTAGTAACTTTGGTAAATTTTCTTGATAATCTTTACCATTCAAAAGTTTGTTGTCCATAATACCAGTAAGAGAGACTCCTAAAAGTCTCTCTTCTTCGCAATTATTTCTCCAGACTGATGATACGTACTTGAAGTTTGTAAGTGTTGATTGAATAGTACCAAGAATAGTAGCAAGACAAACTTTCTTTAAAAGAGTATCTTTTGTATCTGTAGTACGAACTACAACTTCTGAAAGATTACAAAACTCCCTACTACGCAAAATAATTTCTGAACATGGGTTTGTTCCAAAGTCCTGTTCTGAATCTCTACGACCATTCTTTGCAGCTTGTTTTTTTGCACTCTCACGATTAAAAATACCACGTTCTCCAGACTTGGACTCATAAAGAGACTTCCACTCATCCATAAATGTACCAATATCTGGTTTCTCTGTATAACAAGCACTATTGTTTGCCAATGCACGTTGCGGTTCTGTATTCCACCATTGGCCCGACTTAGCTACTCTCATACGGTCATCAGAGAGGTTAGATAGACTTATGAGTGCGCTTCTTCTTACGCCCCCTACCACAACAACCTCTGCAATCTTACAAACTAGGTCATGACATTCGATAGAGGAAAGTTTGCGGCCAGGTGCATTTTTAAAGATATTAACTGCAAAATTGAATAGAGATTCCAGTGGTTCTGGACCTGACGCTCGACCACCAAATGTCTTGAGAGGAGAACCAGCAGGACGAATCTTTGATAAGTCCCAACGAGGAATCTGACCGATATACAACATACCGATAAGTTCTTTAAGTCCCTTGGCCCATCCTAACTTTGAATCTGCAACTGCGATAGTAGTGTCAGTGTGATGAAAATCATCTGCAACATGAGGAAGTTGTGCAACGTGCTGACGTTCTACACTAAACCCTACACCAGTTCCATTCATCAGAATATAAAGGATTTCATCAAATGCATGAACACGATTAACTGCAACATAGGAACAATTATAACCAGCAATGTTCTCACGTTTGAGTGCTTCACCAGCAGTCATAAGACAACGCATAGATGGCATAATTCCTAAGTCAAGTACTGCTTCTTCTAGTTCTTTTCGTAATGTATCACTTAACTTAAAATCATGCATTTCCTTTAGATGGTTTGTAAAAAAATCAAAGTATCTTGCAACTGTTTCATCCCACGTTTCTCTTCTTCCTTTATCCGGCAACCATCTTGAGTATCTTGATAGGTGAATAAATTCTTGGTATGGTGTAGGTAGATAGTTGCTAGTCATTTATCTTTCTCCATGTTGCGAACTGCATTTTAGCTGATGCAGTTTGGAATGTATTTTGTTTAATTATTTCTTGTATCTCTTCTTTTGTATATCCACCAAGAATCATGTCATTTATATCTTTGTGTTCCATACTCTCTGGCCATAAACAAACTTTTCTTCCAGTGTTTATGGTTTTTTCTATTAGTTTGCATATCTCCTTATTTCTAGGTTCATTATCAAAGACAACTGTTAGTTCTCCGTTTGTTATAAGACTTCCTTCAATTGACAGTGGACGATCAAAATCTGCACCACCAACTGCGATACAGTTATCTAGGAATAAACTATCAAGGGGCCCTTCGACAACATATATAGGTTCTTTTTTGACAACCCTATTCAGACCAAAAATCTTATCTCTATCCTGTAATTTGATAGTCAGATATTTTGGTTGTTCGTTTCCAAACGCCCGACCTTGATATGCAAATATTTCTCCTTTTTCATCTCTAAATGGTATCAACAACCTTGGGTGATCACCGTCCAAGGAAGGAAACTTATTTGGTATTAATTTATTTGTAAACTTATAAAATTTTGGGCAGAGAAATAAGTCTTCGTGTGAGCTTCTAGGTAATCTTCGTTGCTCAACAATTTTTCTAGCTGGATGTTCATGGTGAAGTTCTGATATTGATTTGAGTTCTTTAACAATTGACTCAGAATTTCGGCCCAATTTGTTCCGTTTTGTAGATTTATTTCTGTTAAAAACTGGCGCATTAAATTTAAACTCTGGTTTTGGTGTGATCGTGTCACACCCTGTTTTATATCTCTCCATTATATAGTCTTTGTGAGTGTTCAAGTCTACATGCTCAATTAATTTACCAAGCGTAGTACCCACTCCACAATTATGACATTTATAGAAAAGGTCATTCTTCTTACGAAACACGAAACCTCGAGCCTTAGTGCGGTTTTTCTTAGAATCACCACAATATGGACAACGAAAGTTCCAAAGAAAATCACCCTTCTTCTTAAACTGCTGGAGGAAGGGTGATATAAGATTCACGTATTTTACATCAATATAACTTTGCATAGTATATACTATACATGATTAAAGTTAAAATGTCAAGAGAATTCCATAAATTTATGTAATAAAAATCCTACTACGATAGAGCCACCTATGAGAACGTGCCTCCATTTCTCCATAACTCCTATTCTACCACTCAATTCTTCTCGTATTTTTTGTATCTCTTTATTTTGTGCCTCATGTTGTGTAGCTGCATTCTTCATTATTTCTTTAGTGTTTGTTGTAACTCTGGAATGTAAATCATCTATTTTAGATAGAAGTTCTGATCTACGACTTTCTATTTGTTTTTCTAGTTCTATACTTGATTCTTCTTGTCTTGCAAGTTTTTCTTCATGAACTGCTAACATACGATGAATAGAATTGGAAACATCAGTTAACTTATCAATAGCAACATCAAGTCTGCCATGAATAGATTTAACGTCCTCTATGTCACGTTTAATTAGTTGAACCTCTGTTTCCAATTCTGTCATAATATTAGTCTCCTCTAGAGTCCTCTTTTCTTAACATAGACCAAATTCCCCAAGCGAGGGCTCCCCAAATAATTACCTTGGTTAGAGGAATAGCAAACCATATAACCGCCACAGTAGCTGCAACTACAATTGCACCTTGATGGCTGGATGCTTCTTTGATTCTATTTGAAATCCAATTAGATATCATTTAAATCTCCTTTTTCTAGTTTCTTTAATTTGGCTTCTAACTTTTCAATTCTTAGCGCTACATTAGGATATTTTTTCTTCCAATCCTCTTCATCTTGTAGAACCTTCAAACCCAATTTTTGAGAAGCCCATGTCGAAACATCGTCAATCTTCTTATAGAACCACATACCTAGTTTGGTTTGTGAAAACCAACTATCGGCAGCGTTTCCTAAAATACTTCCTGCTATTGTAGATACTAACCAGAACCACATTTTAAAATGATCCCATTAGTAAATACTTAATGATAAAGGAACAACCAGACGTTGACACAACAACTAGTCCAAGTGCTAGTAATCTACACAGTGTTCGCATGGATTTTCTTCAGTACATTCACAAGGGTCACAAGTACATTCTGGATTTTTACATTTTTCGTTGTTACAAGCCATCTCTACCCCCAATCTGTTTTTACTTCGCATTTAACACAGCGACAATGTTTACATACTTCTATCTGGCCTTCTATACCATGATTATATGGTTCCCTTCGGAAATCTTTCATCAAAGGAACACCACAATGAGAATTATAGCCACAATTTTTACACTTAGACATTAGAGCATCGCTAAGCCAAGTGCCATAACTCCATAACTTATTCTACCTAAGTGTTCGGCAGTCATGTTAATTTTTTCAAAAAACTTACTTCCTTCAGCTTCCCACTTTGTTCCCATAACATAGGTGACAGCAATAACCAGACCACTAAGAATAAAAACGAGATGTGTGGGATCAAACCCTACACATATAGAAAGAATAATACCACCAATGGCAGGGGGAAGTCCAAATTTTAATAGCATAGGTTTCCACAATTCCCAACCCGGCATACCTCTTGTCATCTGTCTACCTGTTATAATTGTACAGAGAATAAGAGGAATTGAGTGCCAAGGATTCCAAATCATCCCACTGGCATATAATGCCGCGGCAATACAGATTGCAAAACCGATAAGATTACTTCCTTTCGGTCTACTATCACCGCCGTCTATATATCTCCAAATACTAGCTAATATTCCGAATAAAATAGGAAACATATTTTTCTCCTTTATTTTGCAGACCAGCGACCAAACAAACGAACAGCCCAATATGCTGGATACATTTTCCAACAAGGAACTTTCGGGTCGGCTGACTTCATACCTAATAGAAATATTTTATCAGATAAAACTTTTGCCTCTTTCCATTTCCAATGCCAGTTATTGCTTATACCATGATCTTGGTTATAGTATAATCTAAGTTTTGCATAAAGATGATCATGAATAATGGCAGCACGTGCTACATCCCAAGGTGAAATCAATGCCCATATGATCCTTGGAGTGGATGCAAGGTCTGTTCTCATTCCTTTTGTGCAAGTGATCATACCCGAATCTTTAATGTTTGCTCCAACCCTTTTGAGTAGTTCAACTTGATCTTCGGTAAGGGAATCTTCTCTAAAGCCTAAATCTTCTTCTAACTTCCATGTTTTAGGTGGAGTAAACTCCGCTGTTATTTTATTAGTGAAACTTCCCATAGAAATTCTCTCCTGTGATGGTCTACAGTTGTTTATTTAGTTCTGCTATCATATGAGCTTTAGTTTTTCTTCTATCTAAAATAATACCTCTTTCTTCCGCCCATTCATCTAAAGCTTTCTTTGTCATCTTTTTAAAATCTGGAAGTTCAACTTCTTCCACATCTTCATACATATGCATTTCTTCTTCATGTTTTTGTTGTTTGTTGTTAAATACGTCTACAGGGATGATAGGTTCTTCATCACGGGCGTCAGGCCCAATATCTAATTCTAACTCTGGTTTTGGCACTCCCAAAATTCCCATATAATTTTCAAACTGGATTTGCTCTTTAGAAAATACTCCCCATTCAGTTATGGTGCAATCGCCCTTATCAACATCGGATTTAATTACTGCATCAGATACTTTTGCAACGATAGATTTTCTATCTGCATTTTTGTTTCTAATCTCAACTCCTAGTTCTGATGCCATATCAATTAAATGAGAATTGGTATATTTTTTATCACTATTCCACCCTACAATAATATCCCATTTTACTTTTGCATAACTTGTCATTTTTTCACCTTTTCCTTTTCTCTTGGTTTAATCGCCTCTTCATAGTAAATAATAATCTCTTTTTGTTGTTGTATATATCTTTTAATCTCTGCCATGTTTAATGCAAGTGTTTCATAATCTCTTACACTTAACACATATGCAACTAAAGGATCACCATTTTCTTTTTGAAAATTCTTTTTAAACTCTTGAAAATTCTCTTCTGTAACAACCCACCATTTCATGGTGGTGTTCATCTTAATTGGTTGAGGACGATTCTGTGTAGGTATGTTTCTTTCTACCTCTACCGTCTGAACCTCAATTTGTGTGAGTTTAGGCCAAGAACTGCAACTACTTAGGACTAGGGTGAGCAGTAATAGACTCGAAACTTTCAAGTACTCTTTTAGATGCATTGTTTATCTTCCTTTCCCAAACTGCTGGTTCTTCTGCACTCAACTTACTAAGATTTATCTTTCTTAACTTACTTAGTAGTTGGTTCTTATATTTATTCGCATTGACCAACTTAGTTTGTAATTCACTATTTAGTTCTGCGTACTTCTTTGCATCTGCCTGTAGAGTATCAATAGTATTTTTCTGCAATTTTGCAGCAGTTTCTAGTTTCGCACTATTTTCTGTCAATGTCTGAATACGTGCTTGTGTATCCTTATAGTAGTACCATCCACCATAGACAACACCACCTACAAGACCAAGAACGACTATGAGAATATAAACTTTTAACATATGAATCCCATCGTTACCATGTCTAGATATTTAATCGTAAAGCAATGTAATATATAGTTAAACATAGTACTATTTATTATGCATCATTTGCAGCATCAGTTGTATAGAATAACTGAATACCTAATAGTCTAGCATCTCCAGCCATATCGTCATTAGCATCATCATGATCACGATATATTTGAAAATATGTTAAAGTATCATCAGCTACACCAGCTATCGTTACGTCACTACTTTCTGCTGAAATTAATGTTTCTGTTGCATCATTTTGTGAATCATCTTGAACCACAACAGCAGTTCCAAAAGCTCCAACTGATTCAGCATTGTCTGCAACACTTCTTCCTTGTAGAGCCCAAGCAACTCCATCTGTGGATGCCACACCAATCCAAAATGCTCTAAATGTAATTGTACTAGCATTCCATGATTTAGGAAATGCTACAGTAAATTGTGCATATTCCGTTGCATCTTTATCGAAATCAAGAACTTTAAATTCTGGCTGTTGTGCAGTAGTTTCTACCTGAGCAAGTGCAGCACAACCATTTGATGTTGTTGGATACATTGCTGATGCTGGAACATAGATAGTTTCTTTACCAGCAGTTTTGATAGCCGCACTAGACACTGTGGGTGCTTGTGTGAAATTGACTACACCGCCAGAGGAAATTGCTATCGCATCAGTATCACTCGTATGACCAATGTTTGTTCCGTTTATAATAATATTGTCTACAGTAAGCGTAGTGAGTGTGCCGAGTGAAGTAATGTTACTTTGTGCCGCAGTAGTAACAGTAGCTGCGGTTCCACTAGTGTTTCCTGTTACATTTCCCTCAATATTAGCAACTAAAGTTCCAACCGCATATCCTGTTCCACTTACATTAACAGTTGTAGTAGGAGCAGCTTGAAGGTCTTTGAATAGTTTAAATTTACCACTGTCATTTGCATCTCTAAACAGACCAGCATATAAGTCTTGAGAACCAGAAGTATCATATAAACCATAGAAACCTATATCAACTGAGTCTGCTGAATTGTTACCATTTGCTAAAATAATTAATGGGTCTTCTACTGAAAGAGTTGCTGTATTTACCGTTGTTGTGTCACCGTTAATAGTTAAGTCACCAGCAATCGTTACATCATTTGGCAGACCAACGGTTATTGTTCCAGAACTTTCTCCAACTGTAACTTCATTTGATGTACCAGAAAATGTAATTGTTCCCCCTAAAGAAACAGCAGTTGTGGTGGAGCCATCTGAAACTGTGATTGAACTATTTGAAAGTTTAGCATTAGCAATAGACCCAGCTAACATTCCATTTGTCACAGAAGTATTTGCGATTGTTACTGCACCAGCATTAGTCATTGTTACGTCACCAGATAAAGCAGCGGCAGTAAAACCTGTGCCATCACCAATTAATATTTGTGTATTTGTAACTGCTTTTGCTGATAAAACACCAGAACTATTTGCATCTCTTACGATAACTGTATTAGCGGCCGCATCGGCAATTTTTGCTAATGTTACATTTGCATCAGCAATGTGTGCAGTATCTATTGACCCATCTGTATAGTGTTCTGAATTGATAGCATCATCAGCAATCTTTGCACCTGTAATAGCATCTGCTTGTATGTCTGCCGTTTCAACTGTATCATTTGGAAAAGATGGAACTTGACTAAATGTAACTACACCATTAGCAGCAATGGCAATGGCATCAGTATCACTTGCACTACCAATGTTACCAGCGTCAGCAATCACAAGACCAGCACCAGATGTAATGACTGCACCAGAAACTATTTCATTATTGAAAGTTGCCTTACCAGCAGAACTACCATCAATCGTCAAGAAAGTTGTATCAACACTACCATCAGTTCCTTTAAGAATAATATCAGAATTATTTGCAGCGGCATCAATCGTAATGTCACCAGAAGTTGTTGTAAGATTAATTGCTGAATCACCAGCGGAAATATCATCGGCTGCACTGCCACCAGATGCGTCAGCACCAACAAATTTTGCAGATGAAGAATCATATTTTAGAAATTTACCATTTACCTTTGCAGTAGAAGGATCAACATCATCCAAGTCTGCAAAGGAACCAGCACCACCACCACTACTGGAAGCAAATCCTACTTTATGAAGGTGTTCGTTGATTTTCTTTTTGAATTCTGCTAGTTCAGCATTTAAAGCTGGTTCTGCAACAAAGGGTTTTGGATGATCATCCAAAGTTTCTTGTTCTCTGAGTTGAGGTAAATATTTGTCAATTACTTGTTCACGAACAGGTTGATAATCAAGTTCTGTTTTTGTACCAAATGCATTGGATAATTTTTTAGTAATAGTATCGTTTCTTTTACGAGTATTTTCTTCTTTGATTACTCTTGTTTCTTCATCTGATATTGCTCTTTGAATTCTCGCATCCTCAGCAATACGATCAAGTTCCTCTTGATGTTCTCTATCT
>Ga0098059_1001877_pt1 | contig 10273 bp, 19 predicted proteins | sample 20_taG_FD_92580 | JGI IMG/M metagenome (GOLD analysis project Ga0098059, IMG submission 92580) | Marine viral communities from the Subarctic Pacific Ocean - 20_ETSP_OMZ_AT15318 metaG | ecosystem: Environmental > Aquatic > Marine > Oceanic | place: Subarctic Pacific Ocean | collected 2015-01-19
AGCCTGAGTATGCTTCTGAACTGCTCAACTTTAAACGGAGAAAGAAATGGATAACAATATCCTTAGTGTTTTAATTGCTGTGTTCAAGTTCATCGAAGCCAACGAGATCAAGACTGTTGCTGATCTTGAAGGTAAGATGTTGTCATCAGGTACTACTGATGATGAGTCGGTTCTTAAGTGGAACTACTGCATCAGTGCTGAATCTCTTGGTCGCTACCTCAAGGATAACGAGATTGATAGTCAAGATGATTGGGATGAACACACTGCTGAGGTCAGCAAGTGTCTGATGTACGATGACATTGATGACTTTGCAGATGTCCGTCGAGCATTGGATCAGGGTGCTGAGTACAAGAACATTCTCGACTCTATCTATCACAATGCCGATCAACTGGTATCAAATGCTGAAGATATCAGGAGCGAGGCAGACATCTAACATGTTAATTAATAACAACGGAGATTCATATGCAAACAAAACAACAGGTAGTTAATGCACTCAATGAGATCACAGGTGGTCTATCACAGACTACCAAGATGCCTGAGAGTTCCTTCTCTATACCTGCCAAGCATTGCAAGGTAGGTAGCAAACTGAGGGAAGTCGAAGGCTCTGTGTGTAACAAGTGCTATGCCATGAAAGGCAACTACAATTATCCCAATGTCAAGAACTCCCAACAGAAACGATACGACAAACTGTATCATCCTCTGTGGGTTACGGCCATGACCATGCTTATCTATATCAAGGTCAAGCACAGGTTCAGGTGGTTCGACAGCGGTGACCTTGACAGTGTGCAACATCTGCGGAATATCATTGAAGTATGTAATGGTACTCCGCACATACAGCACTGGCTCGTTACCAAGGAGAAGCGCACGGTGCGTAAGTTCCTTGACGAGGGTGGTATAGTTCCAGATAACCTAGTAATCCAGATGTCTGGTTACATGGTAGATGGAGACATAGTGAAGGGGTTCGATGACTGCAAGCAAATCACCCATCACTTAGTTCATTCCGACAGAGACAAGGCGCTTGGTTATATATGCCCTGTTGAAGACGGTAAGGGGTCCTCATCATGCGAGGAGTCAAACTGTTTCGCATGTTGGGATCGTGATGTTAACGTTGTAACAAGTGGGCTACACTAGGAGTAACCAATGAATGAACCATAAGAGAATAAGACCACGTGTTAACTACCCGATTATGCGTAAGGGTGGTAAGCACATAGTCTCACGCAAATCCATCCGCAAGGATGGGAAGAACGAAACTGAAACAGAAAAACAGGAGTATCTAATTGAAAGGAAAGAAGATAAGTCTCAAATGCAACCGAACCGGACAGGTTATGTCTGGCAAGGTGATTGCATACAGAAAGATGAACCTTCCCAAAGAATCTCAGGGACTATACCTAGAGTTAGCCCAAGATAAATGGCGATGGTTCAACCTTACTGAATGGAGTCAGTTATGAAAGACTCGCAACGTTCCCGCGTGTACGCTTGGGAAAGAAAGTTCTATTCGATGAAGCGAAACAAAGACTTCACTACATTGACTAGCATACAGCATTTCCTAGACGATGTGATGGACGACATAGGCCTTGATGCAAAGATCAATGTCGTTTCAAGCCGCAAGTTAAATAGTAACTGGGCTTGGGCACATACTGACAAAGGCAAGATCGTTCTCCCCGGTGGTTGGGCGAGGACAATGGGGCCTGCGTTACATGAGTTATCACATCATGTCGTTCATCTAAACATGGAGAAGCCAAACAAGATTGATCTTGCATGGCATGGCCCAGAGTTTGTGTCAGTGTTTACTGCACTGATGCATACTTACATGGGCAACTCACTCGATGTGATGATAAAGCACATGCACAAGCACAAGGTTAAGCACGATGCAGATATCTTGGAGGACTACCTATGATTGATGCCTACCAAGCCATGTCTGACGTAGATAAGTTAGACTACGTTGCTGACCTTGAGTACATCGTAGCAGAGAAACTCGGCGTTGATGTCGAGGACTTAGAGAGATGTCCTAAGTCTGTATACGATGCGCTACTTAGATACTTCGATTCACAGATGTAACATTGAGGGGGGCTTCGGCCCCCCTTTTTTTGTCTATATACTTTCTTCCACCCATATTATACCACACGTGTCAACCCCCCCCCTCTCAGGGTAAGGCCGGTGACGGTCAACATTCCCTACCCAGTACCACCCTACCAGTCCACCAGAGATCGTTCAATACAGGCCATTACAGGGCCTCTCACAGCCTATTCCTGAAGGCATTGTGCAGTTCCCCCTCATATGAGGAAAGTATCCCTAACATATTTCTTTCCACAATATATTTGCAGTACCTGTTGTAGAACTTTATCGACACCTCCAAATCCTCCGCTATGTCCTTGCTCTTCTTGCTCCTCTTCCCTGTTCCCTTGCATGTGAAGCACACGATCTGCTTCATACCTGTACTCACCCACGATTTCCCATTGCATGTACCACACATGTGGTCTGATATGGCCTCACGTATAGCAATCAGTGCCAACTTCCACAACGCATCATCACTTAGAACCTTGGGCGCTCTCTTCCTCACACGCCTAGCCAATTCATGGGCCACTATCCTCATGTTGCTCTCGTCATTGGCGTACTTAAGCCTGACAAAGTTAGATGCTTCCTTCGATATCCCTGCCAACACATAGCATATAACCTCAGACCTTACCCTTGGTCTTTGGTTTAGTTCTGTTGTTGGAGTCAGGGAGCATAAGTCCTCCGCTGATATCCTTGTACCCATCAATCAATCCCCCTTTATTTATTATTATTGTTATAAACCCGACAGCCACACCGCTCTTCACATCCTGCGTGGTGAATCTATACACAGTCCACCCATGCATAGCCGCCAAGTTGTACTTCTCTAGGTCACGACTGTACCCCACACCTCTGGTATGCCTACCTCCAGAGTACACCCCTCCCTCAATCTCAACCCCTAACATCAGGTTGATCCAAGCAAAGTCAAACCTGAACCTCCTCCGCTCCAGAAATTTATGCTCTCTCTCTGGAACAGGGAGGCTACAGGCCACACACTGACTAAGAAATATCTCCTCTCCCTCACTCAACTTCAGTTACAACCTTCCACAATATAGCGTTCCTTCCTGAAGTGGTCTTAGTTTTTAATCCGCTGTCCTCTACCAATCCATCCTTTACTAGATGTCTAATAGCCGCAGATATAGATTGATGCTTACCATCTAGCGTCATCTCTACTGCCTCGCAGTGTATTACACCTGACAATTTAATAAGATCGTAAACCCTGTCTCTCATGGAGTTTTTGCCACGATTGACAGACTCATATGCTTCTCTACTTGTTTCTTGAATTAACATTATCTGGCCTCGTAGTAGTCCCCGACGATGGGGTTGTATCTAAGCGATGCCATTCCCATAGCACCGTCCTGTCTGAATCTCTGCTTCTGAATGTGTATGTCTACCAACTTGGAGTCAGGGTCTGACAGGTCACGGTATATCACAACCCCTGAGTCTGACTTGTTCCTCCAGTGTGCGGAGCCTGAGATATCCCACAGGCTAGGCACTGGGTAGCCTCCATCCTTGTCACGGTACATCTTGGCAGGGTGGGCTACGATCCACAGGTGTATGCCGTACCTTCTGGCGAACTGTCTCGCCCTCTTCAAGCACATGCCTATGTATTCTGTCTCAGAAAATCCACCTCTCCCACTCTCCAACTCATTCCAAGGGTCAATCACCAAGCCCCTAATACCATGCCTCCTGACCAATCCCCTTGCTGTCTCCAGTATCTTCTCAAGTGTCCACTCTGAGTCATCCTCTGGAAGTATCCAGTGGAAGTGTTCCTTCACCCAATCCTTGGCGTAGTTCAGTTCCTCCTTGGACATTCGCCTGTTGAATCCCTGCCTGAACGGAGCGCCTACGTACTTCTCCATGATGCGGGACATGTGATCCTCCAATGGCTGATTCTCCGGTGAGAAGATAGCGAACCTCCATCCATCCTTCTTGGCTATGTTCACCATCATCGAGTCAATCCAGTTGGACTTGCCACTACATGGTATGCCTGTCACAACAGAGAAACATCCCGGCCTCACTAGGTAGTGCTTGTCCAGACACGGCCAACCTGTAGAGATTCCCTTCTCAAGTCCATTGTCATACAACTCACCCAACTTATCAGACAGGTCACTGGCTGTGAACGTACCCGCTATGGGGTATGGCTCCGCATGTTCAATGCACTCAGCCAACACCTTCTTGCCATGCTTTACCAGTACATCGTTAGCATCCTTGCAATCTTCAGGCCATGTCACCCTACTGCACACCTCTTTGCCAAGCCTACGTGCCAGTTCCTCTTGTAATCTCTGGCCGGGGGCATCGTTGTCCACCGCTATGATGTACGTCCTGCCCTTCTCCACTCCGTTGATGCGTGGTTCGTTGAGGAACTCAAACTTAGATGAGTAGTTCTTTGACTCAACGGATGGCGCACCATCAGGTACACTGACACACTGCTTTATCCCTGCCTCATACAGAGATAGTTTATCCATCTCTCCCTCGACAAAGATAACAACACCATCCTCATCTGAGATATCGTCAAGCCCATACAGTATGCGCTCTGCATTTACCTCGGACCTAAACTCCTTGGAGCCTGACCTGTACTTAACGTTAACCAGATCACCGTTACGGTAGTATGGAAACGTGAGGGCCATCTTCTCTTCCTCAGACTGAGGCATGTACACCTTCTTCATGCCGATACCACAGTCGATTGCAGTCTCCTCAGATATACCTCTCTTGCTCAACCAATCTAGTGTGGCCTCTGGTAGGTCGCTCTTAGGCATAGGCTCTGGCTTCCTGAACTCAGGCTTACGCCAGTGCAATCCAAGGCTGTCATCAGTACCCGACAACAGGCTACCACTCCAACCACAGTGATGGCACAACCAAATCTTCTCGTCTGTGTTGACAGATAAACACTTGGCTTTCTTCTTGCGTCTGTCCTTACTGCACTTGGGGCAGGTTGTCGCAACCTGTGTACCAGAGCCAGTAAAACTGATACCAAAATCTGAGTAATCTTTCATGCTTGGAATCCTTTTCTTTTTGGCTTGTTGTTTCTAAGCACACCGTATATGTATTGCTTTGGATCGGCAGGCCTCTTGAGCAGTACAATCCCTATTGCCTTTGCTACCTCTTGTTCCCCATTGTTCTTTATTAATTGGCCCAATACCCCTCTGGACTTAGGCCCTGCCAACTGCTCCCAGACATCCCAGATATTGGTGCTTGCATTATGTATAGATTCTATTACAGATTCCGTGTCATCTGACTTGACAGGGGGTGTCATCTCATTTGACACGGTATGTATTCTATACATGTTACTTGTCTGTCCCTTCTCCCCCTTCCTGTGTTCAAAAGATATGTGTCCTTTCTCACGTAACCTGTTGATAATTAAGTTAACATTCTGCCTTGACATACCCGCTCTATTAGCAAGGTATTTTTGAGAGGGCCAACATTCACCTGTCTCATCATTAGCATTGTCTGATAGAAGGATCAATATCATTTTCTCAGACGTTGTAAGGTCAAGGTCTAGCGCCTTAAGTATTCTTCTTAGGCTCATAATTTATCCTAAAAAATTAAACGAACTGGTGACTATAACAAATTAACATGTTACAATCAACAGATGAAAAGTAGAAAGTACATGCAATGGGTGGCTGAACACCCATGTATTCATTGTGGCACTCACCCTGTACAGGTTCACCATCTTAGAAGCCAAGCACTAGGCGCAGGGATGGGTAGAAAAGTACCAGATTATTTTACAATACCAGTATGTCAGCCGTGTCATTCGGACTGCCATTCTATGGAGCATGACAAGGAGACACAGTATAGATGGACATTACAGATGATAGGGAGAGCGATGGAGAGTGGCATACTAAAGATGTCCTAGTTGCCATAGAGATTGAGCATGATGGCGAACCGGATGATGAGATTATGAGAGCCATAATTTCCCAAGAGTTGGATCACAACATATACGTCAACAACAACGTTACATACAGAGTTCAAGTAAAGAACATAACCTTCATGGATAAACTAAATTGATAGAAGACAGAGCGGTGGAGACACTAGAAAGAATCGACAAGGTTTTTGAGGATGACATATATCCCAAGTTGCTTTTCGTACACACAGACATGGGGCCTTACAAAGAAATGTTAAGGGGCCTATTCATAGAGGGTGCAACTGTAGGAATGAAAGAACTATTCAAGGAGGTAACACATGAAGAGGTACGTGATACGATCACAAGACATTAGGGACAGATGCACCAGAGCAATACAGGACATAGACCTAGACGGAAAGAACCAAGAAGTCTTAATCAGGGAGCATAAGAATAGTCGTAGCGTGGAGCAGAACAATCTATTCCATGCTATACTCAGGGCCTTGGCAGAAAGCACAGGACACAGCGTAGAAGAGATCAAGGAGTACGTCAGTCAGGAGTATCTTGGTAGTGTAGAATACACAGGACTCGACGGCACACCTAGAACTAGAGTACGCAGTACTTCTGAACTTGATGTCGAGGAGATGTCTGGCTTGATCGAAAGGATCAAGCAACTAGCAAACCAACTCGATGTACGAATGGAGCATATTGAATATGGATGACATGACTGAAGAAGAAATTCAGGAGATGGAAGGTCAAGAGGAGTACGAGCAGACCGTAGCCCAATGGCAACAGTGGGAGGAAGAACATGGCAGTAACTAAGAGAGACTTTCTTAATGACCTAGTTAAAGAGAATGATCTAGTAGTTAAGGAAGATATCTTTACTCTTGAGAGGGGAGGTAAGAAGATACCCATCATCACAAGGACAGGTATCGAGAAGATACAGTACTCCAACGATATCAAGGTATCGTTTGAACTGATGAGCGTACCTCCTCAAAAAGATTTTGCAGTTGTGAAAGCAGTTGCAACTAAGGGTGACACAACCATTGAAACCTTTGCCTCTGCTTTGTTTGGCAAGGGAAGAGAGGGTAATGTCACAACGTTGTATGTTGTAGAGATGGCAGAGAAGAGGGCGTTGTCACGTGCTGTACTCAAAATCTCTGGCGCATACAAGCATGGTGTTTATGGTCAAGACGAGTCGGAGGACTTCAAACAAAATGACTAAGAAGAAAGTAGCAAAGAAACCTGCTAAGAGAATAGCAAAACAGATCACTGACGAGCAAAAAGAATTGCTTCTAAAACTTATCAACAGTTCAAGTGAAGTGCTTAGAGATGTTTTAGAAGTAGGGTCAGCGATGGCTAATGACTGTCTGGAAACTCAAACTGCTATACATAATCTGGCAAAAGAGTTTAACTTCAAACAAGAACACTATTGGAGTCCATACAAATGAGCCACTGGTACGATACAGATGGTAACCCACACTACGAGATCGAAGGCAAGACAGGTATTCGTAACACAACCCTGCGTGACGCTCGTAAGCATGGGTGGGTTCCGTCTGTGTCTACCATTTGGAAAGATGTAGTAGCATCTCCCGGTCTGAACAGGTACTTCCAAGAACAGTTGTTTCAATCAATGGTAGAATCAAAACAGTTCTGGGATGAAGAGGAGTTAGCATTCAAGAAGCGTGTGTTTGCATTGTCCAAAGAGCATTCAACAAAGTCTGCTGAGAGAGGGACATACATGCACAATCTTATTGAGCAACAACTACTCAATGGAAGTTGCGGATCGAAGGACCCAAACGAAATACACATGGTCATCCAAACCCTAGCAAAGATGAAGGAGGTATGCGGTGATCAGGATTGGAAGGTAGAGAAGTCATTCGCTCACCCAATGGGGTACGGAGGTAAGATAGATGTACACTCTGACGAGTGGGTAGTTGACTTCAAGACAAAGGAAGTTTTGGATGAAGGTAAGAAGCCTGATGTGTACGACTCTCAGGGTGTGCAACTGGCGGCTTACAATCATGGGATAGGTGGAGGCAGGAAACTCCTCAACCTTTTTGTATCGTTTTCTTCTCCCGGTTATGTAGTAGAGTACCAATGGGAAGAAAGAGAGAGGCTGTTTAGTATGTTTGAAGCGGCCTTACAATTATGGAAACTAACCAAGAGGTATGATGCTAGATGGCAAGCGTAAACAAAGCAATATTAGTTGGTCACGTTGGCAAGGAACCAGAGTTCCGCGAGACTAAATCGGGAGACACAGTAGCGTCTTTCTCACTGGCAACCAACAGCGGTTACGGTGATAAGAAGACAACCGATTGGCATAGGGTTGTGTTCTTTGGTAAGACTGCTGATGTAATCAAGCAGTATGTAAACAAGGGATCACAAATCTATGTCGAGGGAAGAATTGCTAACCGTTCATATGATGACAAGGAGGGCATCAAGAGGTACGTAACAGAGATTACAGGGTACACAATGCAGATGCTTGGGGGTGCGGGAGGAGAGAAGCACACCGCTGATGCAAGGAGTGATGTTGATGTAGTGGAGAAGGGAGAGGACATTCCCTTCTGATCTAGCAGAGCAGATGCAATATTCATTTGCTAGATACTGCTACCGTAAGTCGAGAAAAGACTCCTCAAAAAACTGGAGCGATGTATTCAAAAGTTTTTGGGGAGTCTCTCTTGAAGAGTACATAGAGTACGCAATCAAACATAAACTGAAAGACAGTTACGAGGAACTTGAATGTCATTTTACAGAGAAGTAAGATTTTTCAAACGATCACAGGGTACAAGAACAGTGATCCTGCAAACCTATCCTGTCATCATAGATATCTTAGCCATATGTTGGGCCAAGAAATCAAACAGGAAACAGGAAGTCCTTTCTAAGGATATGGTAACAGCCAGTACCTTCAGCGAGGTTACAGTTTACGAGATAGGCCTTGCCGATAACAGCAAGTGGATCATTCCAATGTCTGAGGTTTCCAAGTTGGAGATAGAAGTAGACGAGGGGCCTGTCACGTTATGAATGAGTACCAAAAGTTTATACACAAGTCTAGGTACGCCAAGTATCTGGATGATCAGAAGAGAAGAGAGACTTGGGAGGAGACAGTAGAGAGATACGTAGACTTCTTCCAGAATAGAACGTCAATCAATCTTGGGCCTGTTCGTGATGCCATAGTTAACATGGATGTCATGCCTAGCATGAGGTGCATGATGACTGCGGGTAAGGCATTGGATAGAGATGCAGTCGCCGGATATAATTGCTCGTACCTTCCTATCGACAGTCCAAGGGCATTCGATGAATGTATGTATGTTCTCATGTGTGGCACAGGAGTAGGCTTTAGTGTGGAGCGAGGCTACATAAACATGCTACCGCATGTAGCAGATGAGTTCCACGAAAGTGATTCGGTTATCGTTGTAAGCGATAGCAAGATTGGGTGGGCAAAGGCCCTTAAGGAACTGGTCAGCCTGTTGTATGCGGGGCAGGTTCCCACATGGGATGTGTCCAAGATCAGACCTTCGGGCGCTAGGCTCAAGACATTCGGGGGCAGGGCATCAGGCCCAGAGCCACTGGAAAAACTGTTCCGTCACTTTGTCAGCGTGTTCAGAGGAGCATCAGGCAGGAGACTAAACTCCATAGAGTGTCACGATCTGGTGTGCTTTATCGGTGAGTCAGTGGTAGTCGGTGGTGTACGTAGATCAGCCACTATCTCGCTATCCAATCTGACTGATGATCGTATGCGTCATGCCAAGTCTGGTCAGTGGTGGACTGAGAATCCACAAAGGGCTTTGGCTAACAATAGCGTGTGCTACACAGAGAAGCCTGACATGGGTGTATTCCTACGAGAGTGGACCGCTCTGTATGAAAGCCGTAGTGGAGAGCGTGGCATCTTCAATCGTGAAGCCGCAAAGAGAATGGTTCCAGAGCGTAGGGACAGTGAGCATGAGTTCGGTTGCAATCCCTGTTCGGAAATTCTGCTCAGGCCAAAAGAATTCTGCAATCTTTCAGAAGCAGTGTGCAGAGAGGGAGACACACTTGAGGACATCAGGAACAAGGTAGAGATAGCCACTATCATTGGCACTCTACAGTCCACGTTAACTGACTTTAGGTATCTGTCTCCCGCATGGAAGAGGAACACTGAGGAAGAGAGACTGCTTGGCGTTAGCCTGACAGGTATCATGGATTGCCCTGTTGTTATGAATGCCAGTGCAGATGAGTTGGAGTCTCTCAAGACTCACGCTATCAAAGTAAACAAACAGTGGGCAAAGAAACTAGGCATCCCAGAGAGTACCGCTATCACTTGTGTCAAGCCATCAGGCACGGTCAGTCAACTTGTGAACAGTGCATCAGGTATACACCCTCGTTACAATTCACACCTGA
>Ga0098059_1001882_pt1 | contig 10255 bp, 2 predicted proteins | sample 20_taG_FD_92580 | JGI IMG/M metagenome (GOLD analysis project Ga0098059, IMG submission 92580) | Marine viral communities from the Subarctic Pacific Ocean - 20_ETSP_OMZ_AT15318 metaG | ecosystem: Environmental > Aquatic > Marine > Oceanic | place: Subarctic Pacific Ocean | collected 2015-01-19
ACACGGTATACCAAAGAGTTTTAGCGTTAGCTAACAAAGAACAAAGAGGATATATAACTCCTCAGGAGTTTAACTTATTTGCTAACCAAGCTCAAATGGCTATATTTGAGCAATACTTTTATGACGCAAATAAGATTGGTAGAGTACCTGGTAATGACACAGAGTATTCAGATATATTAAATTATTTAGAAGAAAAAATACATTTTTTTGAAGCAGAAAGATCCGTAGGTATAAACTCCTCTAGAACATTCTATAATCTTCAATCAGTTTCTGATCCATACAAAATCGGTAATGTATCACGTAATGGTTTTACTTGTGAAAAAATTAACGCACACCAAATAAAAGAAATCAATAGATCTCCTCTTTTAAAGCCAACGATATCACGTCCAGTTTATGTTTTAAAAGATGATTACAAACTCTATGTATATCCTCTTGACGCGGACGTAATATTAATTAACTATATTAAAAAACCGATTACAGTAAATTGGAGTAGTTATCTTATCTCGGGAAGTGAAACTTATGATTCGACAAACAGCGTGGATTTCGAGTTACATCCATCAGAAGAAACGAAACTAGTTATAAAAATATTAGGATTAGCTGGAATAACATTAAAAGATCCTGCGTTGTATCAAGCAGCAACAACGGAAGATAATAAGAATATTCAACAAGAAAAACAATAATAAATGGGATTACTAACCGAAACAGATCAAAGTTATTATGAAGGAAATGATTATGGTAAATATCAATTTACTTCTTTAGAAGATATTATAAATTATTTTATGATAGTTTATGTTGGGGAAGAGAAGATAATATCAAAAGCTAGTAGAACCGATGTTGCTTTTCATGCGCAAAGGGCTATGCAAGAGTTATCGTTTGACACTTTTAAATCTATAAAATCACAAGAAATCGTTTTGCCTCCATCTAACACTATGATTTTACCACACGATTACGTTAATTACACAAGAGTATTGTGGAGTGATTCATCTGGTATTAAGCATCCTATTTACCCAACTAAACATACTCAAAATCCATTTAAAGTAAAACAAGATAGCGATGGTAATTATAATTTTCTTGCTGCCGCTGGAGAAATAGATTTAATAAATTCAAATTTTGACTCTCCAGTAAGACAACCTTGGTTCAAAAACGGAGCTGTAGATAACAGCGCTTCTACAAGTTCGAACGTTGCTACTGTTAGTCTGCTATCTGATATTGTTGGGGTAGTTGGTGGTAAATTACAAATATCTACGAATCCTTTTGCATTTACAAATAATGTAGGAACGTTTACAACTGGTAGAGCTTACGCTATTTGGCAAGAAATTGATGTAACTGATATAAACGAAGTAAGTATAACAGCGACGGGTAGTTCAGCAGCTGAAGAATCAACTAAAGCCAACGCTGGTATATTACGTATTGGAATTAGTAGTACGCCTGGACATGCTGATGCTAATTTGAAAAAGAACGTGCCTAGTTTAAATGATCAAATAGTTAGTGGTGGTGGACCTCCTCGTTACGGTCCTAATTTTTTACCAGGAACTAATAGTACAACTAGTAATAACTCGTTTCCAAACGCGAATACAAATAACGAGGTGTTAGAATGGAATAACGCGGCCGGGGAAAGCGAAATCACAAAAACATTAGAAAATATAAACGTACAAGGTTATAATAAAGTGTACGTACTAATAACTTCTCACACCCCTTTTATAACTCTTCACGCAGCAATAAGTACAAATACAATAGATAATATTTCGGTTGGGTACGAAGGTACATCTCCTCATTTACCACAAGATGGAGATTCTACAACTTGGACAAATTATAAATCAAATACTCCATCTGAAAATCAAGATGATTACCAAGATGATACTTACTGGCCAAATAACCAAAAAAGATATGGATTAGATCCTCAACATGCTCAAGTTAATGGATCTTTTTACGTAGATAATTCAACAGGATTAATTCACTTTAGTTCTAATATTTCCGGTAAAACTGTGATCTTAGACTATATAAGCGATAGCCTTGGAACAGATGGAGAAATGCAAGTGCATAAGTTCGCGGAAGAAGCCATGTATAAATGGATTATGTACGCTATGTTATCAACAAGAGCTAATACACAAGAATATATTGTACAGAGATATAAAAAAGAAAAGTTTGCAGCAACTAGACAAGCTAAATTAAGATTATCAAATATAAAATTAGAAGAATTAACTCAAATACTTAGAGGTAAATCGAAACATATAAAACACTAATATATGCCAGAGATTAAAAATACTTTTACTCAAGGTAAAATGAACAAAGACCTTGACGAAAGAATTATTCCAAACGGACAATATAGAGACGCAATGAATATTCAAGTTTCAACTTCTGACGGAGCAGATGTTGGAACTGTCCAAAATATATTGGGAAATACTTTAATAAATGCAGGAACAACTATATCACAAGTTGTTGGTGGTAATTGGGAGTGCGTAGGTTCTATAGCAGATGAAAAAAACGATGTTTTGTATTCGTTTATCACTCAACCTGACGCCTATGAACGTGCTGCTATTATAGAATACGCAAGCGATGGTACGATAACTATGGTTTTAGTTGATACTACAAATACTGTACTAAAGTTTTCTCAAGGTAGTATGATAACTGGAATAAACGTAATTGATGGATTTTTACTGTGGACAGACGGACAAAACGAACCTAAAAAAATAAACATACAAAGATGTAAGGACGGTACAGGAGGAGAATCATTCTACAACGCAACTAGACTAATAGTTGATGGAAACACAATAAATAAATCAGTAGTAACTTCCTGGACTACTGATTTTTCAGATTCAACTCAAGGAACTACTACTTTATATCTTAATGGAATTGGTACTGGAAATAATCCTCTTGTAAGAGTAGGAGATCAACTTGTTGAGTTCGAAACAACAGGTGGAAGTAGATACTTTCCTGTACAACCACAAACAGCTGATAGATACGTTACAGCGATCGATTATTCTACCGGAGAAGTAACAATAAACCTTCCTATACTCAATGGTTTAGGAACATCTGCTATTGGTCGCGTTGTTATTTTTAACACATTCGCACTATTAACAGAAGAACATATAACTGTTGTAAAGAAGAAGCCTTTAAAACCTTTAAGTGTCAAAATAAATCCTGCTGACACTAAGGATAAAGCCCCTTTATTTGAAAAAATATTCCCAAGATTTTCTTATAGATATAAATACGTAGACGGAGAGTATTCTGCTTTAGCTCCGTTTACTAATGTTGTTTTTAATTCTCTGTATCCTGATGACCAAGATGGTTATCAGTATGACGAACAAACAGCTTATGGTATTAAAGAACCTTATAATAAGGGGATGCGTAATATGATAAAAGATATTGAACTATATGATTTTATAGCTCCAACTATGTCCAAAGATGTGAATCAAGTAGATATCTTGTATAAACAGGAGGATTCTACCGCTATTTATGTACTTGAAAATATTAAAAAAACAGATACAGCGTGGAGCGAGGATGGAATAGCTGGATCACACTCTGATTATAAGGGTAAATTTGTAGTTAAAAGTGAAAATATATACGCAGCGTTGCCAGAAAATCAATTATTAAGACCCTGGGACAATGTTCCAAAATCAGCATTAGCGCAAGAAGTTACAGGTAACAGAGTCGTATATGGTAATTACAAGCAGGGTTATAATATGGATATTTCCCCTAAAATAGTTTCTAGTCATAGATTAAGATTTCCAAGTGACTCTCCACCATATGTAGGTGGAGGATTGCCATCCGTAAAATCCCAAAGAAATTACCAAATAGGTATTGTATATGGAGATAGATTTGGTAGAGAAACTCCTGTTTTTACTTCTTCAGAATCCGCAATTGTAATACCTTGGGAAGATAACGCATCTATAACTTCGTCTGGTGTTAATTATCCTTTAGCTAGTTTTTCTTTACAATTAAAAACTTATTTAGAGTCAGCGCATCCAGCCTGGGCGGATTATTATAAATTTTTTGTAAAAGAAACTTCTGGAGAATACTATAATTTAGCAATGGATACAATGTGGACGGTTACGAAACCTGATCTCGAAGACGATAATCATATTTGGCTTTCATTTGCTTCTTCTGATAGAAATAAAATTTCTAAAGATGATTACATTATACTTAAAAAGCGAGTCCAAAGCACTACACAAGTAGAATCTGAAAACAAATTCAGAATTTTAGATATTCAAAATGAAGCTCCTGATGCAATTAAGTACCAGTACGACATTATTGGAGAAAGATCTAACACTACACCTACAGCGGTTGGTACTGGGAGATTAATGAATATATTCGATGTTCCTTCCTACACGATTATGGCCGTCACTGGTTCTTCCACTTCGCTTAACATACATATAGATAAAGCTGAGTGGTTGGCACAAGGAGGAGGATTGTTAATGCATGGAGAGGATCCGTTACCTGATCCTGTGTATATATCTTGGACTAAAGTAATTGACAACGCTAATAACCAACACTCTGATAGGTACAAAATAGTTACTATTAGAGAAAAAGGCGCTAGTCCAGATGTAAAATATATTTTTAAATTAGAAAAACGAGTGAGTACTGCGGATCAAGCTATGGCTGAGTCTGACGTTTACACTGACACTCTAGATGGAAAGTTAATTCTTAGATTTGAAACTAAATTAACTAGAAACTTAGAATCTTTCTCTGGTAGATTTTTTGTTAAAATACTTGCTAATAGTTTAACTAGAGATGTGTTACAAGATATAACTGGAGTAGAATTAAACCAACTAAGTCAAACTACCGTACAAACCGGAGGAAGCAAAGACGTGTTTTATCTCGCTAACCTGAAAACATCAGGTGCCTACAATATTGAAAACGGGCTTATAAACAACGACGGAGGAGGAGTTGATGCAAAAAATGTTACTAATAATCTTACAACTACGGAGACACAATGGGCTGCGTTGGAATCTAACATGAGTGGCGGTAGTAATTTTTTCATAGATAGAATGCATATGGTAGCCGCGCAAACAGGTCAATACGCTAGACACGCTACTTATGGATGGAATGCAGGTGGAGCATGGGCTTTAGCGAAAGGAGATACCTTTCAACACTATCACCCTAGTGGTCCTACTAATACGTATACTCCAGTAGGTTATGGAAGAAGGGGTTGGGGTCCGGAAAATTATTATTGGTGGCCTATAAACAACGAAATAAAACCATATTATCCTGGTAGTGATGGAGAAGCCCTAATAAATGGATTAGAAGGTATTGTAACAACAAGTGCTGATCATTTCAACAATTTCGGAACCGCAAAAAGACAATGGAGGGATATTAACTGGAATGCTAGTATATCAAGTTCGAGTGTAAACGCAAAACTTTACCATTCAGTTGGTAGGACTTATTTACATATATCATATTTAGCACCAGGAGACGACTTGCATGACGGAACTTTTAAATGTAGTAACGCGGATCTTAGTGTTCGTAGTCTCAGTTCAACGACTGAAGAAGGTGATGAGTTGCTACATAATAACTTACAAGCAATATGGGGCGGTGGAGTTTTTACGTCTGGAACTGGTGATTATGGTAATTCGGGTCAAATCCGTAACGCTAAAAAAGATGTGTTTGCAGAAATAGGATCAGAACCAACACTAATAAAACCTGCTGGTCTTGGGCAAGATTTAATTGGACAATATAGAGGATATGATCCTGGAACAAACGACGAATTCAAAAACAAACACGAAAACCAATGGAAACTTCCCCAGAGTGATAGAGATTTTATAGAACAATTTACAGCAGGAGCTAGATTTAGATTTACAGGAGACAGTACCATATATACAGTGGCACAATCAAACGTTGGTGAACCTAGAAAAATTTATAACCACACCCCCTGGAGAAAAATGTGGAAAGATGATGGAACTAGTACTGGAACTTTAGTAGGCATGGGTAACAGCGTTGAAGAAGCAGCTGTAGAATGGGCGGATAGTACCGACACTAATGGAAAAAATGGAACTAGTGGGTTGGTTAACACTTTAATAGAAAGAATAGAAAATTTCGGTAAAGCAAACAATAGGAGAGTTTCTTACATGATAATGTTAAGTCCTGGTGAAGATCCAACAGCAGGTGGTACTACTTATGATCCTTTAACTAGTATAACAGCGACGTCTGCAAATGGAGTTGACGTTGTATTAGAAGCTTATGATTCTTCTTCGTCTACAGCTACAGCAGGAAAAGTAGTAGAATTTCCAGCTATATGGGAAACAGAACCTAAAGATAATGTTGATTTAGACATTTATTACGAAGCTAGTCAAGCTTATCCAACAACGATAACAAAAGAGAATAGAGAATTATTCGCTCCAGTAGGATGCCGAGTAACAATACCTAATTACGAGTTAGCTAATTCTGGTATTAGCTGGGATAATCATATAGTGTCTTGGGAAGATTCGCATGATGGATTACAAATTATTACAGTTGATAATGGATTTAATTTGTACGTTCCGGCGGGAACATCCTTTTTCCCTGGCCAACCCTACGGAACCGGAAGTACGCCAGTACTATACGATGGTCGAAGAATTAAGTTTACTAGGGAAGACGGTAGTTATACTGTTGGAAAAATAACTGTACCACAAGCGGGATTACTTCCCAGCGGTAATTACAGTAAAAGATTTAGAATAGAAACTATCACCGAAGACGGTGGTTCTGGAAGTGATTACCACGTTGGAGAAACAGGGTTGAATTGGTATAATTGCTTTTCATTTGGCAATGGAATTGAATCTAATAGAATTAGAGATGATTTTAATGCAATGACTATAACTAATGGAGTTAGAGCAAATGCTACTTTGGATAAACCCTACACAGAAGAACATAGAAAAGGTGGATTAATATATTCTGGAATTTACAACTCTACTAATGGTATAAATAATTTAAATCAGTTTATAATGGCTGAGAAAATAACAAAAGATTTAAACCCGACATATGGTAGTATTCAGAAGTTATACGATAGAGTTATAAGACAATCTTCTAGTTTAATTGCTTTTTGTGAAGATAGAATAGTATCTATCATATCTAATAAAGACGCTTTGTATAATGCAGACGGAAACCCACAAATTGTAGCCTCTAGCGCCGTATTAGGTGATGCTAACGCTTTCGTTGGAGATTATGGTATATCTCAAAATCCAGAATCATTTGCTAAAGATTCTTATAGATCTTATTTTACGGACAAACAACGTGGAGCAGTTTTAAGATTGTCAATGGATGGACTAACTCCTATATCAGATGCTGGAATGGGTGATTGGTTTAAAGACCAACTTAAAAACCCTATGTATAATATTATCGGTAGTTTTGATACTTATAAAAACAATTATAACTTAACTTTAGATGGTGGAACAGGTACTATGTCAGATTCTTATACTGTGACTTATAGTGAGGATGTGAAGGGTTGGGTGAGTTTTAAATCGTTTATACAAGAATCAGGAGTTAGCGTGTCTGGGGATTATTATACATTTAAAGCTGGTAAGTGCTATAAACACGATAACGAAACTAGAAACACGTTTTACGGAGCAAGCGTAGAACCTTCTACTATAAAATTCGTATTTAACGAATCTCCAACTGTAATCAAAAACTTCAATACTTTAAATTACGATGGTGACGAAACTTGGACTTGTAGTAGCGTTATTACAGATCAGCAAAGCGGAACAGTTAATAGTTTTGTAGAAAAAGAAGGAAAATTCTTTAACTACATAAAAGGTGATATTAATGCTGCTTTAGATACTAGTGAATTTAACTTCCAAGGAATAGGCACGGCATCTAATGTACAATATAGTGTAGGACCACCTGTTGTTGCTGATTATTATGGATGCACAAGTATAACCGCAATCAATTATGAACCTCTTGCAAATGTCGACAACGGCACTTGTGTTCAGTGCGTTTACGGATGTACTAATACAACAGCAGATAATTACGATGTACCAGCAACTTGTGATGATGGTTCTTGTGTTCACTGTTCTGCAGGCGAATTTTTTAGTGGTGGTGTTTGCGTTACGACGGTGTATGGTTGTACAGACCCAACAGCATTATGTAATTATGATCCCAGCGCTAATATAGATGATGGTTCGTGTCTTTACATCCTTGGTTGTACAGTTTCAGGTTATGTTGGTTACGATCCGGCAGCTGAGTGTAATGATGGTTCCTGTGGTGCGGCTTGTGTGTATGGATGTACAAATTCAACTTATGTTGAGTATAATCCGCTAGCTAATTGCGATGATGGTAGCTGTACGTCAGCTTGTGTATTTGGTTGCACAGATTCAAGCGCGTTTAATTATAATCAATTCGGAGTCGCTACTTGTGATGATGGAAGTTGTATTGGTTGCGTTTATGGATGTACGCAAGGACAATTAGTATACCCTCAAGTTAATTCAAACTATAACGATAACGCCACTTGTAACGATGGGAGTTGTATTGCTTGTGTGTACGGTTGTATGACAAGTACCGGTTATAGTAACTATAATTCAAACGCGACTTGTCCTGATGGTTCTTGTTTACCATGTATATCTGGATGTACGGATTCAACTGCGTCAAACTATGATTCAAACGCTACGTGTGACGAAGGAAACTGTGTGATCATTTACGGATGCATGACGGGTACTACGATTAGAGGCGCTCAAATTAATTCAAACTATAATCCATTAGCTGGTGTTGATGATGGTAGTTGTACTGCTTGCGCTTATGGTTGTATGGATTCTAATTCACCAACTTATGATTCAAGTGCTACTTGTGCCGGTATGTTAACTTATGATGCTTGTGAAGAGTGTGTATACGGCTGTATAGATTCAAGCTACGTTAATTACGATTCAAACGCAAGCTGTATGTGTGGAGATAATCTTCACGCTACCCATGCAGCAGGTGGTAGCGTAGCAGCTGGTTATCCAGTGATTGGAAATAATCTTAACGGTAATGGAAGTTGTTGTGTTACAGTATGTACATACGGATGTATGAATACGAATTATCAAGAATACAGCCATACCGCAACGTGTGGTGATGAGGCCACATATTGTCTAACCCCATATATTTATGGATGTATGGATTCTGCAGCTGCAAATTACGATTCAACTGCGACTGCAAGTCTTCCATTAGGTGCTACTAACGCTTGTTACTACATTTCTTACGGGCCTGAATTAGTAACTAATGGTGATTTTAGTATTTCTGGTACAGTGTCACAAACTGGTTGGGTTTTATCCGGAAGTAATGTTCCTGTTATTGCTAACGGCGAATTATCTGGTACTGGTATGGGAGGTAATGTTTTCCAAGATATAACATCTCTAACTACTGGTGCCACATATAAATTAACATGCGATATAACATCAGGAAGTTCAACTATGTTTATAATAATGAATACTGTTGGCGGGCAGCAGCCTGGAGTGGCTGGTGTTAATAGACTCTCTCTTGTAAGTGGAAATACATATGAAGCGCAATTTGAATGGCTTCCAATTTCAAATGCTTACGCAGATAGATTTTATTTTAAATTATACGAGGCTGGGTTAACAATAGATAACATTTCTCTTAGAGAAGTTACAATCACTTAAAATTATAGAATGAAGAAAATAACCACGTTTAATATTGATACAACTGACTTAACAGTAAACGCTGCGTCTAGACAGTATATTATTGATGGTGAGGATGGCGCTGAATTTATACTGCAAGTATTTAATTCTTCTCAACAGTTTTATGATTTTTCAACAAAATCTTTTTCATCGGCGTTCACTTCAACAAGCAGTTTAGATATAAAGATGGATGATGAACACTATAGAGGTACCATTAACTTTCCAGCTAATGATACCGGAGACACTTATACAATATTATTGCTTACTCCTCCTGACAAAGATACTATATTAGACTTAGGAAGAGGTAAATATGCTTATAGTACGACTATTACCCAGCAAGTTAATGTTACGTTAACTTTTACAACATCAAGTGGTACTAGCGACGCCTATGGAACACCTCCAACCGTAACGTCTACAGCCACACCTATATCTACCGCGTTGAAAACGGTAGATTGGACGCTTACTAATTCCGAAACAGATGCCAATGGATTTGGATTTAGATTAAGTAGACAACCTGTAGATACAGATTGGTATTTTACAACTAGTGACACGGTTAACAATCGTTTAGATAATACTATTGAAGAAATTGCTAATACCGTAAACGGCGCTGTTAGCAATAGCACGGGTGTTCTATTCACAGATCCACATTATCTATCTGCTGGAGGAGCAATTTCAGC
>Ga0098059_1001889_pt1 | contig 10235 bp, 9 predicted proteins | sample 20_taG_FD_92580 | JGI IMG/M metagenome (GOLD analysis project Ga0098059, IMG submission 92580) | Marine viral communities from the Subarctic Pacific Ocean - 20_ETSP_OMZ_AT15318 metaG | ecosystem: Environmental > Aquatic > Marine > Oceanic | place: Subarctic Pacific Ocean | collected 2015-01-19
ATACTTCTCAGTATATGTATAAAAATTGTTATACCCTGTTATAGCGAGACCAGTGAGAGCCGTATTTATACCCCATCCCCAATCGGTCTGATAGGCGCTTAATGGATATTGGCTGTATAGCTCCGTTTCACTATCATAAACAGCATTCGCTGTTAAATCCGGAGTTAATGAAACGTGCATGGTATTGACTTTTTTAAATTCGTTGTTAAACAGCTGATTTAAAATAATCGGCGATCCAGCAGACACAATATAAGATTCAACTGAGAGTTGAGTGCCTAGATTGACTCCTGTTAGCGTTACGTTCCGCGTGCTATAGTTTCTGTCGAACTTACTCTGATTGCCCCATAGTCTGCTATGGTTTATTGAGAGTAAATCCATAACGCGCTTCATCCCTGTCGGATATGTGTATTGATATTGATTGAGTTTGTGATTGACGGCTTTTGCCATCGATTCGAGCTTCTCGATATTACAAGTTTCAGCGTCATTGTGGTTACCAACAAAGTTTGCTATCTTCTCGTAAATTTTGTTACCTAATTCGTTGGGATCAGAGTCAGCAGTACCTACAATACTGCCCATAAAGTCATCAAAGAACTTATCGTAGTCTTTTAGGAAATCTTGCTGCCTATATGACTTAATTGTCTCAGAGGGATCAAAATCTTCTTCAATTTTTCGTATGTTATAAACCCCACCGGTTGGATTGATAGTAAATGTAACAGAACCAGATAAAACATTTGTTGATCCAAGGTTTGCATATTTATTATACCATCTGTATCCAGTCCAGTCACCAACGGACTGATAATACTCATTGTCAACGCTATTTGGTATAGTGTCCATACTTGAAAGACCGATAGATCTCGTTGGTAGGAATGTAATCGTGCGTTTGTGGTTGTTAATAACCCACAGACGGTTGCTAAAGTCGCTCGCAAGACCGGTTAGGTATTGCTTTGTCTCGTAATCAATTGGCTGCGCTGCAGGCGTTATGTCTGAGTCAATAACATATCGTGACCCTTTTTGCCAAGTTGTATCAACAACTTGCTCAACGGTTGATACATCATGTGTTACAAACACGTTTTTACCGTTATCAAACGTTATGTGGCTCGGGTTATAAAATCCGGAAACCTTAACAGATACTGTATCGCTACCAGTAGTTGCGTATCCTACGTAGTCACTATTTGCAATTTGAAACTCAACATCATATTTTGCTGTTGCTGAAGTAGGTATATTATTATAATCATCTGCATGCGTATGTACAGTCCATGAACTCTTATCATCTGCTACTGTTTTAATAATATACCCACCGTTAAATGGTTTTGCACCAAATTCGAACCCTCTCGCAATAAACAGCTTATCGACCTCAATCTCTGCGCTATTAGCTGAGAGGAATGTAGTTGCTGCTTGAAACTTAAAACTCTTCGAAGCTGTGTCGATCGATGCCGTAAGTACATGATTGTGAGTACTACCGGAGCGTAGTTGATCATATGTACTAAACCAAACCTTATTGTCAGAGTCAACGGCGATGTCAGTAATGGAGACTCCGGACCCGAGAGGTATATCACGTGTTTTGGTAAGAATATTAGCACTCTCATTAACTTCAAAATATTTTAACGAGGCACATAATGGGTTAGAATACGCGACCCATATATTATTATTTTTATCCGTGTCGACAACATATGGTTCTTCAGGATTAAATCCACCGAATCCTGATAGGCTGACTGCTGCGTGATATGACGATAAATCGTATGTTGTTGAATCGGTACTATCTCTTCCCAATATTAACCTATCAATCTTATCATCTTGTGTATTATATCTCGCAACTAAGTTAGCATCATTTAACGCCATCCACACATTATACTTTCCATCAATGGCGAGGCTCGTAATTCCTAGGGTATCAACAACATTATCGATATTTGTATTATTATCATTCGCTGCATCCGGCACTACAAGAAGGAAGGTACCTGAAGACATTGTCGTAAAGCTATTAACGGCAGATAGCTTATTATTACTATAGGACAGCAAATCTAGACCTGTCCCATCGTCAAGTATTGAGATGTTCCTTAAATTAATTGGATTTGTTACTCCAATGGATGTCCCGCTTAGTACTCTAAACTCACCTGCGTCTTGATCGATTATATTAATGACGTCGTTTTTAATATCACCAATGTAACATCTCTTACCTACTACGCTACCGCTTTCTGGAGCTACTGCTGTAGCGAATTGTTCTCCTGTTAGGCTTTGCGCTGAAACGGAAAATGTATTAATCTGTCCAGTTGTGATTGTCTCACCACCAGTTTCAATCTCCGTAGACATCACAACACGTGGTACCAGATGTACAGCAGATTTTTCATCGCTCCCGCTAACTGCAACTGATCTACCTACAACACCAAAAGATATATCTGCATCAAAAAATGCTTCATTATTAATACGAGCTTTGTATTTTGCTGTTACTGGGTCAGTAGTTGATTCATATGGCACGAAGCTTCCGCGGTAGTACCCTTTTAGGGATGCATCGAGCTTGTCATCTGTATTAGGATGAACTGATGCACTTAACGTACTGAGAGATGTTTTCGCAAATGTGAGATAAACTGTATTTAACTGTAGACTGCTATTTGCTAAGCTGTTATAGTTTGCAACATTTATGCTTGAGAGATTAAGTTCTGGAAATGTTAGAAGGTTTTGTTCATCATCGTCACGAATAGAGATCACAAAAGGTGATTCAACCCGTTCCCACTTTTGACCAGGATATGCAATCTCTGATATACCAGTAGGTGATAAAGCCAGCTTCTGACCTGTATTGAATCGCACACTAACAGGTATCTGTATAGGTTTTAATCTACCGATTGTATATGCATCGTCAGTTGACTCTAAATTCCCACGGGCAATATCCTCAGGTTCTGGCATACCTTTGCGATTTGGTGTAGCGTATAGAATTACAGGAAGGTAATTGTCTTTTGCTTTTGCGATATCGTCTCTAAAAAATATCGTATATGTACCAGATGAACCGACAAAAGTTGAGCCAGTATCTGAAGATAAACACCTCACATAGTTACCTGAATCATCTTTTTTATAAAATAGATTATCGTTTGTACTGCTCAAACTATCTAGCTCAGTATAAACTAAGGAACCGTCGTCTGCGGTTGCTCTAGAATACGTTGACCATGTGCTGGTAGTATGGGACCACTTATGCTTGGTTTTATCTCTCGGTGAAACGTGTTCAGAGTCAGATCCGCTTAGCGATATAGTTAAAGATGGTCTTCCATGTAGATATGCACCGGTATCTTGCCATGTATTAAACCTATCAATTGTTATTTCGTTATTCTTATCACCAGCCTTAGCGATCCATACACCATTTCTTAAAGACGTCGTATTTTCTAATCTATTAGAGACAAAATCGCCGGCTGTGACAGATAATATGGTGGTACTCGCCACCGTACCGCCTCCGGAAGTATATCCGTATAAGGAGACGGAATATATGCCTGGATATTTGTAAACGTGATCTGCGGAAAAAGTGTCAACTTTCGAACTAGTACCATCACCCCAATCAAATAAGAACCTGTCATGTACTATAAAAGGTTTTTGAGTTGCGAGTGTCGCGGTGTTGACTTTAAATTGCTGCTTCGACAATTCATTTGTCCATGCAGACAGAGCGTCAGAATACCCAGCCGGTGTTAGCCCGCCAGCGTTGACATCAAACGATATCGGCTCTGTAAAATCATAGGTCGGCATTTTTAGTATTCGCTAGTTTTTGTTGTAGTGAATTGTGATACAACTTCAATTTTATCTGCTAGACTGGCAGCATTATTCAAATAAGGATATTTAAAGAATGGTAGCTTGGTATTAGCATTTAGAGAGACAATGTCTGTATCAGGATAGATTGGGTTATAAGCAAAAAGATTAACACCTCTCACTTCGCAGTCTATATCCGTTCTCACCGTCTTTATCTCAGACACTCCTTTGATGTTTAATATAGTGGAAGTTATATCGCTAACATCTACAACTGACCCTAAAGCGAACTTCTTAAATGCATCAACGATTATATTATAAGCTTTATTTTTTATTTGATCTATGCTTATACGAGACTGTGGTTCTCTTGTTATGCGAAGAATAGTAGATTCGGCCAATTCAGTTGATATTGCTTCGTCTGTTTTAGCAACTCCAAGATCATGTGCAACATAAACCGGGTCAACAATAATTGTCTCAGATGTTAGAATTTTTTTCTCTTTAACAGCATCAATTATGCTGCTCTTTAAGGCAGGTGAGAGATAGTTATTCTTGATACTCGTGCTTACCAATTCACCAGATTTCGGAACACAATAAATGTATACATTATTAAAATCACAAGCATCTGCGAAGAGTGTTTGGTTATAAATTGTTCTTGGTTCATCATTAGCTTTAGCTAGCTTCAATGTATTAACGTTATACTCAAGATGTTCGGTTACGTAGTCGGAGTTGTTGACCACTTTTGTATCCTCAATTACATTACTGAAATTTTGGGATATAAATCCTTCGTAGTCTTCTTTTGTGACGAGACGATATTGCGAGCTAAATAAACCTGGAGCTCTATTCTTAATATCCTTAACGCCTTCACCTTCGTAATAGTTTGTTGATGCATTAATGTTGGTAAGTGTAACACTTGCTAAATCACTTGGTGTGATATAGGTAACGTCACTTATTTTAATATCGTTAAACACATCTAAAAATTGGGATGTGGTGTATTTGCTAAGCGACATACCATCAATAGCATCTCTTCCGACTTCACCACCTATACCGTCACTCTTTAAATAGTATATAGCGACTTGATCGCCAGGATTTAGTTTCTTACCGGTAGAATTATTGCCAAATTTAATTTGGTATCTCTTACTTTCATTAAGACGAGCTTCGAACACCTTATCCACTGATTTTTCAAGAAATAAATTTTGTACTTGCTTAAACTCTACCCATTTTTGTGTATATACATCTTTAACGAAAACGTTTAGTGAGAAGTGGTCTAAGATAATATCATCACCAGGTGTCAAAAGCAGATTTTCAAACTCTTCACCATTTGCAGTGTAAATTGGATATTCTTGATATTGTCCCTGATATAATAAATTATTATTTTGTAGATCGGTTAATGCTTCGGAGCCCGCCTCTGTCTTTGAGAAAGTAATATCCTCTTTGGTTGAGTAAAAAATGCCTCCTGCGTTTATAAAGCTAAATCGAGGAATAGTGTACGTGCCAAGTCCTAGCGAATCGGCGGCCGTTGACTTAAAGGATAAATTAGCAGATTGTTGACCAACCGGCTTATAATCAATAATCTTAACGATACGATTTATATTTTCATACAACTCTGTCTCAGTGAAAGTAGATTCAGATGATGTTTGGTTCAAATAGAATAAAAGCACGTGATAGCTATAAGCAACAACGTCAATCATGGATGACAGGTTGCTACCTTCATAGTTTTGATCTGTGAAGAACGATTTTTGATTTAATCGATCTTTAATAAGGTTCTTCAGAGACAGTGCATCAAACGCTGTATACGCGTTTGTCGGTAAGTTAAAATCTGTCAGTTTATCAGCCATAATTAATTCTTAAATTTAAATCCATCAGCTCCTAAGTTTCCAGTTATAAGACCTGTACGATTATTTAGAGCAGGTATTTGTATTGCAATACCAACTTCGTAACTCTCTCGCTCTGGAAAACCGACAACAGAAACTTTGGTAATATTTATTCTTGGTTCTTGTATACCTAATCCTTTATAGACAGCGCGGGCTATATCGTCTGCTGTTTGCTTAGTGACAGGTGAAAAGAGAAAATGTCTTAGATCCAGTCCGAGATACGGATTAAGTAGCTTTTCACCTGGTGAGGTACTTAGTATATTTTGAACTGATTGCACTACCGCGGCTACATCGTCCCTACTAGCAATGTCTCGTGTATTCTTAATACCGGCATCACTATCCGTTAACATCGTGCCCATCTTTAGATCAAGATGTATATCGCGATAGAAAAAGTCTTCATCAGCCCTCTTTTGCGGGGTAGGAGCTTCCACAGTACTTCTAGGGGATGCTTTTTGTAGTATGTTAAGGTCTATCGCCACATAATTATTTAATTCGCGAGTATTTTTTAAGTGAACTAGTGTTAAATACCTTGGCGATCAATAAATATTATATACAATGAGCAGCAAATTCGATTTAATTGTAGAAGCGGCGTTAACCAGGCACCAAAATCAAGGTATTCTTGTATCAGATCTTGTTAAATTTAAAGATGGATACGCGAATGACGATTTTGTTAAAGGTTTGGGCGAGAATACTAAACAAGCTATCGCAAATATGATTGAATCAGGTGATAATATTCGCGTTGCTGCTATTAAGTCCGACAGACCTACTACAGCTGATGCTAACGACTTCGAAGCTGTTAATGGATTTTTCTGTGATGTTGTTCATGAACAGGCTCCTGGTCTTTATATGAATCCAATTACTGTTCCAATGGGTCTTCTAGAGGTGATTGATACAGGTATTAATTTATCAGGCAAAACTCCGGATAGTCAGGTTAAGAAAGATCCATCAGACATTAAACCGACTAAGGTTAAAGAAAACGAAATTGCACCTCAAGCATTTAAAGATGCTACAAAACTTCCCGACAAAAACACAACGTTACCAGGAGCTGCAGCTGCTAAGACAGCTCAATATACGACAAAGTATATGGAGAAGTAAATCTCGTGAACATCAAGCAAAATAAAAGAGAAAATGATTTAATTGCTGAGGCTTATCAGCAAATCAATGAATGGGGCGGAGACCTAGACCCTGCAAACAATCCACTTGATGCATTAAAATATCGCATAGCCGAAATGGAGGGTCAAAACCCTCGCGTAGCTGCCAGATATGCTCGCGAAGTTGTTGATGAAATCCTTCATATGGGAAAAGTAGTCAGCGCTGAAGAAGTAGAAGCAGTTTTACGCGCTCAGAAGGCTCATGAGAAATCCGGTGATCCTAGAACAGGTAAGTGGGACTATGCGCCGCTGTTTAATGATGAACTGATTCAGTATATTATGACACCATTTGAAGATAAACATGATGATGGATCAGAACGGTTTCGCTCGTCGTGGCAATAACCGGAAAAATCAGGAAGATAGTTGAATTAAGCAGCTGTAACAATTAATTTCTTGATCAGCCACAAAAGCACTCCTATAAAGCGCCTCTGCTATAATAACGAGGCGCATTTTTTTCTTCTCTTCCGGCATCTTGACTTCATCTAGTGCGTCAAACATAGATCTCAACAACGCAGGGTAATCGCTATTAAACTTATCTTCATTCTCAATAATATGCTTACGGAGCTTTAATACTGCACCTTTATCTATTAACGTAATAATATTCTTTGCAAACGTGTCGCAGTTAGTATTATCCTTAATTGCAAGTTTCTTTTCTTTACAGAATTTTTGCAATTCATTAATTACCTTCCTCAAGTCAGGATACGTATTTTTTATAAATTGTGCAATCTGTTCATCTTGCTTTTTATCTACAGAAACACCTTCACTCTCAAGAATAATATCAATACGTTTTTTACAACCAGTAAGAGGAGGTGTAAGATCTAGACTCTGGCACCTACTTTGTAGTGCGGGAATAATTCTATGGCTATAATTTGCAGTAAGAATAAATCGAGTTATCTCGGCATACTCTTCCATTGTGTTCCGAAGGGCCCTTTGCGCATCTTGGCTTAACCCATCACACTCATCAAGAATAATAACTTTAATTTTACCGTCTAAGCTTCTCGTTTGTGCAAATTGTGTAACTTTAGATCTGATAGTATCGATACCGTTTTCATCAGATGCGTTAATGTATAGATATTGGCATTCTAATACATCGTTTACAAGAATTTTAGCAAGCGTAGTCTTACCTACGCCCTGACAGCCAGCAAATAGTAAATTAGGTATTTCATTTTCAGTTTGATACTTCTCAATAATAGAGAGGTTGTCATCTGAAAGAATAATGTCACCTAATGTCTTAGGTCTATACTTTTCTACCCAAAGACTATCAAACATTATCTACGCTTACGGGGTTTTGTGGTAACAGTTACGGTTGTTGTCTTACGAACGGTTTTATTACCCTTTGACTTCACACTTACACTTTGTCTTGTTTTTCTACTCATTTTCCTGAACTTCCAAAACCGCTATCTCCACGGTTTGTCTCTTCTACTTCATCTGCCCAGCTGCATACAGGTTGTATAAGCGGGTATACAACGAACTGAGCAATTCTATCACCTGGTTTTACTTCGTAATCTTTATCTCCAAGATTATATAATTTAACACCAAGATCGCCACGATAGCCATTATCAATAACTCCTAGATGAGGTTGAAGGCTATGTTTAAATCCAAGGCCAGAACGGGGCTCAATACGAAACCACCAGCCCGGTTTTATATGAGCTAAGGTTAATCCAACAGGTACCACATCCGACCCTTTTGCGGGAATAGTTACTGTCTCTACTGCTGTTAGATCATAACCAGAATCACCTGTGCCAGCTTCTACACTGTTTGCTGTAGGGAGCTTTGCGTCTGGGTGGGTTTTTTTGAATTTAATATACACAGTAGGATCTACGTCTGATCTATCATTATAGGTAACCATATTAAGAGGTAGGCTTAAAATTCTCATTAAGCAACTCTTTACCGTCGTACGCAGTAAAGTTTTCCTGCACTTTTGCACCGTTTTGAGTTAGCCATGCGATAAGCTCTTGCGCTTTTTCTGCAGTTACTGTATAAGTTCCATGTCCGTCAATTGTAACATTCATATAGTAAATAATAAGTTGTCTTTTCGAAAAGTCAACTAAATATTTTAATATGAGCGACGAAATAGATAAAGAGCTTAATTCTCTTGTAGATCAGCTTAAACAGTCTAACAGTGAGAGTAAGTCTGTGGCGGCGAATCCGGAGACTGTTAATATGACTCCGGAAGAAATTGAGCAATTTATTGTTCAGAATTCGGGCAAGCTCATTACGCAAAGTCTCGGTATAATCGATGACGTGAAAGATTATATGGTGGCCGCTGGTGATCCGGACAGCCTGTCTAGCCTCTCCGAGCTTATAAGAGCGTCTTCTACGGCTATTGAAACACTTAATAAGATAGCCATACAGGATAAACGAACCAAGACGACATTAGCTGCAAAGCAAATGGATATTGAAGCTAAAACTATTGATGTTAAGCAAAGTAGTGACAGGCTTATTGGCACGAGAGAAGAGATGTTTAAACGTCTAATTACAGATGCAGAAGTTATTGAAGAAGATCCTAAGAGTCGTCAGAAAGATCAACGGAGTCAGACTTCAGAACCTGATCGTTCGTAGTGCCCTTGTTAACAACTTTCATTTTATTCATAAGTAAATCAACTCTCTGAATACTATTCTCAACAACTATCTCAAAAACGTTATTACTAACTTTCTGTATATTATTTTCATTTTGCAATTGTAGGAAGGTTAGTAATTTCGTCAACGCGGGTAGAAAATTGTTTGCTATCGTACCGTTTAAGTCTGTAACAAGCGCATTAGACATATGTGAAAGGTATCTCCAATCCGTTACCAGATCTGTGCCATGAGCATTAGTAGATAATTGCGGATTACCGAATCCTGTCTTCTTCATTACCTGCATATTACGGCGGAATATATGTCCCGCCTTTACAGCCATATCAACTTGCAAGAATTTGGTTCCTTTATCTAGCTTGCTATTAAGTACGCTGTTTACAGTACTAGGGTATGCTTCAACCTGCTCATCGCCTATATTACGCTTTATTAATTGATAATAAGGCTCAATAAACGGTATCATTCTGTCATCTATCGCATCGTGCACTCTAGTTATCAAACCTATACTATCACTAAACTCTCTAAATGCATTCTCTTTATTGGTAATGCCGGAGCTATTAACTGCACTTTTTACCTCTTTATGGCACCGTTGAAACTTCTCAATCCAAAACAAAAGAAAATTTTCATCTAGATCTTTTGCCCCGTATTGTTCACTGAGGGTTTCCAGGTAGTGCTCGACATCAGCGTCAGGCGTACCATCATAATTTATAAAATAATCGGATCCGGTGAGAATGTGTAATGCGTGATATTCACCTTTTTCATTTGTTTCTATCTTACCGTCATCGTCATAGATCCATGTTTCGTTAGGCAGTAGCTGTGCGTCCAATTTCTCAAAATAATTAACGTCATCGCGACGAGGCGTGTATTCTATGTGACTGGCTGATGCACGTGAATTTTCCTTAACATCGAGAACACCTTC
>Ga0098059_1001893_pt1 | contig 10223 bp, 6 predicted proteins | sample 20_taG_FD_92580 | JGI IMG/M metagenome (GOLD analysis project Ga0098059, IMG submission 92580) | Marine viral communities from the Subarctic Pacific Ocean - 20_ETSP_OMZ_AT15318 metaG | ecosystem: Environmental > Aquatic > Marine > Oceanic | place: Subarctic Pacific Ocean | collected 2015-01-19
CTCCAATAGAACGAAATACGATGCCTCTATTAGCTCAGGTTTAGCTATAATGGCAACTCAAAGACATCTTTATTTACCTGAGAAAAAAGTGTCAAAAATAAATATTAACTTTGCTAGGTATAGCAATAAGGGAAATTTAAGCGAAATTATTAGATGAAAAATGTAAAGATAGACATAGCATCTACAGGTTTTCCAAGTCAATTTGTTTCAGACAAAGAGAAGGCGACTGATGAATTTGGTTTACAAATTGGTCAAGCGATTCAATATGAATGGTTCAGAAAGGAAGGGAATAATTGTAGGTACTTTAATCAGTGGAGAGACTTTCATAGACTCAGATTATATGCAAGAGGTGAGCAATCAATCGGAAAGTATAAAAACGAAATAGCGGTTGATGGAGATTTGTCATACCTAAATCTAGATTGGACACCTGTTCCTATACTACCTAAGTTCGTGGATATTGTTGTTAACGGTATGCAGGATAGACTGTATGATGTAAACACCTACGCACAGGATGCGGTATCTCAATCACGGAGAAGTAAGTTTCAGCAGATGATTGAAGGTCAGATGGTCGCTAAACCTTTATTGCAGAAGATACAGCAGAAGACAGGAGTAGACCCTTTCACTACAAACCCTGACGAGCTTCCTGAATCTGATGAAGAGCTTAAGCTGTATATGCAGCTAAACTACAAACCCGCTATAGAGATTGCAGAGGAAGAAGCTATAAATACATTATTCGAAACTAATAAGTATAACGATATAAGAAAGCAGCTAGACTATGACTTAACTGTTCTAGGATTGTCTGTAGCTAAGCACGAGTTCCAAGAAGGGAACGGTGTAAAGATAAGCTATGTTGACCCCGCTAATATAGTTCATAGCTATACAGAGGACCCTCACTTTAAGGATTGTTTTTATTGGGGAGAAGTTAAGAATGTTCCTATCACAGAGCTTATTAAGATAGACCAATCACTAACTAACGAGGACCTAGAGGAGATATCTCAGTACTCTCAGAGTTGGTATGATTACTATAATGCTGCACAGTTCTATCAGAACAGTATATTCTATAAGGACACAGCTACGTTATTATACTTTAACTATAAGACAACTAAGAAGGTTGTGTACAAAAGAAAGGTAAAGGATAACGGTAATGTTAGTATGATTAGAAAGGAGGATACCTTTAATCCACCTGCTGATATGATGGAGGAAGGAAACTTTGAAAAGGTTTCTAAAACTATTGATGTTTGGTACGAGGGTGTTATGGTTATGGGAACTAACATTATGCTTCAGTGGAAGCTAATGGAGAATATGGTTAGACCACAATCAGCTACTCAGCACGCTATTCCAAATTATGTAGCGGTTGCTCCAAGAATGTATAAAGGTAACATCGAATCTTTAGTAAGGAGAATGATTCCCTTTGCTGATTTAATTCAGATAACACACCTAAAGCTTCAGCAGGTAATATCAAGGGTAGTACCGGATGGTGTATTCATTGATGCCGATGGATTAAACGAGGTGGACCTTGGGACAGGAAACGCTTACAATCCTGAAGATGCATTGCGACTATACTTCCAAACAGGTTCTGTTATTGGAAGAAGCTATACACAGGATGGAGACTTCAATCAAGCAAGAATACCTATAAAAGAATTACAGTCAAGCTCAGGAGCTTCTAAGGCACAGATGCTTATATCTAATTATAACCATTACCTAAATCAGATACGAACCGTAACAGGTTTAAATGAAGCTAGAGATGGTAGCTCACCTGACCCGAACTCTTTAGTCGGATTACAGAAGCTAGCTGCCTTAAACTCTAACGTGGCTACTAGACATATACTTAACGGTAGTTTGTTTATAGCTAAGAGCTTAGCAGAAGCTATGACCTATAGGGTTGCGGATATTTTAGAGTACTCTGATTTTAAGGAAGAGTTTATAAACCAAATAGGTAAATACAACGTAGCTATACTCAGTGAGATTAGTCAGTTGTATATTTACGATTTCGGTATATTCCTTGAGCTAGCTCCTGATGAGGAACAGAAGCAGCAGCTAGAGCAAAACATTCAGATGGCTCTATCTAAGGGAGATATAAACCTAGAGGATGCGATTGACATCAGAGAGATAAAGAATCTTAAGCTTGCTAATCAACTTTTAAAACTTAAAAGAAAATCCAAGCAGGAGAGAGAAGAGAAGATGGCTATGCAGCAGCAGGCTATGCAGGCTCAGCAACAGCTTAAGTCTCAGGAGATGGCTGCTCAGGTGGCTCAACAAAAACTGCAGATGGAGACTCAGGCTAAGCTTCAGTACAGACAAGCTGATATAGCATTTGAGATAGAGAAGATGCAGAACGAGGCACAGCTTAAGTCTACTCTTATGGATAAGGAGTTTGAATTAAATATGAGATTAGCTCAGATGAACAATGAAGGACTCTTAAATAGAGAAACTCAGAGAGAGGATGCGAAAGCTGCTCGAATAAGTCAAGCTAATTCACAGCAGTCAAAGATGATTAATCAGAGAAAGAATAATCTACCTCCAATGAATTTTGAATCTAACGAAGATAGTTTAGATGGATTTGACCTAGCAGAGTTCAATCCAAGATAGGCGTCTAAATGATAAATAAATTTTGTTTAACTTTGTATAAATTAAAATCTAATGGAAATTAAAGTAAGAGAAGTAACAGATGTTGAGGAGAAATCAACTCAGCAGGTAGAACAGGAATTGCTTAACAAGCACGAAGAGCAATTTGTAGACAGTAAAGTTGAATCAACAGAGACCCCAAAGGTGGAGGTAGAATCAAAAGCTGAAGCTCCTGTAGTAGAAACTGCTACTGAGAATAACGAATTAAAAGAAGAAGAAGTTCTTAAATATATTGGAGAAAGATACGGAAGAGAGATTAAATCTTTCGATGAGTTAAATCAACAGAGAGAGGAAGAGCCTCTACCTGAAGATGTATCAAAGTATCTTAAGTACAAAAAAGAAACAGGTCGTGGATTCAGTGACTTTGCAAAGCTGCAGAAGAACTATGATGAAATGGAGCCTGATAATTTGCTAAGGGAATATCTTGTTGCAACTGAAAAAGGTTTAGATGCAGAGGATATAGATGACTTGATGGAGGACTATGATTATGACGAGGACCTTGATGACGAGAAGTCCATTAAGAAAATAAAGCTAGCAAAGAAAAAGACTATTGCGAAAGCCAAAGATTACTTTGAGCAACAACAAGAACAATACAGAGTACCTCTTGAGTCGAGTAGGGAATCTAGTTCTGAATATAGCGAAGAAGAGATTGAAGGTTATCGTCAGTATATAGCTAATGCAAAGACATCTCAGGAAGGTTACGAACGTAAGAGCGAAATCTTTCAGAAGAAAACAGACGATGTGTTTAGTGAGTTCAAAGGTTTTGAGTTTACGTTAGATGACAACAAAGTTTTATTTTCGCCCGGTGATGCTGCTGAATTGAAAAAATCTCAACTGAATCCGCAGAACTTTATAGATAAGTTCTTAGATGATGATGGTATTATGGTAGATGCAGCAGGGTATCATAAGTCACTAGCAATGGCAATGCATCCTGAAAAGTTTGCTAAGTTTTTTTATGAGCAAGGTAAATCTGCAGCAGCAGATGATACTATGCGTGAGTTGAAGAATATTAAAATGGATACGAAGCGTGCTCCTGAAGTTGCTAAGACAAACAACGGAATGCAAATTAGAGCGTTAAACGATGACTCAGGTCGTGGTTTAAAAATTAGAAAAAGAAAATAAATTATTAAAAACTAAAAACTTAAAAAAATGGCAGGACAAGTTAATAACACACCCGGCTTTGATTTACAACCAAGTGCTCAGAGAGTACCGTTGAAAACAAACTACATTACCAACTTTGACTTTATGAATCAGTATCTTCCTGATACTTATGAAAAAGAGTTTGAAAGATATGGTAACAGAACAATCTCATCATTCTTAAGAATGGTAGGAGCTGAAATGCCTTCTAACTCTGACCTTATTAAATGGGCAGAACAAGGAAGATTACACACAAAATATAAAAAATGTACAACCGCAGCATTAATCAATGCTGATGAAGCGGAATTTACAGTTACTGATGACCCTAACGCAGGTGCTTCTACAGCTAGTGCTTTTGGTGCTAACAGTGGTATCGCTATTAGAATTGGTCAAACAGTTCACGTTTCTGACAATGCAGGAGGTGGAGCAGTAAAAGGAATTGTTATAGCAGTAGATTATGCTACAAGTAAATTTACAGTTGCTTTTTATCCTGCTGCAGGTATTCCGGTTGCAGGTGCAGGTAAAGAATTTACTGTATTTATCTACGGTTCTGAGTTCAAGAAAGGAACTGCAGGAATGGAAAATTCTTTAGAGGCTGATGATTTCATCTTCGAGAACTCTCCAATCATCATCAAAGATAAGTACGAAGTATCAGGTTCTGATATGGCACAAATCGGATGGATTGAAGTAACAACTGAGAATGGAGCATCAGGATACCTATGGTACTTGAAGTCTGAGCACGAAACAAGATTACGTTTTGACGATTATCTTGAGACTGCAATGATTGAAGCAGTTCCTGCAGCAGCTGCAGGTGGTGTTGCTACTCAAACTACTGCAACTTCAGTTGGTGACAAAGGTTCAGAAGGTATCTTCTACGTTGTTGAGAACAGAGGAAATGTATGGGGTGGTGGTAATCCAACTACTTTAGCTGAGTGGGATTCTATTATCTCAAGACTTGATAAGCAAGGTGCTATTGAGGAGAACGTAGTATTTGTTAACCGTGACTTCGGTTTCGATATTGACGATATGCTTTCACTACAATCTAGTAATGCAGCAGGTGGTGTTTCTTACGGTCTATTTGACAATGAGAAAGAGATGGCACTTAACTTAGGATTCACAGGATTTAGAAGAGGTTATGACTTCTACAAATCAGATTGGAAATACTTAAATGACCCATCAATGAGAGGTGGTTTAGGTTCAGGAGAAATCAACGGACTATTAGTTCCTGCAGGTTCAACTTCTGTGTATGACCAAATCTTAGGTAAGAACGCTAAGCGACCATTCTTACACGTACGATACAGAGCTTCGGAAACTGAAGACAGACGATACAAGTCTTGGATTACAGGTTCTGCAGGTGGAGCTGAAACTTCAAGCTTAGATGCTATGGAAGTTCACTTCTTATCTGAAAGAGCTGTTTGTACTCTAGGAGCTAACAACTTCTTCTTATTCCAAGATGCATAAGAAGTAAACTAATAGGGGAGTGTCTTTGAAGACACTCTCCTTTTTTTTATAATTTTAATTTAATTTTTAATATAATGGAACAAACAAAAGCGAAAGCTAAAACAAAAAAGACAGTTAAGTTTACTGACAAAAACTATAAACTTAAAAAAGCGGTAGCACCTTTATCTTATATGCTGCCAACAAAACATTCAGCAAGGTTCCCCTTGCTTTGGTTTGATGATAATGAAGGAACCAACAGAGAGCTTAGGTATGCACGAAACCAAAAATCACCATTTGTTGATGAGCAGGATGGAAATGTTATATTAGAGCCTGTTGTATTTGAAGATGGATTTCTTCACGTATCAAGAACCAATCAGGTACTACAAGAATTTTTACACTATCACCCTTTAAACGGAAGAACTTTTTTAGAGGTTGATAAAGCTAAGGATGCAGCAGAAGAGATTGAGGGATTAATGATTGAGGCTGATGCATTGGTAGAGGCTAAGAAGCTATCTATAGAGCAGCTAGAAAATATTTGCAGAGTTCTATTCGGAGCTAATGTATCTACTATGTCGACATCTGAGCTTAAAAGAGATGTATTGATTTTTGCTAAAACAAATCCGCAGGACTTCTTAGATGTAGTTAACGACCCTGAGTTAAAGATTATGGGTACGGTTGAAAGATTCTTTGCTGAAGGATTATTAGCTTATAGAAAAAGCGGTAAAGAGGTTTGGTTTAATACAGCTAACAATAAAACTAAGATGCTTAACGTACCTTTTGGTAAGGATGCAACAGACTTGGTGGTGTCATACTTAAAGAGTGATGATGGTATTGAGGTCCTAAAGCATTTAGAATCTTTAATATAAGACTCTAAGCTAACTAAAATTAAGAGACCTCTTCAAAAATGAAGGGGTCTTTTTTTTTGCTTATCTTTGTAATAAAAGAAGACAGATGATAAATTCGGTTAGACAAACAGTGATGTCTGTTTTGAATAAAAATAATTATGGTTACATATCACCATCTGATTTTAACTTGTTTGCGAAGCAGGCTCAATTAGATTTATTTGAGGATTATTTTTATCAGTACAACTATCAGATTAATAAAGAAAATAAAAGATTGTCAGGCACACAGTACGCTGACATTACTAAGGGGTTGGAGGAAGTGATAGATACATTTTCTGAAACAAAATCTTTGCTTCAGTATAACGCAGCAGCGTTAGGAGATTATGCAAATCAATACTACCTACCATCTCAAACAACTACGAGTGATGACTACTACTTAATCAATAAGGTATTGGTCTATGGTAATATGCTTATAAGAGGTGTTACTACAGGTTTCTTATCTACCAATTCGGTGGTTATAGATTCATCTGTAGATTTTGTTGCGGCAGGTGTAGAGGCAGGAGATGTAGTATCTACAGTTACAAACGGTGTAACTTATACAACTACTATTATATCTAACCCTACAACCAATCAGCTTTTTGTTGCTGACCCTGTTTTTGATGCGTCTTCAAAAGAATACGTTGTGTACTCAGCTAAAAGAAATCAGCTTAAAGAAGCGGAGAAGGTTAGTCACAGCAAGATAACTATGCTAGAGAACTCAATACTAACAGCACCTACCCTTCAGTATCCTGCATATACAGAGCAAGGAGATTTTTTAAATGCATTTCCAAGGACTAAGATTAATAAAGTAGGTCAGGTAGTTTGTCAGTACATCAGGTTTCCTTATGCACCTAAATGGACTTACGTATCATTAACTAACGGAGAGCCTGCATTCGATGATACAGCAGTAGATTACCAAGACTTTGAATTACCTAGCGATGACGAACCTAACTTAGTAAATAAGATACTACAGTACGCAGGTATGTCTATAAGAGAAATAGCTGCAGTACAATTTGGTCAAGCTGAGGAACAAGAAAACGCAGCAGGAGAAAAATAATAAATAATTATGGCTTATATAACTCAATATCAATACTACGAAAACGGAGGATTAAATCCTGAAAACCAAAATTGGGGTTCTTATCAGTACGTATCTCTTGAAGATATAGTAAACAACTTTATGTTAATGTACTACGGAAACCATAGTGCTATAAACAATGAGCCTAGATATAAGATTTTGTTTCACGCTAAGAGAGCTATACAGGAGCTGAACTACGATGCGTTTAAGGAAATAAAAATTTTAGAGCTAAGCGTGTGTGATACATTAAGGTTTGTTCTTCCATCTGATTATGTAAATTGGGTGAGGGTATCCTTATATAAGGATGGTTTACTTATGCCTCTTACGGAGAACATTCAAACTAATTGGTCTTCTGCATACCTACAGGATAACAACTGTAAAATACTTTTCGATATGGATGGTTATGCATTAAGCCCGCAGCATTCAACCGTGGACTACGATAGGATAACAAATAGCAAGAGAAGTATATACCTAAACGAGAACTCTCCTTACGATGGTAAGGAAGGATACTGCTGCGATGGTAATTGGTATTTTGATTATGGTATAGGAGCAAGATACGGATTGAATACAGAGACTGCAAACGCTAATCCTACATTTAAGATAGACCCTAAGGGCGGTGTAATAAACTTTAGCTCAGGAATGGCTAATGAACTTTGCGTACTTGAGTATGTGTCAGATGGAATGGAGAATGGTGATGACAGCCTGATTACTGTAAACAAGTTATTTGAGGAGTACGTGTATGCCTACATTGAGTATTCTATCCTAAACTCTAAGCTTGGAGTTCAGGAGTATATGATTGCAAGAGCTAAGAAAAGAAAATCATCTTTACTTAGAAACGCTAAAATCAGAATCAGTAACATTCATCCCGGCAGATTACTACAGAATCTAAGAGGAAGAGATAAATGGATAAAATAAAATGGCAAATCTCAAAAGAAATTTTACTTCAGGAAAAATGAATAAGGTGGTGGACGAAAGACTCATCCCCAACGGTCAGTATATTGATGCACTTAATGTTAGAATGGGTTCTACGGAAGCTGCTGAGATAGGAGTAATTGAAAACACAAAGGGAAATAAGCAGATTACTAATATAGTTTATGCTAATGAACCGCTTTCAGAAACAGCAAGATGTATAGGTGCTTTTGAGGATGGAGTTAACGAAACTATATATTGGTTTATTCACGATGACAACTTTAATGCTAGTCCGACTGATAAATTAGATTTGATTATTTCTTTTAATACTAGAACAGAGATAACAACCTACCACGTTATAAGTATAAACGATGGCTCAGGAACTGATACCACATTAAACTTTGACCCAAAGTTTTTAATAACAGGAGTAAATAAGGTAGAGGACTTTTTATTTTTCACGGACAATATAAATCAGCCAAGAAGAATAAATGTAAAAAAGAATTATGTTGACCCTATAGGATTGGTTGATGGATTTACTGATGAGGATATACTAGTTATTAAGAAGCCGCCTGTTGCTGCTCCATCACTGTTGTTATCTACTACCGGAGGTGAAGAGAATTTTTTAGAGGAGAGGTTTATATGTTTTGGTTACAGATACAGATACGAAGATAACGAGTACTCAGCTACATCTCAGTTTACAAGTCCTGCGTTTATACCTAATAATTTTGACTTCACTCAAGAGAGCTACCTTAACGAGGGTATGACCAATGTATATAATACAGCGGTTATTACATTTAATGCAGGAGGTCCTTTAGTAAAGGGTATTGATTTATTATTTAAGGATGCTAACAGTCCTGTTATAAAGATAATAGAGAAGCTAACTAAAGAAGATAACGGATACAACGACTATCAGGATGTGTTATATACATTTAAGAATAGCAAGATATTTACAATACTTCCCGAAGCTGAGATATTAAGACTCTATGACAATGTTCCTAGACTATCCAAGGCTCAGACCATAATGGGCAATAGGCTGATGTACGGTAACTACGTTGAGGGATATGACCTAGTAGACCATACAGGTAGTCCTGTCAGGTTAGACTTTACGGTTGAGCAGAAGAATGAATCATTAAATGAGTCAGAGCTGTTAGCCTCTTTGGAGGAAAGAAATTATTACATACAGGTCGGTACAAATGTTCCTGATGCAGCTGCTATATTTGATTTAACAAACCTATATCCTTATGATAATGGTTTACGCGAAGGAGCTCTAATATCCTTTTCTTTTTCTTGGGAGCACTACACTTGGACAGGCAGCAATCCTAAACCTCAAGATACAAACAAACCTCCTATATTAATAAGCTTTTCGGTTCAGTTAACTAAGGACTATAACTCTGTTTACGAGTGGGTTAATTCTCCGGAGTTTGTGGACCTGATAGGTACAGATACATCACAGCCGATGGCTACTATAAATAATGGAACCACAATGACTGATGTGTTTATACAGCAGTTTGATGATACCATTACAGGACCTGCAGGAACATTATTAAAATATGATTATGGTATCAACACACCTCAATCCCTACCATCTGCTATTGGCTCAGGAATCCGAGCTACGGTTCCGTATCAGAACAATGAGATATACTTTGAGTTTCCTGCGGTTCAGTATGCAGATTCATTGACCTCGCCAACTAATATATACACTGAATACTTCTCACTAAAGACAGCAGAAATATCTTATATCAGAGCAGGTAATAGTGATAGCCTCCACAGTAACAGAGGATACGAGGTAGGTATGATTTATATGGATGAATACAACAGAGCTACAACAGCTCTAGTTAGTCAGCACAATACACAGCACGTACCCTGCTCTAAGTCAAGCACTAAGAATAGTTTGCAGGTAACTATACCATCTAGTCAGATTGCTCCTGAGTGGGCAACTAGGTATAAGCTTGCTATTAAACCTGACAAAGAAACTTACGATACTATATTTACAAATATATATTTTACCGACCCCGACACTAGCGATACATACTTCTTGTTAGAGGGAGAGAACTCAGCTAAGATAACAGATGGTCAAAGACTAATTGTAAAGTCTGATAGCAGAGGACCTACTAGGTCCTGTATATATGCCACTGTACTAGATAAGTCCGCACAAG
>Ga0098059_1001894_pt1 | contig 10222 bp, 10 predicted proteins | sample 20_taG_FD_92580 | JGI IMG/M metagenome (GOLD analysis project Ga0098059, IMG submission 92580) | Marine viral communities from the Subarctic Pacific Ocean - 20_ETSP_OMZ_AT15318 metaG | ecosystem: Environmental > Aquatic > Marine > Oceanic | place: Subarctic Pacific Ocean | collected 2015-01-19
CCCCCGGGGACGTTCCATTGGGGTGCGGCGTCAGGTATGGAAGGCGTGCGTCGACGCCGACCACTGGTCGGTGTCGAGAGCCGGCTTGTGAGGGTGTAAAGAAGTCATCCGGCTACCCTACCAGCCCCGCCTTTTTTTGCCATCGGTTATTGCCGTGGCGGGGCCGCCTTCGCGTGCCTGTCGACGTCCACCCCGCGCATGCCTATACTGCCGCCATCCGCAGGAGAGAGGGCCGCGGGCCCCGCCGAAGGCGCAACCTCCCATAAACGCTCAGGCACAGGTACTGCGGACACCATCCAACGCCGTCTGGAGAGAGGCTGCTCAGGCAGTCCACCGAAGGGGCAAGCAGACCCGCTCTGTAAACTCTCAGGTATCAGGACAGGGGGAGAGGCCACGTAACGCAGGAGTACTGTGTGCTGACCTCTGTCTATCTCATTGCCATCATCGCCGAAGCCATGTCCGGCGCCCTGGCCGCCGGACGCCGCAACATGGATCTGTTCGGGGTGGCCGTGATCGCCTTTCTCACCGCTCTGGGTGGCGGTACCGTCCGCGACATCCTGTTGGGCAATTTCCCGGTCACCTGGACCCAGCACCCCGGCTATATCTACATGACCCTTACCGGCGGCCTGGCCACCATCGTGATCGCCCGGTTCATGCGGCACCTGCACCAACTCTTCCTGGTTCTCGACGCCATCGGTCTGGTCGCCTTCACCATCATCGGCTGCAATGTCGCCCTGGATCTGGGGTATGAGCCCATCGTGGTGGTCATGTCGGGGATCACCACCGGCATCTTCGGCGGGATCATCAGGGACATTATGTGCGGCCGGGTGCCACAGGTGTTGCGCCGGGAAATCTACGCCTGCGTCTCGCTGGTGGTGGCTTTGCTCTATCTGTTCCTGTTGCGCCAGGGCGTGGACGAGGGCGTGACGCAACTGGCCGCGTTCAGCGTCGGCCTGCTGCTGCGCATGGTGGCCATCCGCTGGCGCGTCTCGCTGCCGGTATTCCGTTATTCGCAGGCGCGCTGGGGCTAGGCTCACGGACTATGCCGTCGAACTGGACCAGCAACGCCAACTCGTTGAGCATGTATCAGAAGAAGCAAAAGCGCACCGTTGCAAGGAGGGTGGGACTTATGGGGACGACAGCCTGGATGGTAAGGGCGGCCGAGGGTGGCCGGCTGGCGGATGATTTTCGGGAGCACGGCGTGGTCGCCATCGGCTGGACCGACCTGGGTGATTTGAATCAATACCCGGATAAGGAACGCATCAAGTCCGCCGTGGATAGCGCCTACCCCGATTGGCCTGAAGGCAAGAAGCAGACCTCGGCGAGCCAGCTTGAGCGCTTTCGCCGCGAGCCGCGAATCGGTGATCGTGTGGTTACCTATGATTCCAGTCGACGGCTATACCATATCGGTACGATCGAAAGTGATTACCTGTATCAGCCTGATGTGGTGCCGCCGTTCGAAAACATCCGCCGGGTAACCTGGTACGGGGAGGTCAGGCGCGATGACCTTTCCGTTGGGACTCGCAACCGCCTGGGGTCGACGCTGACGTTATTCCGTATTCCTGATCCTGCGGCGGCGGAACTGGAAATCGTTTTATCCGGAAAAGGCGGGGACTTTACCGCTGGCCGGGAAGACGAGGAGCAGCAGGATAGTGAATTCGATGTCCTGCAGCGCTACAGAGAGGAAGCGGAAGAGTTCATCAAAGATCGGGTAAGCCGGCTGGCTCCCGAGGAAATGGAAGAATTGGTTGCGGGCTTGTTGCGCGCCATGGGTTACCGCACCCGTGTCAGCCCGATCGGGCCGGACCGGGGCGTGGACATCATGGCCTCGCCCGACGGTTTTGGCTTCGAATCACCGAGAATCATGGTGGAGGTCAAACACCGGCCGAACACGGCGATGGGCTCGCAACAGCTCAGAGCCTTCCTGGGTGGTCGGCATGACGGCGATAAAGGCTTATACGTAAGCACGGGAGGGTTTACCAAGGACGCCCGTTACGAAGCGGAGCGGGCGAAGATTCCGCTCAAGCTGATGGACCTCGGGGAGCTGGTTGAAGCACTGATGGAGCACTACGACAACGCGGACGCCAAGACGCGGACGCTCCTGCCGCTGAGCAAGCTTTACTGGCCTATTTAACCCAGCGTCGATGCCGCCCGTCTGATGCCCAGCTAAGCTATCCTTGATAGCTGGAGCCTCATCGGTCGGGTGCTAGTTCCTGCTGATGAGGCCGATTACAAAGGTTGCCAAAGCCGCCCCTGCGATGAAATGTCCAACATCTGGGCTCTCGTTTTGGGTTTGTGAATTATTCACGCGGGGCTGGGCTGAAACTGCGACATTGCTGCTTTCTAGATAGGCAATAGTGCTATTCAATCTTCGGAAAAGCTCCTCTCGAGGTACTCCTAAAGCGCTTGCAGCCTGGAACATCTGATTAACGGAGAAGGTCGATTTGCCGCTCTCTAGGCGACTATAGCTAGCCTGTGACAACCCCATATTTTTGGCCATCTGGCCTTGTTCCAGCCCTGCCTCTTTCCTCAGAGCCGAGAGGACGACCCCAAGAACGGCCGAATAGGATGTTTGCTCACTTGACATATTACGCAAACCGTGATTCAATTTGTATTTAGATACGTTTAACGCAAATAAAGAAATATTAAGGATATCGGAGAGGAATAAGTATGAATAGTAACTTGATGGTCGGGGATCTGCTAGTCCGTAACAAGGGTTTGGCGTCTCACGTTGGATTAGTGGTTGGGGCGGGGGTTGCCCATATCTGGCCGGGTAAACCCGTGACTGTAACTGATTTAGCCGAGTTTACAAATGGTAAGCCTTACCAAGTTGTAAGGGCGCAAGATGTAAAGCGTGAAGAACTGCTGGCCCGTCTTGAGAAATTATTGCAGGCTCGGAAACCATACAATGTGTTAACCAATAACTGCGAACAAATTGCCTCGTACGTATTGAATGGTGTGAGGGAAAGCCCGCAATTAAGTGCAACTTTGATCGCCGCTGCGATGGGGGCGTTGGTGAGTGGTGAATCGACGAACCGGTTTGTTGGCGCGTTCGCTGGAGGTTTAGGAGGATTGGTTCTGTATAACTGGTTGATGTCCAATGCAAGAAAGCGGACTTAACAGATGTCTTGAGGGAAACGGGGTGAGAAGGTGTGAAAATTAGAAATGGTGGGCCCACCAGGACTTGAACTGTGTCTCTATCTCTCTGATTTCATAGATAATAAAGTGTGGCCGTTTGCAATCGTACCCACAATCTTACCCGTGGCAGATTAATAGCAAACTGGTAGGCTTGGTTCTTCGCATCTGGGCTTACTGGCTCGCAGGTGGTTCGTAAGGCCTGTCAGGAGCGCGGAGAAAAAAACTACCGGTTCCCGTATCAGGCATGCTCCTGGAAATACCCTCGCTGGGTTGCGGCGAGCCTGGAAGAAGGCGAACTGGCGCCAATCTACGGTTCGTCATCCGTTCACGCTACGACGACGGCTTCAAGCTGTACGACGAACAATACTGGGTTCGAGGCGATATAGAAAACCGGATCAAGAACACAGCATTTGTGTCTGCTCGCGGACCGCACCTCCAGCACGCAACGGTCCACCAATTAGTGGCGGCTGATCCTCTCGGGGTTCGCTTATACATTGGTCGAACGGTTACGGGCTCGCCTGAAAAACACCCTCCGAAAGAATGAGCGCCAGTACTCTGCGGCTGAAGCTGATCATGGTGTTCGAGGTGATCCTCCGCAACACCCGCCGTCCGCCCATCTGGAGGAGCGGCGCAATATGATGCAGTTGTGGGAAGATTGCTTAGATAAGTTAGAAAATAAAATTTAACAAGGGGTTGGGATGTTCGTCTCAGTAAAAGATGCTGCGAAAAAAGGTGATTCGAAAGAACTCAAGGGCGACTTGGAGAAGTTTATAAATGAGGCTCTGGATCAGGGTTTAAGATTTTATTTGAAAGTAAAGAAGGGTAGTGTCTATTCATTAATAAAGGAGTTTGTGGGGCGCCCCAACATAATTAAGCACAGTCGTGAAGTAAAAAAGTATCCGGGCATTGTTTTAAATAATAAAAGCATATACCTGCCGGTGAGACACGATGATGTTATTGCTGTCGAGATAGATAGAGAATTAATTTTCGACGTAAGAAAAGGGATTCTGTCTGAGGCCTCTTTTTTTTCAGGGGCGATAAGATACACCGGAGATGGTAGCTTTGAGCGACTCTTCACCCTAAGGCGAGACTATGTGCCCGGTGCGCGTGACTTCTATGAGGAAGGATGTTTCTCTGATCAATCGTTGGAGAAAATAAACCAAGGTGGTGTATGTAAGGAGGAGGGGCGAGAGGAAATTTCGGGTAGCTCCCGTCTGGCTACTGTAATACGAGATATTGGCCCACTTAAGCCCGTGGTAAAGTATGAGGTCAGTCTAATTGGCGAGCTCTTCTATCGCTGGTCTAAAACGCGATCTCTGGATGTTTACTTGTCTGGTCCTAATCCGGTCATTAATTATAGTTTTTCGGTGCTTGAAGATGAGTCAATTCTTAACGATGACTCGTCTATTATAATTAAACCCAAAAAGATTGACGTTGAAGTTGATGACATTTTCGTTCTTAAAAAGGACCTTCATGATCTCAATGTAAGTAGGACGCGTGCCCAAGCCCCGTACAAAAAGGTTTTCGACGCAATCGAGTCTGTTCAGAAACTAGACGATGTCCCCGGATATGAGGACTGTCGCAAAACTGCGCTTCAATGGATATGTGATGAAGTTGGCGTCGAACAACGGGATGTTGAAAGCGCTATTCCTCTGGTTGACTTGGCAACGATTGCGGTGATGGTTTGGAAGGATGTGCCGCTCAAAGGAAAGGCAGACAAGGTGAATTGTAAGAACCTAATAAACAGAATGAATAAAGATTTCGAAAGTTTCTTTGATGACTGGACACGGCTGGTTATTCTTAATTTTAATACGGCTAAAAGATCTGGGCGTAATAGGGCCCCATATCTCGTCAGGAAGACTAAGGAAGATTACTGGAAAAAGACGGCGTTGAAAGTATTAATTCATGCCTGGAAGAAGAATGTCCTTGGCCTATCGAGGAATGCAAGGGTGCCTAGCTACACAAAGTGGCAAGAACAGGTAAGTGGCTACTTAAAAATGCAACCTATACCGGATTACATGATAAAATCTGTTATAGAGGTGATTCTAAGCGAACAAGATAAAAATATTTATTTTTAAAAATACCAATAAAAACAATGAGTTAGAGGGCTTTATTTTGGAATAAACAAGGGGTATTTTTTATTCCGCCCGCCGGTTTTTTGACGCTCTACATTGGCGCCTCCAGTCACGAGTTAGGAGACCGATATGAGTCGCCAAGCACCGTTAAGCACGAATTTAGCAAAGGAAATCCAGGTCATTCGCAGGCCTGAGGTTGAACGTTTGACAGGCCTTTCCAGGTCAACCATCTACGCAAAGATGGATCCGAAATCTGCGTACTTTGATCCAAGCTGGCCGAAAAAAGTAAGCCTTGGGCGAAGATCTGTAGGCTGGTATAGGCATGAGATCATCGAATGGGTAGAGTCCCGGACGACTTCTGCAGCACGGGAGGCTTGATCATGGCATATCCGATGACAGGCACGAACAACCCTGCTGCATTATGCCAATTTACGCCCCGCTTCGGTGAGGCCGCGCGGCAGGCTCACCAGAATTATCAGGCTCCTTACCGTCTTTGCTTGATGGCGGCGCTGGCGGCTATATCGTCAGCTACTCAGCCACTAGTTGATGTCGTCATGCCTTATGGCGCTACTGTGCCGCTTAGCCTTTTCCTGGTGGGGATTGCCAAATCCGGGGAGCGTAAATCAGCAGTTGAGCATAGGTTCATGCAGCAGATCAGAGCTATTGAAGAAACGTTCGTAGCTGACCACAAAAATAGGATGGCTGATTATAAAGTTCGATCTCATGAGTGGAAAAGACATAAAAGGCGCCTCGAAAAGATACTGGAAAAGGAGGGGCTTGAGCATTCGGAGCGCATACGTGTCAGCGAAAAATTAGCCGAGCATTGGAAAGGCGAGCCCGAAGAGCCTCAACGGGCTCGGATTGTCTATGAAGACATTTCTCCCATGGCAATGTTGACAGCGCTGAATGAGACGAAGGTAGGGACTCTGGTTTCTAGCGAGGGGGGTATTATCGTAGATGGAAAATCCTTTGACGGCGTACCGTACTTCAATTCACTCTGGAGCGGTGAACCCGTCGGGGTTTCTCGGATGCGGCAGGCTACCCTTCAAATCAATGACGCGCGGCTGACGATATCCATCATGCTTCAGCCAGACATCTTTGGGCCGCATACGGGTAAGAAGGGCGAGAAGGTTCGAGGCTCGGGCCATTGGGCTAGATATTTAGTGTTCAATCCAGAGTCTACTCAGGGAACGCGCTTCTCTAGAAAACAAGCCAATTCCTGGGAGCATATGGAGCGCTTTGATCATCGCCTTTCCCAGATACTGGATAGGGCCAGAATGGCTAGGGTCGTTGGCAATGCAGAGCAAGAAGAGATCTTATTCTCGCAGGAAGCCGCCTCGCTCTGGTTTGATCTAGCTGACGAAATCGAAGATGGAATTCGGTCAGGCGGGAAGTATGAAAATGCCTCTGATCACGCCTCCAAGCTGGCGGAGAATATGGCACGGGTTGCTGCATTGCTCCACTATTTCGAAGGTTTCGAGGGGCAGATCTCGGCCAACACCCTCCGGGTGGCAGCGGATATCTGCAATGAGTGTTCTCAGGACTTTATCGACCTGTTCGTTCCGGTGCCTGAAGAGATTTCGGATGCAGAGGAGCTGCGAGGTATGATGCAAAGGGTGTGTAACGACGGTTGCCGCATCGTTAGGAAGAACTATCTGCGGCAACGCTGCCCCAACAGCCTTAGGAGCGGAGGGCGGTTCTATAAGGCTTTAGATGTTCTCGCTAGGGAGGGTGCCATCAGGCCTATGCAGGACACTAGGAACATCGTTTACATCGATATGGCGCCAGGCCTCGCTTTACCTTGGGACTGCCCTCTTTGGTATTGCTGAAAGGGTGACCGCCATTCCCGGTCGGCGAACCGGGAATGGCGGTATGGCGCTCATTTCGGGTGCAGGTTACGGTCAGAGAGCCGTTGGCGTCCCCGTTTCAGCTCCCTGTATCCTGGCCCTCGCACAATCCGTAGCGATCTTGTTTTTGTATTCTTTTTCACTCTTAGGCTTTGTCGTTCCTTTCCCAAGTAAGAAATCAGCGTGTCCAAGTTATGTTGCTGGAGCGAATCACCCGGCCGGAACGCCCCTATAGCCAAGTGGTCCTCATGTATCCCCAGCCTGCTAGCGAGCTGACGCCGAGCACTGGCGCTGTTCACGTTGAAGCCGCTACCGTCCCCCTTCGTGACCACCTTGATCCAGTAGTTAAGGATGTATTTCCCTTTGAGCATATCCTTGTGCACGAGGTCGCCGTCATAGATGAAATAGCCGTGCCAGTGGTATCCCTTCTCTGGCCCATATTCGATCTTCAGGACCGCTAGCACCAGCCCGCCGAAATGACGCTTATTGTGCCGCATGTTTCTCACCATTCGGTCTAGATCCGATGAGATACGGTCGGGGGTGACAGTGGGCCTGACTGATTGAAGATAGTTGCCGTCGACACGTATCAGGCGTGCTCGTCTGCATAAAGAGAGAGCGTCCTTCACAGCCGCGTCAATGGCTTCAACGCGCCTCTGTCTCCTGATCCTGAGGTTGCTTCTGTACCTTCGCATCTCGGGCGTGATAAGCCGCTGCCTGATCTGTCGCAGGTACTCAAGGTAGTGCTCATGTACCGTCTTCCCATCTATGTTGGTGTGTAAAGGGAGCCCTGCCAGTGCGCCAACACCCATCCTCTCGTTTACTTCAAGTAGAACGTCAATATCACGATCAATCTCATAGCCTGCAAAGTAGCCCTTGGTGAGCAACGCGCAGGACTCCACCAGTCGTGTCTTCTCGTTGCGGATGCGCTTTATCAACCCCTGGCCGGTTTCCTGGCGTCGACTGATGACCAGTCGCTTCTTGTGGAGTAATTCGTCGAGCAGTTTGGTGACGGCCCGCAGAGCCTCTGCCGAATGCGGTGGATTCACGAGGTAGGTGGTGTCCGCGTTGTCGTTTGGGTTGTAGACGTCCAGACCCTTGTCTCGGGTTAGATGGAAGTGGCTTAGAGCATCAAGTTGGCGCTGCGCTTCAGGCGATATGTGGTGCTGTTCGCACATACCTGTCTCCAGATTCCGATGGTTTGTTGAGATCGCTGGGTAGTCAGAACAGGCCATTGAGGAGGGGGCTTTTACAGATAAGCGGGATAGAGAAGTCATCATTTATATTAATCGAAATTAAAGAATAGATAGGTCCTGACTTTTAATACGCCTGTTTGGTTCTGAGAGCCCCATGAATGCTGGTTCCCCCTCTCTATACTATGGGGATCCGGTGTACGTTCTTACGCAGCGGGCTGGGCACTGGTAAAAGGCCTGGCCTGCCGTCGGGCGTGGGCCGATATTGGTGCGGTCAGACAAAGGGATAGAGTAAAATGCCGCTATTCCGCTACGCGTAGCGGAAATAGCAGGTTTTCTTAAACAGGTACCGTGGTTTTCCGGTTTCTTCGCTGATTGTCTGGCTGGCCATGTGCCCGGATTATGGAGAGAGGCACCGAATGCGATTCATGCGTCTATCGGAAGTGATTGCTATAACCGGGCTTTGCCGTTCCTCTATTTACAATCGAATGGCGCTCGGCCAATTCCCAAGGTCCGTTTCTTTGGGTGGGCGCGCTGTTGCCTGGGTGTCGGACGAGATCGACCACTGGATGGCCGCCAGGATAGAGGAGCGGGATAGTCACAAAAACGGTGACTAATCTACTTTACCTGCTCCGATTCGCGACCTGTTCGTCCGTTCAGTCTTCACCCTCCACCGCCAACCGCCTAAGCTCTGCCCCGGACAGGACGTCATTTTTGGGGGAAGTCGTGTACGACATTATTGGGGATATCCACGGTCACGCAGGGCCGTTGAAGCAGCTGCTGGATCGGCTGGGCTATGTGGAGTCCGCCGGCGTGTGGCGCCACCCTTCCCGCCGCGCACTTTTCCTGGGCGATTACATTGATCGGGGGCCGGAGCAGGTGGAGGTGGTGCGTATCGTGCGCGCCATGGTGGGTGCCGGCGAGGCGCTGGCGATCATGGGTAACCACGAGTTCAATGCCGTGGCTTGGGCTACGCCTGACCCGCACCAGCCCGGCGCCTACCTGCGCCCGCATTCCGCCAAGAACCGACACCAACACAGGGCATTTCTGGACCAGGTGGAAGAGGACTCCCGCCTCCACCACGAGATGCTGGACTGGTTCCGAACCCTGCCGCTCTATCTGGACCTCCCGGAACTTCGCGCCGTCCATGCCTGCTGGCACCCGGAGCAGCTAGGGCGGCTCAGGCCCTATCTGGACCGTGGCGGTCGGTTGCGCGACGACGCCTGGGTCGCCGCTGCCACCAAGGGCGAGCCTCTGTTCGAGGCGGTGGAAACCGTTCTCAAAGGCCTGGAGGTGGCATTGCCGGACGGCGCGGCTTTCCATGACAAGGACGGCCACCCACGCCGTGAGATCCGCACGCGCTGGTGGCTGGACTCGCCTGCCAGCTATCGAGACCTGGCTCTGGTTCCCGAGATCACCCTGGCCAGCGTCCCGGATACGCCCGTCGCCGATGGGCTGCTGCCTGGTTATGACGGCGAGAAGCCGGTTTTCATTGGTCATTATTGGTTGCGTGGCGAGCCGCGCCCGCTCACGGCGGACGTGGCTTGCCTTGATTATAGCGTCGCCGCCCGGCAAGGGGGCCGGTTGGCGGCGTATCGGTGGGATGGCCGCCACCCGTTGAGCTCGGAGAGGTTCACCTGGGTGGAGGCCTGATAAACGCCGCCGGACAGGCGGCAATGGAAGTTGATAACCATAAAAAGGAGAACGCAATGAAGGTGTTAAATGCACTCGGCAAAACGCTCTGGGCCGTGCCTCTGGTTGTGGGGCTGGTGGCCTGTGGTGGCGACAGTAGCGATTCGAACGGCATGCTGCCCGACACGAGCGACCCGGCGCCAGAAGGCTTTTACGCGGGGGCCAGCGACCTTGGCGCGCAACTGATCGGCGTGGTGCTGGATAATGGTGATTACTACGTCCTGTACGGCGAGGACAGTGGCGGCATCTATCAGCTTCAAGGGGTTGTTCAAGGCCGGGG
>Ga0098059_1001897_pt1 | contig 10203 bp, 12 predicted proteins | sample 20_taG_FD_92580 | JGI IMG/M metagenome (GOLD analysis project Ga0098059, IMG submission 92580) | Marine viral communities from the Subarctic Pacific Ocean - 20_ETSP_OMZ_AT15318 metaG | ecosystem: Environmental > Aquatic > Marine > Oceanic | place: Subarctic Pacific Ocean | collected 2015-01-19
ATTCTGCTAATTCATTTTCTACAAAGTCAGGAGAAATCATACCACCATTAATGCTTATATTAATAGAGCTACTTCCACCACCTCCACCATCATTCATTCTGTTTAGATTCTCAACACCGATAGCAGATACAGCATTACGGCTCATAACAAATTCACCTTGTTCTAATTCTGCCACCGTTCCGCCTTGTGAGTGTCGTCTACCACCAACTAAACCACCTGTTTCAAATTTTTGCATTTCTTTGATAGAATTATTTATTTGTAATACATTTGCAACACCATTTGCCACAGCAGCAGTAGCAGCAACGAACCCCATAGGAGTTGCTCCATAACCAACTGGAGGAGGTGCGATAGCAGCCGAAGCACTTGCATACATATTTGCAACCGCCTGTGCTTTTTGTAGTAAAGCTATTGTTTTCATATCTTTACCCATCGCATCTGCTAAATTAGAAAAACCACCAAATACTTGACCTACCATTCTCATCATAGAAGAACCATAATCATTTGTAGTTTCTTTTAATAAACCTAATTTATCTGAGAGTTCAGGGTATTGTTCTATAAGTATATTGTTAAAATCAATCTCTTTTTGCTTTGCATCGGCTAAAAGTTCCTGTTGAGATAAAAATTCTTCAAATGTTTCAGGAGTTACTTGAAGTGCATTTAATTGAGTTTGAAGATTGAATTGTTCTTGTAAGCTGTTAATATATGTTTGCAATTCAGGGTTTATGGTCTGTATAGATTCAACTTCTTCTGAACTTATAATCCCTAAGTCTAAGCCAGCCTGTTCTTTAAATATCTTATTAACTTTATCAATTAATTCAAATTCAGCTTCCATATTTTTAATAGTAAGGTTTGATGTACCAGCTCTTTGTTCTTCTAATAACTGAATCTGCCTTGAAATATCTAATTTTTCTTTATTAGATGATATCATTTGTTGAGAAAGAGAGCTTTCTAATTTAATTGCATTATTCCGTCTTTCAATAGAATCTCTCCTTCTATCAATTAATTCTATTAAACCTCTCTCAGTTTCCGTCAATTCACGACCAAGATTAATAGCTTCTTTTTCTAATTCAGTATCGGCTTCTAATAACCTTAATCTTTTTGCAAGAGCCTGTTCACTTTCTTCAATAGATTTAGCTAAACTTTCAAAAACTTCTTTATTTTCTTCAACAGATTTACTTAAAGAATCTGTTTTATCTTTATTCTCATCAATAGTTTTATTCGCATCTTCGAAAATTCCTATCGCATCTAACATTGACCCTGCAAGAAGTCCTAATCCAATAACTAATGCACCAACACCTGTCTTTGTCATCGCCTTAGAAAATCCATTAACAGCTATTGAGGCTAATGCAGCCTGGAGCTTTATAGTACCATAAGAAATACCAATTACCCCAAGTGCTGTTCCATAAGATTTAACTTCCTCAACATCTATAGAATCCAAAAATCTTTTTAATGTTTTTGAAGCAAGTTCAACCGTAGGGGTCATAGCTTCACCGACAGTTGCTTGAAAGTTTTCGATGGCAACAGAGAATTTTTGTAATTCTTCCGTTGTACTAAATTGTTCTTTACCTAAATTAGCAACAGCATCAAGAGCAATATTCGTAGCTTTCGTAACAAAGGCTTGTTTTCTTTCTTGGTCTGTTAAACTATCAACAGACACACCTATAATATCGGCATATTCCTCATAAGCATCATTTACATCAAGCATAATACCAATATTATCAAGCATTAATTTAGATTGCCTACCAAGACCCGAAACTAAAGATTCAATACTTTCATTAGAAGTACGACCTAAAGCCTTACCTAACCGTTGTGCTGCATCAAACATTTTAGACATTTGCTCGGTAGAATCAAAAACACCTAATACCATCGCATTATTAGCTTGTTTAAATAACTCTGTTTTAGTCATAGTGCCATCAACAGCATCATCTAATTGCTTAAAAGTATCAGAACTAAGACCTGTTGCAGATACTAAATTATCAAACGCTCTACCCATATCTTGAATACCAGCATTTGTTTTGACTAATTTAGTCGTAAATTGAGTTGCTTGATTTATAGCAAATGAATAAAGTAATAATTTTGCACGAACAACCGATACCGTACCACCTAATCCAAATAAAGTTCTATCTAAATCTTTTGCATTACGATTTTGACGACCTTTGGCTTTTGCAACACCATCAACAGATTTCTCCGTTAAAACATTTATACCTCGTAATTTTTTTGTTTCACGATTAAGAGATTTAATAGCATCAATTAATTCTTTGTCGCCTTTCGGCTCAAAACTAACTCTTATCTTTCCGTCTGCCATCTATCTGTGCTTTCTCTTTTTGTGCAAATGCTTGTTTAATAACGAAATATTCTTGAACCCACCTTGACGGTTGTTCTCCATAGCTCCCATTGTATGCCTGTGTGCCTGTTTCATTACAATATATATATCTTTGTATAGATTTCTGATAATCCTTCGTTAAAACCGAGTTTGGGCAACAAAAAAAGGGTAATTGTTTTGATACCGACAAGGCAATGTCAAAGTTCTTACCCTTATTATTCCATTCTTTCGCTTCATCTACTAAAAGTCCTATTATATCATTTATATCCTCTTTGGATTCAAACAACTTCTCCCCATATCCACTTATCGGAGGATTTGCCTTATATGGGAATGTATGGAATCGGCAATCTTCACAAATCAACGAAGAATGAACATTCATCGCTAATTTAACCGATTCTACTCCCCCAATGTATTATGTTCTTTAACTAAAGCAACAAGTTCTATTTTTTCATTCTCATTCAAAGATTTAATAAATTTATCATCACTACCCTCAACACCTTTTCTAATCCATGCCGTATTCGATTTATTTAACCCATAAATAGAAATACCACCATCTGATTCTTGACAAATATGTTGCAGGTCATTACAATAATCCATATCATCTATTGACATTTCTTTTAATGTCACTTCTTTACCTGTGCTTAACTTCTTTTTCATGTTATCCTTTATTAATCAGCAATAGTAGCACAAACGGTTGTTGTACCATTGCCATATCCCACCATTTTTACTGAAGCATCTATTCCCATAATATCGCCCTCAGATAAAGCTACGTTTGTAAATACAGATAATGGAAACTGAAAACCCCAACTTGCTCCTGTTGCTGGTGTTGAAGCATTAGACATATTCGTTTTCTGAGTTGTACCATCACCACCTGAGCCTGAAGTTGCAGCTTGGAACATATTAAGCATATCAGCACTTTCATCATCGTACTTAACATTCATATCTGCTGTTGCTGATAATTCAGCTCCTCTCCCGATAGCTTCAGGAACACCACTTGCACCCCTCCCAAGAAATACTGCATCATTATCTAAGTTCATAGCAAATGAATTAATCATTACATCTGCCTGTCCACCAATCATCCTGTTCGCTGGTGTTTGCCAATCACTCATTGTAAGTGTTTGAGCAGCGATAAGTGAATAAGGTGTTATAGTATATCCACTACCATCTACCCCTAATCCTACAGGGCTGTATGTTTTAAAAGTAGCTGAATATCTTACTAAACCACCATCTGTACCCATATCTCCTGACCAAGAAAATGCAGTTACAACACAATCTTTATAAAGAATTGTATCAGTATCACTTGGCGAACCATCATTAGGAGAATCAGGGGGCATAATTGCCAAAGTCAATAATTCACTATTCCCTGCTGATAAAGTTGCACCTGTTTTTATAGCCACCGATGGACTATAACTTGATTCAATTTGAAACGGTTCTGAAACATCGTATAATATATTCTCAAGCATTGGGAAGCACGTATCTACAGTATATATTCCTGAAACACTTATTTCAGAAATATAATCTGAGTTCTGATGAAAATAGTGTTCATCTTGAAATATTCTTCCACCACCTGATTTTATTTCATAATTATTTATACCACCTAAAGTGCCATGAGTAATAGAATCTACGTTAAGTTCCAACATACCATCTGTTAAAGCTGTTCCTAATGCAGTTTGTGGCTGTATTGCCATTCTAAATTCTTTTGGACTAAAAGCTACTGAGCTAATTGCCATTATTTATCCCCTTTTTTATTTTTTTCGCTTACTTCAATTAAATATGGTTTAGCAGTAGAAGGTATTTCATCTACTTCAACTATCTCGCCCTTATTTAAGGCTTTCATTAAAGAACGAAGTAAACCATAACTACCATCCATCTTTTTATCTTTTAATTTTATTTTCATATTTTCTCCTTAACCTGTATTTCCTAAGTACATACATTTAAAATCAAATTGAACTACATAATTTTCTGCATCTTCTACTGCATCTAATTGTGTAGATTCTACTCTACAATTAAACAATTTTTCAGCTACTGAATTTTCATTAGTATATGTCATAGCCACATTATCATGTATAAGTGATTCAATCCTCGAAACTAATCGTAATATTGCATCCAATTTAGTCCTACCATCAGATTTGTCACCAAAATACAAGAAAAAATTAATTGTGAACTCACGAAGTTCAGCATTAACACTATATTCAACTAATTCACTACCTACTGGGTCAAGTCTTAAATATTGACTACCAGCCTTTTCGTTTACCTCACCTACGTATACAGGTAAGGTGTTCTTAAATTCTGTTCTCAATACATTTTGCAATTTATCGAGTATATTTTTCCAATTATTTGTAAAAGTTGTTGGCATTATGACCTTGTTAGATTAGCAGATTTGATTCCACGAGCATCATCAAGCTCCTCACCAACTCCCCAAACTTCTACTTCCCAAACATCATGTAATGTCGCAGATGCTGTCATTAAATTATCAGTAGCTCCACTTGTTCCTGTTGGCGTTGAAGCACCAAAACGAACTTGTAATCCACCACTTAAAGATTGGTATTCACCAGTAATTATTTCATCAGTAACCACTTGACTGCCTTTATTAATACCAAGTTTATCATTACCTTTTACCCATACAGAATACTTTGCAGTACCAATCACACCTGCCAAATCAATTTCAATTCTTATTTTGTCATATACACCACCACGATAAGAACCTCGTAAATCAACAGGTTTTAATGTTCCACTTGCCGATAACTCTCTGATTATACCCTTAGAAGAATCAGCTGACTTCTCAAAGTCAAGTTTAATTTGACCATTAACTAACTTATCAAGAATCTCCTCGTATTCTTCTTTAATTCGTAAGGCATCCTCGTTCTCAGGGTCGTGAGCTGAAATCAAAAAATAAGCACAAATCTGTGCCGTTGTCCTAATTACAAGATAAGGATACTCCCCTTCATCGTTTTTGCTCATTTGTGCAGGAAGCGAAGCATCGACATAGCTGTCAAAGTATCTTGATGCCTTATAAAGTAAATCTGTTTTATGTGTCGCCCAATCCTCACCTGATTCCATTAGCATATCAGCAGGACTTCCTGTATTTATAAAAACCTCAACAGAATCATTCCCTTCTGAGTATCTAAATTCATAATTGGCATTAGGGTCGTCTGATACTGCTGTACCTTCTATTCCATCAAAAAATAATACATTTATTAAACCTGTATTATATGACTTATAAAAGTTTGTAGATGGATTTTCCCACCCATATATAGGCTTCTTAGCATCATACTTATCTATGTTTGGATAAATATCTCTAAGGTCGGATTCTGTAGCGTACGCAGGTTTATTTGTTGCCATTATTTAAGTCCTATAATTTCAATAGTTGTATCTACTTTAGAGTTACAAGAACGACCTGATATTGCCAATATCGAATTAGCATCGTCTGCACCAAATCTATTACCACCACTTTGTGATGAACCATAATTAGCAGAAACAACAAACTCTGCGTTTGATGGTGCATTTGTTAATTGTATAGCACCTGAATTATAAGATATAGTTCCATTTGCAATCCCTCGAATATTACCATTACCATCGTCATAAGCCATTTGAGATATATTTTTAGTTTCTAATCCTGTTCGTTTATCAATAATTGTATCAGGTGGAAGTTTGGATGCTACAGGTGCTTCCACATTAGCAATAGCAGGTAAACGACCAACACCAAATGGTGTCGTTCCCGATGTAGGTGCTGCAAGTAAAATAGCAGAGGTAGATAAGTGACTACCTGATGTAAATCTTATATCGCCATTTACAATTCCTACATTTACTTTCTTTTCAAAAAGATTAGAACCTGCCGTGTAAAATTGAGTGTCTAAAGCATCTTGTATTTTATTAATGATTCCGTTTGTACCACCAAAAGTTACATCACTTGAATCTGTAGTAAATGTAAGATTAGAAAATGTAGAACCACCATCAACAGTTATGTTAAACTTATATTCTGTGCTAACAGCCAATCCTGACGAAGTGGAGGATGTAATATTTGATAGACCAATTTCTTGAAATGCTTTTGAATAAAACTTAATAGCAATATTATTTATACCCATTGATTCTTGATTGCCACTTCCATCAGTATTACGACCATACCCAAAGAAATTCATGGCTTTAAATTTACCTGAAGCATCTGTTTGTGTTACTGAGTATTTATCATAATCAACAAAAGCATTGAAAAAAGGTAAAAGAATTGCAGTATCGTCTGAATGAGATGTTGCACTTGAGCCATGTGTTCCACGAATTACAGTTAAAGTATTACTTGATATACTTGTCACTTCCATAACTTCATCTGTTACCCTAATTAGGTCACCGACAAAAAAGTATGCACCCTCATCCACATCTATCGCTGTTTCAGAGCCATCAATAGCTTCTGCTACTAACTGTGCATCACCTGATGCAGCATTATCTAACGCTTTAGTCATACTACCATGAGGAGATGTATTATCTAAGGTGTAAGCATTGGAGGATGAATTTACTGATGCACCATACATCTGTCGAATGTTTGGAAAATATAAGAAGTCTTTTGATGCGAGTATATATTTTTGAAAAGCATTCGCACCGACTGTATCAGGTGTTGCATCAGAATGTAATTTAGATTGAATTACAATTTCAGAAGGAACTAATCCTGTATTTTTAATAACTAAAGATTTAGCATCATTCATAGAAGCCACGCCTACTGCTTTAGCACCTGTTAATAATAAGTTTCCACCATTCGCATTATCTACAGTTTGTCTTATATTAAAAATTTCTGAGTAATTACCACTCTTAGAAGCAGTTAATGTATCACCTCTACCTGTTGTTATATTTAAATTTGCACTAAAATTTGGCATAATCTTTCCTTATGTTAAATGATATTTGATAGTAACATTTAATGAATAATCTGAATTTACTGAATCGCTACGGAAAAAGCACAATATTACCTTTCCTGCTGTCACATTAGCTGAATCTACTGTCCATGTGCTTAAATAAGCTTGTTCATTCCCTGCATTAGTTACATCCGAATTATGAGCCAATAATGTACCATTAGCTAAACACGATGTACTACCACTTGTAAAATCGAAACTTTTTACGTGCATACGAGTAGTATCCCCACTTGCTGCATCTGCACCTTCAATATGAGTAATTGCATCTATTGTAATGTTATCTGGAACTCTCCACATCATTGGAACGATTTGTGAAGCATATTGAGTATCTGTATCTGCTGTAGTAAAACTATCATCAGGGTCAGTTCCTGTACCAAAATCCACATCAGTAATTGAATTAGAACCTGCTGCAAAATTAAAAAATATCGGATAATGAGTGTTTGCTACATAATTACCTGCACCATTATTAGTAATTCCGAAATGTGCATATTGAGTATTTACATGATTACCTAATGCTTTAACTGCATCATTTGTAGAATCTACCTGTACTAAAAGATTACCATCCTTGTCATAAATACAACCTGTTGTGGTGCTATCTGCACTTGGCTGTATCTTAAAATTATTAGTAGATAAATACAAAGCAGAGCCATTACCATTACCACTTTTTACTTGGTCAATATTAGTATCAAATCCAGCATTAGAATTATCTATAGTGATAACATCTTTATAAGTAGAAGCTATTGTGTTATTTGTTAAACTCATTCCATACTTTCTTTATGTATATAATCCTACTATTGTCATGCTCACATAATACAATTTATTTGTTGGGTCAATACTTATTTGCATAATATCTCCTACTGAATATGTATTTGTTTCACCACTAAAATCAAAAGTGTAAACAGTTGCTAAATCAGTAGAATCATATCCTATTGTACTCATATCAACTGTTATATTACCACTTAAAGCTGAATAATCTTTGTATAGTTTTATATTTGTATTTCCTGCTATTTCGTCAGAGGAGCGTGGTCTTGTCGCACATACAATAACTGTATTTATTTTTAAATCATAAGGCACTATAAAAGTTGTATCATCATTACCTGAATCAGACAAAGATGATAATTCTATTGTAGAACCACCTGCAATCGGTATGTACTCTAAATTATTAGCACCATGATAAAATGCAGATGTGCAGAAAAATTTACTACTATTATCAACATACGCCTTAATAGATTGCTGTGTTGATAAGGCTACTGCTGAATTGTGTGACATATCATCTTCGTCAAAAATATTAGTCATTTCCGATGAACCACTAATACTAAATTTATCAGCATTTAGAGAATCAACATTCGTAATATCATTATCACCAAAATCAACATTCCCTGTCATAGTTCCACCAGCTAAAGGTAACTTAGTATCATCAGATGCAGATATTCCAGTAGTAGTTCCTGTAACTTCTAAATCCTTAACTCTGATTTTTACAGTAGATAATTCTACAGAAGTTGATGTGCCATCTGAATCTTTTAATGGTTTCAAATGCTCATCTACAGGTCGTTCTAATTGTACTGCTTTCATTTTTTCGGTTTTAACTCATTTTCTGCTAATTCTTCTAACAGAGCAACTATCGCATCTATCGCTTTTTTTGCTTCTTTCTTTTCATTAGCTTCTGATACAAAAGGAATATCCACCGAATCTGCCATTTTTTTAGCCAACCAATCAGTTTTGCCTTTTATCATGTCTATTGCTAATTTAAATCCAAAGCCTTTTAGCCATTTTATGAATTTATTCATTCTCTTTATCCTTTAAAAAATGCTCTAAGGCATTCATCTTTAATTCTAAATCTTTTACTTTCTTATCCATAATCTGCTGTTCTTGAAATAAATCAGTTAGCTTGTCTATCATTGGGAACTTTTTGCCAATAGTTTTATCTATTAAATCTAAAGCTATTTTTGCTATCTTTTTTTCAAAGCCTAAAGAAACCATTATATCCCTATTTCTTCTAATTGCTGATTGAAAACTTCATAGAAAGATTCGTTGCCTTCATCTTTCATTTTCTGAACGGTAGATTTATATTGCATAATCATTGTCTGTGTTGTTACACACATTCCTATTATTTGAGCCTTATACCCCTGTATAGTAGCGATTATTTGCTCAAAGTTTATATCTGTAGAAAACATATCATTTATCATATTAAGAGTTTCAACAGTAGTAGGGTCAATAAGCAAACTGTCAAGATAAAAAAGGACAGCGATAATGCTTCCCCCATTAAGAGCAAATCCACCTGCTTGAACCCCTTTTGCCTTGCGAAGTTTAGCACCCAATCTCTCCATTTTTGCAAGTTCGTTTGCATCAAGGTTTCTTTCTTCTTTTGGTTCTTCAACTTCTTCTTCAGGTTCATCAATGTTAATCCCATAGGGCTTTTTCTTAGTTGAAAAATTCCTCTTTCTCTCAAAGTTAATCCCACCATCTTTGTTAAGTCCTGAACTATTGCCCACATTATATATGAACCTTTTTAGCAGTAAGGGTAGGACTTGAACCTACAAGGGATAAATCCCACATTCTAAACAGGAATGCGTGTCTGCCTGATTCCACCACCTTACTAAATTATTCCTTCAAGTTTCATCGCCCTTGCCATTCTTGTAACTCCTATCCCTCCACCAAATCTTGGGAAGAAATCATAAGATAAAAACTTATCAAGTTCTTTCATTACTCTATTTTTACCAAATTTTCTAAAAAGTAATTCTGAATACTCCCCATCAGTTTGATTTAGAAAGTTATATCTCATTGTATCTTTATCACAACTTCTCTCAGCTGAACCTATAGTTTCTTGCCCATGTAATATGACATCTACTTTATTAAATATACACTTTACAACATCTTCCTTCATATTCCAAAAAGGATGAGTTCTCTTTGGAAAATCTCTAAGAAATAGCTTACTGCTAATCTCTTTATTCATTAATTCTTCATGCTCTGCTTCAAGTATATCTG